>Ga0209034_10000840_pt1 | contig 15130 bp, 17 predicted proteins | sample MarorgKNORR_S2LV_2_FD_188219 | JGI IMG/M metagenome (GOLD analysis project Ga0209034, IMG submission 188219) | Marine microbial communities from the Southern Atlantic Ocean, analyzing organic carbon cycling - 250m_A/KNORR_S2/LV (SPAdes) (version 2) | ecosystem: Environmental > Aquatic > Marine...
CCCCGCCATATTGTCAGCGTAAAATTTGTTCAGTACCTCCTCTGGCATCCCATCTAAAGAAGCTTCGAATCTTCCCAGAGGGTTTCGACCACCTTCGATATGGGGATAATCAGAAGAAAACAGATACAAGTCGGCGTTCGATTCTCGAACCATCGCCCCGACGTCCTCAAATGGGTATGGGGTGAAGGCCATCTGACGAGTAATGAGCTCGGAAGGTGGGGTTTTCAAGGCTTCCAAATCCGGTTCAGATCGTTTCCAAATTTGGGCTATGAGATCTAGTCGACGAAGAAGCGACGGCACCCAACCCGCACCGAGTTCTATGACACCGCCGCGCAGGTCGGGGTGCCGTTGAAGGACTCCGTCTAAAACCATGGCTCCGACAAAGGTCTCAGCCACATGGTGGAGGGCAATCATGTCTTTGCCCCGCACGTTCTCTCCGCCGCCTATCCAGTCGTTTGGTACCGGACGGCCCGTGTTCATCCATTCGGGCTTGATCTGAAGGGGAATGCCGCCGACGTGCAGAAGAAAAGGAACTCCAGCTTCGGCCATTCGTGCCCAAACTGGGTCCAAGGCGTTGTGGCCCGGTGAACCGCCACCCGCTGGACGGTGAGGTACCCACATGGCTTCGAGGCCTAGCGACATAGCGAATTCGAGTTCAGCCAAGCTGGCCCCGGGTTCATCCAGCGGAAGAAGAGCGACCCCGATCAGGCGGGGATCATCGGAACAGAACTCAGCCATCGCTCGATTATGAGCGCGAGCTGCACCATATCGAAGGTCCGAAGCAGCTTTGGGGTCGAAGGCGATGGGGCCGCTGAAAGTTGAAAAAACGAATTGTTGCTGAAACCCCAAAAGGTCGAGAGCCGTGCGGCGTTCGTCTTTGTTGAACGCTCCGAGAGCGAAGTAGCCCTTGGGTCCTGCGATCAAATCGTCACCGAGCGCGACCAGTTCAGCAACTTTGTCCGGCGGGTGTGCACCAGTCTTTGCCGCTTCGCGCCAAGAGTCGCTGCTCCTTCCGCCTGCATCGAAGTCGATTTGCGGGATGCGGTCGCGAATGCTGGGATCAGCGTGTGCAGTTAGAAAGTCGGGCAATTCCATCAGATGACTATCAGCGTCGAAGTATGTACGTTGTTGCGCGTAAGGCATACAACAACGGTAGCTGCCCCGCCCAAGCGGCTGCTTGACAAGTAGTAGCGATAGCCTCCCGATATGGCTCATCGCGAAAAACCTGACGAGTTTTCACGCGACTCAGAAGAGGAGCCTGTTCACACGGATCTCTTGTCAGCCAAGGTCGTGACAGTTTCAGATGGCGTCGTGGCCGGAACGCGTGACGACAAAAGTGGCGAAGCACTGTATTTGAGTCTTGTGGCTCACGGGTACGACGTGATCGAACGGCGCGTGGTGGCCGATGGAATAGAGAGCGTCGCAGAATGTCTAACTGATATGACAAACGGCTTCGCTGGCCTAGTCGTCACCACCGGCGGCACGGGATTCACAGAACGTGACCTCACTCCCGAAGCGACGACACAGGTACTCGAAAGGGAGGCTCCTGGCATTGCTGAGGCGATGAGACTCACCAACCCCCTTGGACGTCTTTCTCGAGGCGTTGCGGGAATCGTCGGTCGAAGCATCGTTCTCAACACCCCAGGTTCCACCGCTGGCTGTGTTGAATGCTTCGACGCGGTGGCTGATGTGATACCCCACGCTTTGCGGCTGCTTCACGGCGAACGGCTGCATTGACGGTGAATATGTCGCAAACTCCCACTGACGCTGCCCTAATGGATAGAGCGATAGGGAACGCAGCCTCCGTCAGAGGTACCACTGCGCCCAATCCTTGGGTGGGGGCGGTGGTTCTCACCCAAGACGGAGCACTATTTGACGGCGCAACTAATCCCGCGGGTGGCGCTCACGCGGAACGGGTCGCGATTGATGCGGCTGGCCGAGCGGCTCAAGGATCGACCCTGGCTACAACCCTCGAACCCTGTTGTCATAGTGGCCGAACAGATGCATGCGTCGACTCCATAGTCGAAGCCGAAATTAGCCGCGTTGTAGTAGGGGTCACCGATCCGGATCCCCGAGTCAATGGAGGTGGCATAAGCGCCCTACGCGACTCGGGAATCGAAGTAGTTGAAGGAGTTCGCAAGCGCGCGGTTGTCGCCCAACTCGAACCATATCTACATCATCGGCGTACAGGTAGACCATGGGTGGTGCTAAAGATGGCCCTCACCCTCGATGGTCGAACCGCTGCAGCTGACGGTTCATCTCGATGGATAACGAGCGACGAAGCTCGGCGCGACGCCCACATCCTTCGAGCTAGATGCGACGCTGTTCTGGTTGGAGCGGGAACTGTGAGATCCGATGACCCGCAGCTAACCGTCCGAGAGGTGCCAGGAAGCGATCCCCAACGCATCGTTTTAGGTGAGGTCCGTGCAGATGCAGCAGTTCACCCTTGTTGGGAGATGCAAGGGGAGCTGGAAACACTGCTCGACCGTATGGGAGAAGCGGGCGTGGTTGACCTCCTGGTCGAAGGTGGAGCCCACGTTGCTGCTGACTTCCACCGCAAAGACGCAGTTAACGAATACATCCTCTACATAGCACCAGTGCTCATGGGGGGCGACGACGGCCGACCTGTGTTTGCCGGCAACGGTTCTGCCACAATCTCGGACCTATGGCGCGGAGAACTTCGCGATATTCGAAGAGTCGGAGTTGACCTTCGGATAGAAGTTCGGCCCAAAGGAGGGGACTGATGTTTACCGGATTGATCGAAGAGCTCGGCTCCTTCGTAAGTAACGATGGTGAACGGTTTCGCTTTGCCGCAACTCAAGTCCTTGAGGGGACCGCCATTGATGATTCCATAGCGGTCAACGGCTGTTGTTTAACGGTCGTCGCGTTGGGGGAGGATTGGTGGGAAGCCGATGTTGTAACTGAAACCCTCCACCGAAGTTCTCTCGGCGAACTCGCCTCTGGAGACCCTGTCAACTTCGAACGAGCGGTGAGATATTCCGATCGTTTGGGGGGCCATATGGTTCAAGGCCACATCGATGGTGTGGGAACGGTGGTCACACCTGGCCCCGATCTACGTATCCAAGCGCCTCAAGAATTGGACAGATATCTAATTGAAAAAGGTTCCGTTGCGGTCGACGGAGTCAGCTTGACATGCTTCGACGTGCATGAAAGTTCGTTCTCGGTGGCTCTAATTCCGCACACTCTGGCAGTTACGACACTGGGATCGCATTCAGCGGGCGATATCGTGAATCTAGAAGTTGACGTAATCGCTAAATACGTAGAGCGACTTCTGGCCCCCCACAATGGAGATAAGCAGTGACTGCCTCTGGGAATATTCGCGACGATGAATAAGTCGACGCCGAGAAACCAGCTATCAGGTGATACCGATTCGCCCCTCGCCGCGGTGGAAGACGCGATCGCCGCGGTCGGACGCGGCGAGATCGTAGTTGTTGTCGACGACGAGGATCGTGAGAACGAAGGTGACCTCATCATGGCGGCAGAGCACGCGACGCCCGAGGCCATCGCATTTTTCGTCCGCTACACGTCCGGCGTTATTTGTGCGCCGATGACGGGGGAGCGTTTAGACGATCTAGCGCTCCCGCTAATGGTTACGGTTAACACTGAGCCGATGCGCACCGCGTACACCATAACTGTAGATGCAGCGGAAGGAACTACTACTGGCATCTCCGCAAATGACCGCTCGCGTACCGTCAACTTGCTCTCATCGCCTAACAGCGAGTCCCATGATTTTGTTCGGCCTGGTCACGTTCTACCGCTTCGCTACCGGCCCGGCGGAGTACTGAAGCGCGCCGGCCACACCGAAGCGGCCGTCGATCTGGCCCGTCTAGCTGGATGCGAACCCGCAGGAGTCCTTGCCGAGGTTGTCAATGACGACGGCTCCATGGCGCGACTCCCACAACTCGTCGAGTTCTGTCAAGAACATGACCTCCTTCTCATATCCATCGCTGATTTGATCCGCTACAGACGAGCGAATGAACGACTTGTAGACCCAGTCGCACAGGCGCGAATCCCAACCATCTACGGGGATTTCACCGGACATGTATTCCGCGACTTCGACGGTACAGAGCATCTTGCCCTGGTTCGCGGCCAGATCATGGGATCAGAACCAGTATTGGTTCGAGTCCATAGCGAATGTTTGACAGGTGACATCCTCTCTTCAATGCGTTGCGATTGCGGTGGGCAACTACACACGGCTCTCGAGGCAATAGCGGAGGAGCAAGCCGGCGTTCTTGTTTACCTACGTGGTCATGAAGGCAGAGGAATCGGGATAGGACACAAGATTGCCGCCTACTCGTTACAAGATGAAGGGCATGACACCGTCGATGCAAACCTTGAGCTTGGACTGCCTGTCGACAGTCGCGAATACGGAATCGGCGCCCAAATTCTCGTAGAGCTTGGGGTAACCAAGATGCGCCTCATGACTAATAACCCAGACAAGATCGGGGGACTTGGTGGATATGGTCTCGAAATAGTCGAACGTGTCCCGACGACCACGGGCGTGAACCGCGAAAACCGGGCCTATCTGCGGACGAAAAAGATGCGGCTGGGGCATCTCATTGACGGTCTCGACGATGCTGTCGCCGACTGACATAACCGGACCCCAGTCGTGAACTTAGGAACGCTTCGTGATAAGAGCCGGGTCGAAAATCGACTAGGAGTCGCGCTCCTAAAAACGGTACGGTCAACTACATGCTGAAAATAGTGCTCCCCAAGGGCTCTCTTGAAAAAGCCACGATGGAGCTTTTCGACGAGGCCGACCTCACGGTCCGAAGAAGCAGCGAAGTCGACTACAGAGCGACTATTGATGACCCGCGCGTCCATGAGGTGAGAATTCTTCGACCACAAGAAATTCCCGGTTATGTTGCCGACGGCTTGTTTGATGTAGGAGTAGCCGGCAGAGACTGGATCGAGGAAACAAGCAGCGACGTTGTCTCCCTGGGTCAACTGAAATACTCCAAAGCGACCGCAAAACCAGTCAAAATAGTGTTAGCGGTCCCCGCCGACAGCGCCTATGAATCAATTACGGATCTACCGCAAGGTGTTCGAGTTTCCAGCGAGTACCCCGAATTAACGAACCGTCACTTTGCGGCAGCGGGCATCGAAGCCGACGTTCGACTTAGCTACGGTGCAACCGAAGCCAAAGCGCCCGACATAGTCGACGCAGTTGTTGATCTCACAGAAACCGGTCGGGCTCTCAAAGCAGCTGGCCTGAAGATCATCGACGAGATTTTGACGAGTTACACCGAGATTTTTGCAAACACCCAAGCCTACGCGGATCCCCAAAAACGCAAAGCTATGGAGCAGATCAAGACTCTATTAGACGGCGTCTTGGACGCGCGTGGTCGGGTTTTGATGAAGCTAAACGTGGGAGCCACGGAGTTAGATCAGGTAATCAGTGTCCTGCCCTCTATGAAGGCGCCCACCGTCAACGAGCTTTGGGGTGGAGGAGGCTTCGCCGTTGAGACTGTTGTCAACAAAAGCGATATCAATATCCTTATCCCGGAGCTTCTCGATCTGGGAGCTACAGATGTAATAGAGATCCCGATCTCTAAGATTGTGCCCTAGCTCTGATCGCGCCCTACTCCCCAGGGTCGCTCGACGTCTGGTTCTGAACTTCTACATAAGCCAGTCTGATCTGATGCAGTGCTGCGGCCAATGTCTGATGATCAGGAAGCTGATCGCCGAGTTGTTCCACCATCACACCCATCGCGTCAATAGGGAGGCGGGCTTCGTCAAGGTTGGGTGGGTCTACGCGAAGGTGAAGAGCGGCCAATTCGAAGAGACCGATCACATGATTAGCGACAATCTCTCCAGCGGGCACCGAAAGTAACTGCTCTTGCGCCTCCCGGAGCTGTTGTTCCATCGCCGCAGCCGTCTCAGGATCGATTTCCGTCTCGCTGCTGAAATCGGTAGATGGATCCACTGATGGAGTTCCACCTGAATCACTTGGAACTTCGTGCTCACCCGAAGGGGTCCAAAAGCTGCTCACGTTGCCTCTCTCATAGGTTCACGGTTCTAGCTCGGGGGCTTCCCCCTGTGCGAATAGCACGTTTATCCTGCTACCCTACGCCCTCGACAATAGATGCAAGAGGGGTCCACCCCCACCGGTCCACCGCAAGGTGCGTTTCGGTCACTGTCGGTCCACTCGGCGACCTAAATCGCCGAGGGTCCGTTATGTGAGGCGGGCACCAAAGTGTGTCCGCCTTTCGTCATCACAACGAGAGGTGCCATCAGACGGACTAGGAGAACGTCCTTGGTTAAGCGAGTAAGGCCATAGCACGCCCAGACGAAGGCGACGCCAGAATCAACGAACAGATTCGGGCGCGGGAAGTTCGATTGGTCGCCCCAGACGGCGAACAGATCGGCATTAAGCCCCTGCCAGAAGCACTGGACATTGCCCGTGAACTTGATCTCGATTTAGTGGAGGTAGCGGCCGACGCCAATCCTCCAGTTTGTCGAATCATGGACTACGGCAAGTTCAAGTACGAGTCATCCCAACGGGCGAAGGAGTCACGGAAAAAGGCCAGTTCGGTCTCCCTCAAGGAGATGAAATACCGGCCGAAAATCGGACAAGGTGATTTCGACACCAAAACCGGCAAAGTAGAAAAATTTCTCTCGAACGGCCACAAGGTGAAGATCACGATCATGTTCCGAGGCCGAGAGGTCTTCCATCCTGAACTTGGCCGCGAAATTCTCGAAAGAGTCGCAGAGAAAGTAGAAACGGTCGGAAAGGTCGACCAATTCCCAAAGCTCGACGGTCGGAACATGACCATGGTGTTGAGTCCCGATAAGAGCGCAAAACAACGCCGAAAGGATACCGAGGTAGCTACAGGCGAATAACCGATCTGTCAGCAGGTCCAGGGAAATCAAGAAATACGTCCCTCCCATCTCGAACCCCCTCGATAAGGAGATGTCATGCCCAAGATGAAGACGCACAGTGGAGCGAAGAAGCGATTTAAGACGACCGGTTCTGGCAAATTGGTCCGCCGCAAGCAAGGTCGCAACCACATTCTCGAAAAGAAGTCAGCAAAACGAAAGCGTCGACTGGCATTAGAAGGCGAAATCCACAAAGCCGACCGCCCGCGCATCAACAAGATGTTGGGTAAGTGAAGCCGGACCTGTAGAGGAGACTTACAAGTGGCACGAGTAAAACGTTCAGTCGCAGGTCGCAAAAGTCGAAAGGCGACCTTAGAAAAAGCCAAGGGCTACTACGGTAATAAAAGCCGTTCCTACAGGGCAGCCAACGAGCAGCTTATGCACAGTGGGAACTATGCGTTCAGAGATCGTCGAGCCCGTAAAGGTGAATTTCGTCGACTTTGGATCCAACGCATCAACGCCGCTGCCCGCCAAAATGGCACCAGCTACAGCAAATTAGTCAATGGGCTCAATGCAGCCGGCGTTCAAGTCGATCGAAAGATTTTGGCCGACATGGCCGTCAACGACCCCGAGGCGTTCAGCAAACTTGTCGAAAGAGCTGAATCGGCCCGCCAAGCAAGCTGACTCTTTCCCCTCAATCCCCAAGACTGACGCGTCTTCGCCGTTTAATCAGCGACAGACGCTATCGCGACGCTCAAAGTTTGGCGGTTATCGAAGGCCCGCGTCCGCTTAAGACAGCAATCGAAATCGGTGTCGACATCAAAGAAATCTTCTATCGACCGGATCAAGCACAAATTTCAGAATTTCCCGAACTCATCGACTCGAACCTTCACCAAGTTGATCCTCGAACACTTGACGACATATCTGACAGCAGCACGCCTCAAGGAGTGTTGGCCGTCGTCAACGTCCACGAAACAGCGGTGGAATCTATAGCCAAGATGCGACGAGTCGTTGTTATCGATTCCGTTCAAGACCCAGGAAATCTCGGCGCCATTGTCCGAACCGCGGCTGCAGCACAGTTCGACGCAGTCATAACTGCACCAGGAACCGCCGACTTATGGAGCGCTCGAGCAATCAGAGCGAGTGCCGGCACCCTTTTCGCACTTCATGTGGCCAGACGCGTTGACTTAGATTCATCACTCGACCTCTTGAGCTCCTCGGGACACTCGATCCTCGCTACCGACTCTCGGGGAAAACTCGACGTCGACGAGGTGGAGGTTGGAGACCGAATGACCCTCATATTGGGTAGCGAAGCCCAGGGTCTCGCTGAAACAATCAGGGCCCGCACCGACGCGACGATCAGAGTTCCTATGGGACCGTTCGTTGAATCCCTGAATGTTGCAGTTGCCGCTGGAATAGTTATGTACAGGATGCAACGAAAAGGGCAAGATGAATAAACCATTCACTTATGGGTTTCTGATAGCCGCCCACCTAGCCGTATCCTTCAGATTGTGACTGTTCACGACAAGATCGCCGACGCTCGAGCCGCTGCGGTAGCAAGTATTGAACAGGTTGATGATCTTGAAAGTCTGATAGCCCTCGAGCCCAGCCTGTTCGGCAAGAAATCAGAATTGAGCAGCCTCAAGCGGTTAATGGGCAAAGTCGAGGAGGAGGAACGAGCGGGCGTTGGTCAGGCTCTCAACGAGGCGCAGCGGATAGTCCGGGCAGCCCATGCGGTTGCACGGGAACGGTTTTTAACTGCTACTCGGCGAGTTCAACTTGAGGCAGAGCGGCTCGATTTAAGCGAATCACTTGAGTCGGCCGTCCGAGGAAACCTGCACCTCGTGACTCAAACGATGGAGCGTTTGGAAGATGTTTTTGTAGGGATGGGGTTCACTGTCTCAGAAGGCCCCCAGGCGGAAACAGACTGGTACAACTTTGAAGCGTTGAATCTTCCAGCTGCACACCCCGCAAGATCAATGTTCGACACTCTGTACCTAGATCTGGGCGACCGGACAGAAATAGGCGATGGCGAGGGCGGCGAAGCAACAAATATTTTGCTTCGAACGCATACTTCGCCGGTCCAAATTCGCGTGATGGAAACACTGAAACCGCCGATCTATACAGTGTGCCCAGGTCGCGTGTTTCGAAGAGACACTGCCGATGCAAGCCACATGCCGGTGTTCCACCAAATCGAAGGCTTGGTTGTTGATCACGAAATAAGTCTGGCCGACTTAGCTGGAACCCTCAATGAGTTCACCGCCGCTTATTTCGGTGGTTCGATTAGGAGTCGACTTCGACCGTCATATTTCCCATTTACCGAACCCAGCGCGGAATTCGACATCACCTGCGTCATATGCGAAGGGGCTGGATGTCAAACCTGTCAAAGAACTGGCTGGATTGAACTGGGTGGATGCGGAATGGTTCACCCGAACGTGTTGGGAAATTGCGGGATCGATAGTGAAGAATGGACTGGATTTGCATTTGGCTTTGGCATCGATCGTCTAGCGATCATGCGATACGGCATTAAAGATCTACGAGATATGTACACCAACGACATTCGCTTCCTTCGGCAGTTCTAGACGAGGCTCAAGATGAAAGTTCTTCTTTCCTGGCTACGTGAATTTGCGCCGATCGAAGGTGACCCCCATGAATTAGCAGATCACATGAGTGACCTCGGTATGGCGGTCGAGTCCACACGAGTACTAGACGCAGTGGATGGCGTTGTTGTGGCCAAGGTCGCCGAGCTACGCCCACACCCCACGGCCGACAGAATTCAGATCGTCGATGTCGAAATAGAAGATGGTGAGCGGTTGCAGGTTTGTTGCGGAGCCTTCAACATGGTTGTCGGTGATCTGATTCCGTTCGCAACTATTGGCACCGTCATGCCCGACGGCATGGAGATCTCGCAGAGGAAAATGCGAGGGGAAATATCAAATGGAATGTGCTGCTCTGCCGCAGAGCTTGGTCTGGGATCTGACCACGATGGCATCATGATTCTCCCCACCGACCTCAAACTCGGCGCTCCATTAATGGATCAGCTGGGAATTGCCGGCGACGTGCTCTGGGATCTTGAAATCAATCCCAATCGCCCTGATGCGATGTCGGTGGTGGGCGTCGCTCGCGACCTAGCAGCACGACTTGACGTTCCATTCTCAATTCCTGAGTGGGTGACTCCGAGTACGCGTGGCTCTGAGGACATACCGGCAACGGTACGAATAGATGATGGATCGCTGTGTCCGAGGTTCTGCGCTCGAGTGATTCAGGGCATCAGCGTCGAACCCTCACCGTTGTGGATGCAGATGCGACTCAGCCTGTTGGGTATGCGTCCAATTAATTCAGTTGTTGATGTGTCGAACTACGTCATGCTCGAATTGGGAACCCCGAATCACACGTACGACATTTCCCTAGTTCCTGAAGGACACATCGGCGTTCGTCGCGCGGTGCATGGCGAAACCATCACCACTCTTGATGGCCAGCAACGGGAGCTAACGTCCGGTGATGGGCTGATCGTTGACAATGCGGACGAACCAATTGGCATTGCTGGGGTTATGGGAGCGGCGAACACCGAGATCTCGTCAACTACTGACGCTGTACTTTTGGAACTAGCGAACTGGGAAGCTGCATCGATAGCGCGAACCTCGCAGAGACTCGGTCTTAGATCAGAAGCATCCGCTCGATTCGAACGGGGCACCGACTGGGACATCAGTGCGCTCGCCGTAGAGCGATTCTGTTACTTGTTAAATGAGATCACCTCCACCGGTGTCGATGTAATCGGAGACGTAATTGATGTCAAAGGAGATTTTCCTGAACGAATTTCCGTGCCCGTACGAACATCGCGGATAAGCATGCTTTTGGGACAAGCTTTCGAATCCGAACACATTCGCGCGCTTTTAGAGCCCATCGGGTTCGCCTTTGAAGACACCGACGATGATGACGTCCAATTTGTGACGATTCCGTCTTTTCGACCTGACACAGAAACTGAAACTGATGTGGCGGAAGAGGTAGCTCGCCACTACGGCTACGGCAACCTTGGGAGCACCGTGCCGCGGTCGCCCGATGCAGGCCATCTGACTCCTGAACAAAAAGTTCGCCGTGTTGTGCGACAGGTAATGGTCGGAGCTGGTTTGGCGGAAGCGATGCCGAATCCGTTCATCGCTCCCGATGAGCTCTCCAAAGCGAACTTACAAACCAGTGAACCGGTCCGGCTACTCAACCCTCTTGTTGTCGAAGAATCGGTGCTGAGACCCTCGCTCCTACCCGGGTTACTGACGGCTATGTCATATAACTACTCCCACAGAAATAGCGGCGCAGATCTGTTCGAGATAGGGGCCGTTTTTGAAGCTCCGCCCGAAAGCGCCGCTTTGCCCATAGAGCATGAACGTCTAGCTGCGCTGCTTGGCGGAAGCGACGCCTTCACCGCGATCAGTGTGATGGAAGCCCTCGCATCGGAGCTACATCTCACGTTCGAGCTCTCTAATAGCGATGATCTACCAGGTCTACATCCGACACGAGGAGCGTTCATATCGGTTGGAGAATCAAAGGTGGGAGTCGTTGGGGAAGTGGACCCTGAGGTACTGCAACGATACGAGATCGATGAACGATGCGGCTGGCTTGATGTACGGCTCGATCTGATCACCGAAGCTGCGATAGCGATCGGTGATAGGACCTATCAGCCGGTGTCCACTTATCCATCCAGCGATGTGGACTTGGCTTTTGTTGTCCATGACTCTGTACAAGCTTCAGCGATTGAAGGCACCCTACGTCAAGCAGCGGGCGACGAACTCGGCGCGCTGACACTGTTCGACGTTTTCCGAAGCGATCAGCTAGACGAAGGGTCGCGTTCTCTCGCTTTTTCAATACGGCTGCAGGCCACAGACCGGACACTTACAGACGAAGAAGTCGGTCTGGTTCGCCAACGATGCATCGACGCTGTGGAGTCGTCGTATCCAGCGACTCTTCGTTGACCAGTGAACCTTCGGTCAATAGCCGAGAGTGACATCGACTGGACCTAACAGTGGCAAACCATCGCCGTAGCGCTGCACGTTGGCAGTGACTCTTTCAGCCAACAATGGAATTCCCATCTCGGGCGTATTGCCGATGTGGGGAGTGATGATGCAGTTCTCCAATTTCCAGAGGGGATGTTCATCGGGGAGCGGTTCAGGATCAGTCACATCAAGAGCTGCCCCGCCGATCGAGCGAGCGTGCAAGGCATCAACGAGATCGGACGTGACGATGTGGCCGCCGCGGGCGACGTTCACTACCCAAGCGTGTTCAGGAAGCAACGCAAATTCTTTCTCCGCGATGATGCCCGATGTTTCAGGTGTCAAGGCGAGGGCAAGCATCAACAAATCGGTGTTCGGCAGAAGATCGTGGAGGTTCTCTGGCCCCACGACCTGGCTTGCACCTTCCATAGGGTGCACCTTGTTACGAACGACGCTGATTTGGCAACGAAATGGGGTGAGAAGCGGGAGCAGTTCTTCGGTGATTCCTCCTCCTCCGAGGATTGTGACCCTCGCTCCGATTAGGTTCCGTCCCTCGGGCTCCGACCAACTTTCCGCCCGTCCATATGTCGCTAAGCCTCTCAAGCCGGCTAACGCCAGCATTAGCGCATGTTCGGCCACCGGCGGCGCATAGACGCCTTTACCGCAGGTCCATTTGAGGTTCGGTCGGGACCGGAGCATTTCAACAAATGGTTCGATCCCGGCGTAGGGCAGTTGCACCCACTCGATATTGGGGTTGGCATCAAGCATTGGTGGAAGAAGATCGGCCCGAGCTGGCTCGGCCCAAACCAGGGCATCGGCGACATCAGGGCTGACCACCTCTCCACCGCCTGCTTCTACAGCTTCGACGAGCGACCGCCGTCGCCAGCATTCGGGTTCGACCGCGACTTTTGACATAACGACGAAACTATACGGCTCGCGCGTCTTCGAAGAAATCTAGGTACATCATTCTCCGCCGTAAGTTCCAAAGCTCCACACGTTTCCCTCAGGGTCAGCGGCTGAGAAGCCCCGCGATCCATAGCCCTCATCAGTCAAACCTCTGATTATGTCGGCTCCCGCTCGAACGGCTCGGTCGTGGAGGGCGTTCGGTTCATCGGTGACCACATAGACACTGCATGGTCCAACGGGGAGTTCGAGGTGATTTGGGTTGTCCGATGCTCGATCACCAAGCATCACGCCGCCACCGCCGGGCCACCGAAGTTGAGCATGAAGCACACCTTCACCACTTTCATTGGCTACGACAAAATGTTCGTTAAACCCGAAAGCAGTCACGAGAAAGTCGATCACGAGCCGCGTGTCATCGCAACGAATCGTCGGCCAAACGGTTGGGTTGGTCACATCCGAGCCACCTTACGACCGACTATCGGCGATGAGACCGCCGTCAGGAAAGATGATCTCACCAGTAACGAAACTTGCTTCGTCGCTACATAAGTAGAGGCATGCGTTGGCGATATCTGATGGCTCCCCGAGCCGCCGAAGCGGCGTTTCCTTAATTCGTTCCTCGACCCAGCTTTCGTTACTCGTAGCAGCACCACTCATCGAGGTCTTTATGTAGCCGGGACCCACCGCATTCACCCGTATTCCGTAACGAGCAAATTCAATCGCCCCGCATTTGGTGAGCATCCAGACTCCAGCTTTTGACACGCAATAATCAGAGGCGCCCATTAAAGCTGTTTTCCCAGCAACCGAAGCGATATTGACGATCGCGCCGCCGCCCGATTCCGACATTCGTTTGGCTACGGACTGGTTGGTGAGCATTACGCCAGTGAGATTCACGTCAAGTACTCGTTGCCAACTTGATAGTGACTTGTCAATAAACATCATGTCATGCCGGTCAAAACGATCTTCGCTCGCCTGCTCCACAGCTTCGCGGCTCACATAATCGGCGTGAGATATACCAGCGGCAGCGACGCAGGCATGAATAGCTCCGAAGTTTTCTACAGCAGCGGCAGCCATCGCCTCCACCTCTTCTGGCAGTGAAGTGTCGACCGCAACGGGAACAGATTCACCCCCTGAGGCAGCAATCTGTTCGGAGACAGAACTGGCACGCTCAAGGTTGAGGTCCGCGACAACGACACGAGCGCCTTCCTCGGCAAAACGTACACAACACGCCTTGCCGATTCCAGAGGCCCCTCCAGTAACGAGCGCTACCTTCCCAGCTAAACGTCCGGTCATAAGTTACCTCCTAGATTTCTGGGGATAGCGTAGAGATCTGAACCAAGCCGTGCCGGTGGGAACCGCGAACCGAACGCCACCAGAAGGAAGTGTTTTGGGATTGACGGGATCAGAGCTAGACGAGACCTACGCGGCAATCATGGAAGAACTGGTCGCAACTGGAGTGGCTCCCCACTACGCAGAACTCGCTCCCCGCCTACAAATATCGCCGGCCGAAGCTTTACGACGCATAACGAAAATTCTGGAGATCACTCCCGGATGGATGCATCCGGGAACTGATTACATAGCGTCCTTTCCGCCTTTCAACAACCAGCCCACTCCCTACCGAATTTCGGTCGATGGTCAGCAACAGTGGTTCGCCCAGTGCGGCTTCGAAGCTCTGGCGTGTTGCTGGTTGTTTCCCGGACAGTTGGTAGAAATTGATGCTCCTTGCCTACTCGGAGACAAACCTATGCACCTGGAAATGCGAGACGGCGAGCTACTCCTGATAGAACCTGAAACAGTTGTGGGATACACCAGAAGTCGTTTAGGAATGGACGGACCGAACCAACCGTTCCGGTGAGGCGGAATGAATTTGTTCAGGTCTGAGCAACATGCACGACGTTGGCACGAATGGGACGAGGAAATGTCTTGGGCCCTTCATCCAGTTGCATGGTGGGCCGAAACGTTCGGCATGTCCGTATTCCGGAACCGCGGTCGACCGGACTTTCTGACGTGGCTTACGGGGCATGAAGGAGATAGAGAGATGGCCCTGTTACGCCTCCGTTTAGCGGAATAGTTATTCGAGGACTCCAGCTATCACCAGTTCGGCTATGTGATCGGCGTCGTAGCCCAGAAAATCGCTAAGAATCTCGAAGTTATGTTCACCCCAAAGAGGTCCTGCTCTTTGAGGAGTTCCGTCACTACGAGAAAGCCGAAAACCGTACTGCTCAACCCAACTAGAGCCGTACACCTCATGGGGCACTTCCACAAAATGATTCCGGTGCAGTAACTGAGGGTCGGTAGCTACTTCTGGACTGTTCTGAACGCGATGCGCGGGAACGCCGTTCGCTTGCAAAAGATTCGCTGCGCTGTCCGCATCTTGCTCGCGACACCAATCATCGATTAGTTGA
>Ga0209034_10000841_pt1 | contig 15121 bp, 18 predicted proteins | sample MarorgKNORR_S2LV_2_FD_188219 | JGI IMG/M metagenome (GOLD analysis project Ga0209034, IMG submission 188219) | Marine microbial communities from the Southern Atlantic Ocean, analyzing organic carbon cycling - 250m_A/KNORR_S2/LV (SPAdes) (version 2) | ecosystem: Environmental > Aquatic > Marine...
GACCAGTGACTCGAGAACTAAGGGCTATAAATTATCTCAAGATAATTTCTCTTGCCCCAGAAGTTATTTAGCTAGGAAAAATAAATTGAATAAGATTAAACAAGGAGATGAAGTAATTGTTTTGGCTGGCAAGGATAAGGGACGCCAAGGTCAAGTTATAAAAGTAATTAATAATAGGAAAGTTCTTATTGAAAACGTGAACCTTGTAAAAAAGCATCAAAAAGGAAATCCAAATACAGGCCAAGAATCAGGAATCATTGAAAAGGAAATGCCAATAGATGTATCAAATGTAATGTTGTTTAATCCGATAACTAAAAAAGGTGACAAAGTAGGCTTTAAAATCTTGGAAGATGGCAGAAAAGTGAGATTTTTTAAATCCAATAATGAAGTGGTGGATATATAAATTATTATTGAAGATGTTAGGCGCTAAAGAAAAATACTTAAATGAAATATTGCCCGAGTTACAAAAAGAACTGGGGTATAGCAACTCTATGCAAGTTCCGAGAGTTCAGAAAATTACATTAAACATGGGGGTGGGCGAAGCTATGACCGATAAGAAAGCTATTGAAAAAGCTCAAAATGACCTTGAAAAGATAACTGGTCAGAGACCTATAATTACTAAGGCAAAAAAATCGATTGCATTATTTAAAATCAGAGAAGGGTTTCCTATTGGTTGCAAAGTCACTTTAAGGAAGACCAGAATGTATGAGTTTTTAGATAGATTAATTAATATTGCGTTACCTAGAGTTAGAGATTTTAGGGGTTTAGATAAAAAGTCATTTGACGGCAATGGGAATTATTCCATAGGCGTAAAGGAGCAAATCATCTTTCCAGAAATTGATTACGATAATATCGATACAATTAGAGGTTTGGATATAACAATTACAACTTCTGCAAGCAGTGATGCTGAGGCTTTAGCCTTATTGCAAGCTTTTAATTTTCCAATAAAACAGTAAACGAGATAAATATGACACGAAAAGCACTAGTAGAAAGGGAATTGAAAAGAGTTAAAACGGTTGAGCGTTTTGCAGCTAAAAGGCGTCTTTTAAAGAGAATTTTAGCAGACTCAAACGCGACTCCTGAAGATAAAAGAGAAGCTAGAGTGAAATTGCAAAAATTACCAAGAAATGCCAGCCCAGTTAGACTGAGAAACAGATGTGCTGTTACTGGGAGACCTAAAGGTTTCTATAGAAAATTTGGACTAGGAAGAAATAAATTAAGGGAACAGGCAATGGAAGGAAATATTCCTGGTTTACACAAAGCAAGTTGGTAAGAGAGAAATTAATATGACAATGACTGATCCAATAGCAGATATGCTAACTCGAATAAGAAATGCGCATAAAATAAAAGCGACATCGGTTCTTATACCCTCGTCCAAAATAAAGGTTAACATTGCAAAAGTTTTACTTGAGGAAGGCTATATCAAAGGGTTTGAGGAAGCAGAAATGGGAAACAGCCAAAGAGATTTGAATATAAATTTGAAATACTATGAGGGCAGTCCTGTTATTGAAAAAATACAGAGAGTTAGTAGACCCGGCCTTAGAATTTATAAGTCCAGAGATCAGCTGCCAAAAGTCATGGGAGGCTTAGGTATTGCAATAGTCTCAACCTCTAAGGGTATCATGAGTGATAGGGAGGCAAGAGAGCAAGGTGAGGGTGGAGAAATCTTATGTTTTGTTGCCTAATTTTATGAATATGACCATGTCGAGCACAGCAAAAAAACCAGTCCAATTTCCTGATTCAGTTGATGTTTTTATACAGGATAATGAATCTATTGAGGTCAAAGGTAAAAAGGGTGAGCTTCGATTGGATTTAATTTCTGAGGTGGCTGTAAGCATTGAAGAAAGTTCATTAAATGTTAAATCCACATCGAATTCAAAATTTTCTAAAGCAGCTGCAGGCACCTATAGAAGCTTAATTAATAACATGATTATTGGTGTTTCAGAAGGGTATGAAAAAAAATTAAAATTAATTGGAGTTGGATATAGAGCAAGCATTCAAGGTAAGAAGGTCAACTTAACATTAGGATTCTCACATCCGGTGGTATACAAGATCCCTGATGAGATTGAAATAGAAACTCCGTCCAAAACTGAAATTACAATCAGGGGGATTGATAAACAAAAAGTTGGGCAAGTTGCGGCAGAGATCAGATCACTCAGGCCCCCTGAACCCTATAAGGGAAAAGGGGTAAGATACCAAGGTGAACAGATATCTCTTAAGGAAACAAAGAAGCAAGTCTAGGTAGATAGGTGAAATTGTGATTGCGAAAGAATTAAAAAGAAAAAGAAGATACAGAAAAACCAGGGCTAAAATCAGGGAGCTCCAAGCTTATCGTTTAAGTGTGCATAGAACATCCAAACATATGTATGCTCAAATCATTTCTCCTGAGAACGATACTGTGGTATCCGCATCAACGCTGCAAACAGAAGTGAAGCAGGCATTAAAAAACGGTAAAACAGGCAATATGAAGGCAGCAGCAATAGTCGGTAAAGTTATCGCAAAAAAAGCAAAAAAAGCAAAGATTGAGATTGTCGCTTTTGACAGGTCGGGATTTATGTTTCATGGAAGAGTCAAAGCACTAGCAGAAGCTGCTCGTGAAAATGGTTTGAAATTTTAAGAGGTGAAAAAAAGATGGCCAATGCTGGAAAGAATAACGATGAATTGATTGAAAAACTAGTTGCAGTTAATAGAGTGGCTAAAGTGGTTAAAGGTGGGCGGCAATTTGGGTTTGCAGCAATAACAGTTGTTGGCAACGGTAAGGGTAAAATTGGAATGGGATATGGTAAGGCTAAAGAAGTTCCATTAGCTATTCAGAAAGCTATGCAAACTGCAAGAAAAAATTTACATTCTGTCGCTCTCAATAAAGAGACAATTTATTATGAAACAACAGGCAAGCATGGGGCATCCAAAGTATTTATGCGACCGGCTGCAGATGGAACAGGAATAATTGCTGGAGGAGCTATGCGCGCAGTCTTTGAATGTGTAGGAATCAGAAATGTTTTGGCAAAGAGTTATGGTTCAAGAAACCCTATTAATTTAGTTCGAGCAACAATCAATGCATTAGACCAGATCCATTCACCAGATCGTGTTGCAAAAAGAAGGGGTATAGCTGTTTCAAAAACTTTCAGCTAAAAATAGTAAATAATTTAATGAATAAAAAAATCAAAAAACTACGTGTTAAATTAGTAAAAAGCCGATTTGGACGGATCAAGAAACATAGTGCTTGTATTACAGGCATTGGTTTGAAAAAAATAAACCAAGTCGTTGAGCTTGACGCTACGCCGGAGAATTTAGGAATGATTAACCAAATCAGATATTTACTTAATGTGGAGGAGCTTTGACATGAGACTCAATACTCTTCAACCCAAGAAAGGTAGTAGATTTACTAAAAAAAGAAAGGGCAAGGGCCATGCATCTGGATTGGGAAAAACCTCTGGTAGAGGACACAAAGGACAGAAAGCAAGATCTGGCGGGTTTCATAAAACTGGTTTTGAGGGAGGTCAAATGCCTTTACAAAGAAGGTTACCAAAAAGGGGATTTGCCTCGAGAAAACTTCAAAACACCTTCGAGGTACGTCTTAGTGATTTATCGAAGGTAGAAGAAGAAATTGTTGATTTGGATGCTTTAAAAAATGCAAATATTGTCCCAAGATCAGCTCAAAGTATAAAGGTTATTGCTACCGGTGAAGTTAATAAAGCAATAACAATACAAAGTTTGCTAGTTAGTGTAAAAGCTAAAGAAGCAATCGAAAATGCTGGCGGAAAGGTGATAGATTAGATATGGCAAAAACAGGAATAACAAGTCCAGCTTCTGCTTTAGGAGAAATCACTCGATTTACAGAGTTACGTCAGCGACTATTATTTCTAGTCGGCGCTTTAGTCGTCTATAGGATTGGTACATATATTCCAGTTCCTGGTATTGATCCAAATGCTTTGCAAAATTTCTTTCAAGATCAATCTGGGACTATTTTGAGTATGTTCAATATGTTTTCTGGCGGTGCTTTGGAACGCTTAAGTATTCTTGCCTTAGGAATTATGCCATATATTTCATGCTCCATTATTATGCAAATGGCAAGTGTAACAGTGCCCTCACTAAAACAATTGAAGAAAGAAGGAGAATCAGGCAGGAAGCAAATAACTCAAATTACAAGATACGGGACTGTATTGTTGGCAGGATTTCAATCAATAGGTGCATCTGTAGCATTACAAAATCAAGGCGTGGTCGTAAATCCAGGTTTTAATTTTGTTTTTACTGCTTGTGTCAGTTTAGTCACAGGCACAATGTTTCTTATGTGGTTAGGCGAACAAATTACAGAAAGAGGCTTAGGTAATGGTATTTCAATGATTATTTTAGCCAGCATTATCTCTGGTCTTCCTTCAGCAATTGGTGGAACGCTTGAATTAGCAAATACTGGGGAACTTTCACCGGCATTAGTCTTGATCCTACTAATGTTAGTTCTAGCAGTTACTTCTATAGTAGTTTTCATAGAAAGGGGGCAAAGGCGAATACCTGTAAATTACGCAAAAAGACAACAAGGGAGGAAACTGTATCAAAGTCAGTCAACTCATTTACCTTTTAAAATAAATATGTCCGGGGTTATTCCGCCTATTTTTGCTTCCAGCATTATTTTATTTCCAGCTACAATTGCCAGTTGGTTTGGTACTTCAGAGGGCTTTGATTGGATGCAAAATATTGCCGCTAAATTGACACCTGGCCAACCAATTTACATTATTTTGTATGCATCTCTAATCATGTTTTTTTGTTTCTTCTATACTGCCTTGGTCTTTGACTCTAAAGAAACAGCCGATAATTTGAAGAGATCAGGAGCATTTATGCCTGGAATTAGACCTGGACATCAAACAGCTCAATACATAGATAAAGTGCTAGGAAGGTTAACATTTTGGGGAGGATTGTATATCATGCTCGTCTGTCTTTTACCAGAATTCATGATTCTCTACTTTAGAGTTCCATTTTATTTTGGTGGAACTTCATTACTGATTATTGTAGTTGTGACAATGGATTTTATGGCACAAATGCAAGCATTGATGATGTCCAAGCAGTATGAAGGTCTATTACAGAAAGCAAATTTAAAGGGATATGGTAAAAGTGGGCAGTTAAGGTAAATGAATATAGATTATTATGAAAGTAAGAGCATCAGTAAAAAGAATTTGTCGAAACTGCAAGATAGTTCGCCGAAAGGGAGTACTTAGGGTTATTTGTAAGAATCCAAGACATAAACAAAGGCAAGGATAGATAGAAAGATGGCAAGAATTGCAGGAATAAATATACCAGATAATAAACATGTAAGAGTTTCATTAACTTATATTTATGGTATTGGTAATTCTCTGGCAAATAGTCTTTGCAAAAATTTGGCTATATCAGGAGATACAAAAGTTAATGATCTTTCTGAGCAAGAATTGGAGTCACTCAGAACGGCAATTACAAACCTAAATGTAGAGGGTGATCTCAGACGAGAAATCTCAACAAATATTAAACGCCTAATGGATTTAGGGTGTTATCGAGGTATAAGACACAGAAGAGGCCTACCTGTTCGAGGACAAAGAAGTAAAACAAATGCCAGAACAAGAAAGGGCCCTAGAAAACCAATGAGGGCCTAAAAAGGAGTCAAGTTAATTTCGACTAATAGATACTATGAAAAAAATAAAAAAGAATGTTACCGATGGTATAGCACATATCCATGCTTCTTTTAACAATACGATAATCACCATTACAGACAGAGCGGGAAATACTTTATCATGGGCAACGGCTGGAGGTTCAGGATTTAGAGGATCAAGAAAAAGTACCCCATTTGCTGCACAAGTGGCTGCTGAGAAAGCGGGCAAGGTTGCCAAGGAACTAGGATTGAAAAATCTTGATGTGAAAGTCAAGGGACCAGGACCAGGAAGAGATTCCGCTTTACGTGCTTTGAACGCAGTTGGGTTTAAGATAAGTAGTATTGAGGATGTAACCCCGATTCCACATAATGGATGCAGGCCACCAAAACAAAGAAGGGTGTAGAGTAATTATGGCACGATACTTAGGACCAAAATGCAAGCTCTCTAGGAGAGAAGGTACTGACCTATTTCTAAAAAGTGGTATTAAACCCTTAGAAAATAAATGCAAACTGAACACTCCACCTGGATCTATGCTCGGATCTAGAAGGGAAAGATTATCCGGTTACGGTGTCCAGTTAAGAGAAAAACAAAAACTAAGAAGAATGTATGGAATATTAGAAAAACAGTTCAGAAATTATTATAAAAAAGCAGCCAAAATAAAAGGCTCAACTGGAGAAAACCTTCTACAATTGTTGGAATGTCGTTTAGATAATATGGTTTACAGAATGGGTTTTGCTGTTACAAGAGCTGAAGCACGACAACTTGTAAGCCATAAAACAATTACGGTTAACAGTAATGTTGTTAATATCCCATCTTATCAAGTCTCAGTAAATGATGAGATACGAATAACAGACAAGGCAAAAAGCCAGCTAAGGATAAAGTATGCAATGAACATAGCAACACAGCTAGGGATTGCTGAATGGTTGCAAGTAGATGAAAAGAAGTTCTCTGGAATAGTAAAATCCATCCCAGACAGGGAAGATGTTTTACCTGATATCAATGAGAATTTAATTGTAGAGTTTTACTCCAAATAATAAGGAGAATTGTAATATGGTGGAGCAAATAGAAACGGAAGAGACTGTCGAAGCAACGCAAGAAATTGACAAAGAAGAAATTGTTTTAGACTTGCTCAGTCCCAGGGTAATCAAGCTCGAATCACAATATGAACTTCACTCAAAAGTATCAATAGAGCCTTTTGAAAGAGGCTTTGGCTATACACTTGGAAATGCGATGAGAAGGGTATTACTATCCAGTTTACCTGGTTCTGCAATTACAGAAGTTCAGATAGATGGTGTATTGCATGAGTATACAACCATTGATGGAGTCCAAGAAGATGTGGTTGAAATACTTCTTAATCTAAAGAACGTTGCAATCAATCTACAAACAAGAAATGAAGCTGATTTTGTGATCAGTAAAAAAGGCCCTGGGATAATCACAGCTGGTGATATACAAGTTGACCAGGATGTTGAGATTGTAAACCCAGATCATCACATAGCAACCATTAATTCCAAAAAAGAACTGAACATGCAATTGAAGGTTGAAAAAGGTACTGGTTATAGACCGGTCGTAACAAATGATCAACAGGATGATGGTAATGAAACCATAGGTCTGTTAAAACTAGATGCATCGTTCAGTCCAATAAAAAAAGTGAGTTATAGCGTTGAATCAGCTCGGGTTGAAAATAGAACGGATCTCGATAAATTGATTGTTGAACTTGAAACAGATGGAACCATAGCACCTGAAAGTGCAATAAAATACGCGGGTGCTATTCTGCAAAATCAACTGAGCATTTTTGTTGACTTGACTAGAGTACAAGAACAGCAAAAAGAAGAAGAAGAAATTTTGATTGACCCAATTATGCTCAGACCTGTTGATGAATTGGAATTAACAGTCCGTTCAGCAAATTGTCTTAAGGCCGAGAATGCAAATTATATTGGTGATTTGGTCCAAAAAACAGAAGTAGAATTATTACGGACACCCAATCTAGGCAAGAAGTCGTTAAATGAAATCAAGGCTGTTTTGGAAAGCCATGGATTGTCATTGGGAATGGAGTTGGATAACTGGCCTCCTAAAGAATTAATCCCGGATGAAGATAATGAGAATGGGAATGACCAAGAATAATTTAATAAAGATTTACTAGAATAATGCGACATAAGAAAATAGGAAGAAGACTGGGTAGAGACAGTAGCCATCGTAAAGCGATGTTTCGTAACATGGCTGTATCACTTATTGAATTTGAATCAATTTCGACTACCCTACCTAAAGCCAAGGAGCTTAGAAGAACTCTAGAACCATTGATTACACTTGCCAAGGAAGATGGTGTTTCTAGGAGAAGAATGGCATTTAATAAACTTAGAAATAAAACAGCAGTGGGTAAATTATTTAATGAAATAGGTCCTAGATTCAAAGATAGACCAGGAGGCTATTTAAGAATTCTAAAAAAAGGAAGAAGACCTGGTGACTCTGCACCGATGGCTCTAATACAATTAACTGACTTCAAGATTGAGAATGATGAAAATGTAAATGATGGTTAGATTCCTAGAATCATTCTTTTATATGCATCCCGAATTGTCCTAGTTATTCTAGTCCAAAAATCGTTCTTGTATTTTCTTCAATTCGCATTATTTGTTAATGTTACTTCACCTAAATTTTTCAAGAAGTTACATAATTTAAAAACCGCATGTTTTTATTTAATCAGATAGACAAATGGTTTGTTATTCTATATATGATAATTGTAGTTTAAGATTTTTTAGATAACATTTACGGTATGAATCAAAAAACAATACTGACAGGAATAACTACCACAGGACGACCACATTTAGGTAATTATACTGGAGCAATCAGGCCAGCAATTGAGGCAAGTTTAGACAAAGATTTAAAGTCATTTTATTTTCTTGCTGACCACCATTCACTTGTAAAAAATAAAGACCCTAAAGAAGTTAAAAAATCTTGCATAGAACTTGCTGCCAGCTGGTTAGCACTTGGTTTGGATACAAATCAGACCTATTTTTATCGCCAGTCTGATATCCCAGAAATACCAGAACTTATGTGGATTTTAAGCACGTTTACAGCTAAAGGTCTAATGAATCGAGCTCATGCTTATAAGTCTGCTGTAGAATCTAATAAAATATCTGGAGGATCTGATCCAGATAAGGCAATTTCAATGGCATTGTTTTCATATCCAATTTTAATGGCTGCTGATATCCTTATGTTCAAAGCTACCCATGTGCCTGTGGGACAGGATCAAAAACAACATATGGAAATGGTAAGAGATGTAGCAAAGCGCTTCAACTATCACTATGGCGACATTTTTGTGGTGCCCAAAGCAGTAATAACTAAAGAATCTGCAATATTACCGGGCTTAGATGGCAAGAAAATGAGTAAAAGTTACAACAATTCAATACCGTTATTTTTGAGCAGTGACCAGATGAGAAAATTAATCATGAAGATTAAAACTAATTCTCTTGGACCTGATGAGCCTAAATCAACTGAAGATTGTCCGCTTTTTGATATTTACCAAGCAATTTCGAAACCACAAGAGTCTCTAATTTTCAAAGAAAAATTGGAAAAGGGTTTGGCATGGAGTGATGCTAAAGAGGAACTTTCTGCTTATATAGAAGATCTTTTTTCAGAACCGAGAAAAGAGTACTTGAAATTGATTGACGACCAAAATTACCTAGGATCTTTGTTATCTGAAGGAGCAGAAAAAGCTAGAGATCTATCTTCTCCTTATTTGCAGAAAATCAAGAGTGCTGTTGGTATTGGCTCTTTAATTTGAAGCTCGCAGGAGAATATTCTTTAAATACTTCCCAGTATAAGATTTTTTATGTCTAGAAATAGTCTCGGGCGAACCTACAGCTATAATTTCACCTCCCTTATCTCCACCTTCTGGACCGAGATCTATAATCCAATCTGCAGTTTTTATAACATCTAGATTGTGTTCAATAACAACTATGGTATTTCCATCATCTCTCAATTTTAAAAGTACATTAAGTAATTGATTAATATCATGAAAATGAAGTCCTGTTGTTGGTTCGTCTAAGATATAAAGGGTACCGCTATTACCTCTTTTAGAAAGCTCTTTTGATAGTTTAATACGTTGTGCTTCACCGCCTGATAGGGTTACAGCATTCTGTCCAAGCTTAATGTAACCAAGGCCAACTTCTACAAGAGTGTTTAGTTTGTTTTTGATACTTGGAACATTAATGAAGAATGAATAGGCTTCATTCACAGTCATTTCAAGAACATCAAAAATATTTTTTCCTTTGTAATTTATTTCCAATGTTTCTCTATTGAATCGTTTGCCTTTGCAAACATCACAAATTACATAAATATCTGCTAAGAAGTTCATTTCAACTTTAATTACACCACCACCTTGGCATGTTTCGCATCTTCCACCTTTAACATTAAAACTAAAGCGTCCAGGCTTGTAGCCCCTTGATCTGGATTCTTGAGTCGCAGCAAACAATTCTCTAATTGGTGTAAATAATCCTGTGTAAGTTGCAGGATTTGATCTTGGTGTTCTTCCTATTGGGCTTTGGCTTATATCTATAATTCGTCGGATATTTTCAGCACCATCAATGGTTGTGTCTGAAATGTATTCACTGGGTCTCTTGTGCAGTTCTGCCATTAACAAAGGGTGTAAAGTTCCATTAATGAGACTTGATTTTCCTGACCCTGAGACGCCTGTAACGCAAGTTAGCAAACCTAATGGAATTTTGACATTTAAACATTTTAAATTGTTTTTTCTAGCATTATTGATTTTAATGAGCTTATCTTTTTTTACCGTCTGTCTTTTTAAAGGTATGGCAATAGATTTGTGTCCTTTTAAATATTGGCCAGTCAAAGATTGCGGCTCATTTTCAATACACTCTATAGATCCCTGGCACACTACTTTACCTCCATCTCTGCCAGCACCAGGCCCAAGATCAACAATATAATCTCCAGACCGGATGGCTTCTTCATCATGTTCTACTATGATGACGGTATTTCCAAGGTCTCTTAATCTTATTAAAGTTGAAATTAACTTTTTATTATCTCTTTGATGAAGGCCTATGGTTGGTTCATCAAGTATATACATTACGCCAACTAAGCCTGACCCTATTTGACTTGCTAGTCTGATTCTTTGTGACTCTCCACCAGAGAGAGTTTCAGCACTTCGTTCCAAACTAAGATAGTTTAAACCCACATTTGACAAGAAAAGCAAGCGCTCAAAAATTTCTTTTATAATATTTGCTGCAATTTCACCTCTAGTACCACTGATCTTTAATTGTTTAAAAAAAACCAATGCTTCATCAATATTCATTTTTGTAATATCTGCAATATTTTTTTTCTGGATAAAAACATTTCTGGCTGCTTTGTTTAATCTAGTGCCATGACATGTTTTGCAAGTTTTCACACTCATGAACTTTGACAATGCATCTTTAACAGTCTGTGAATCAGTTTCTTTATATCGTCTCTCAAGATTTGGTATAACTCCTTCAAAGGTATGTTTTCTAGATATTTTTCTTCCTCTTCTTCCAGGGTAGTAAAACTGTATTTTTTCAGTGCCACTTCCATACAGGAGCATGTTTTTTATAGATTCATCATAAGTTTCAAAAGGTATTTCAATATCAAAATCAAAATGTTTAGATAATCTTTTAATTAAATGAAAGTAGTAAAAGTTTCTTCTATCCCATCCTCTAATAGCACCTTCTGCGATGCTTAATTTTGAATTTTTGATAACTAAATGTGAACTAAAAAATTGTTCAACACCCAAACCCTCGCAAGTTTCACATGCCCCTGCAGGATTGTTGAATGAAAAAGTTCTTGGTTCAAGTTCCTGAATTGAATATCCACAAATAGGGCATGCAAATCGATCTGAAAATAAATACTCTGAACTATGATTTTCTAGATGAACAACTTTTATGAAACCTTGTGCTAAGTCTAGAGCCGTTGCAAATGATTCAGCTAGTCTTAGAGCAATATCAGGTTTGATAGTAAATCTATCCACAACAACTTCAATTGTGTTTTTTTTCTTAGCATCAATACTAGGTAATTGATCGATATCATAAACTTTTTGATTGATTCTGAGTCTGATGAAACCTTTGCTTTTTATTGTCTTCAATAATTCAATATGTTCCCCTTTTCTGTCATTGATAAGAGGTGCTAAGAGCATTAATTTTGATCCTTTCTTGATTTGCAAAGTCTGATCAACCATTTCGCTAATGTTTTGTATTCCTAGATTATGTTTATGTTCAGGACATTTTGGAATTCCGGCTCTGGCAAAAAGCAAACGAAGATAATCGTATATTTCAGTTACGGTACCAACCGTTGACCTAGGATTGTGGGAATTAGTCTTTTGCTCTATAGAGATAGCTGGAGACAATCCTTCAATTAAATCAACATCTGGTTTTTCCATCATTGACAAGAATTGTCTGGCGTATGCAGATAGAGATTCCACATAACGTCTTTGACCTTCGGCATAAATAGTGTCAAACGCCAATGAAGATTTACCAGATCCTGATAATCCAGTAAAAACAATTAATTGATTTCTTGGTAACTCTAGGTTTAAGTTCCTTAAGTTATGAGTTTTAGCCCCTTTAATACTAATATTACGCATACTGTTGTTTTTTATTTTTTTTGCTAAACACTCAATGATAAAGCTTTTTGTCTCTAAGAACCAAGACCTGTATTGAAATCTTTTGGATCTTCCAGACACACTAAATTGTATGTGACCCATTCCGTTATTTTTTTGATGCTCTAAAGTACAATCATCAAATTTTTTGTTTACAATAAGAACTCAAGTAATGAACTCTTAATTGAAGTAAGGAAATGAAATGGCACGAGGAATAAACAAGGTAATTATACTAGGTAATTTGGGTTCTGAGCCAGATGCTCGTTATATGCCTAATGGCAATGCGGTTACAAATATCAGTGTTGCAACTACCGACTCATGGAAAGATAAAGAATCTCAGGAGAGAATTGAAAAAACAGAATGGCATAGAGTTGTTTTTTTTGGACGCCTAGCAGAAATTGCGAGTGAATATTTAAAGAAGGGTTCACAAGTTTATGTCGAAGGCAGACTTCAAACGAGAAAATGGGAAGACAAGGAAGGCAATGATCGTTGGACAACTGAAATTGTTGCCAAAGATATGCAAATGCTTGGTGAACGTATTTCATCACCATCAAACTCAGACAATGTTAATGCTCCAAAAAGTAGTAATTCTGAATTTGAATCCAATGATTTTGATGATGATATTCCTTTTTAACCTCTACTAACAAACCTATATTCTATACTGTGACCACAAAGATCTTTATCAAGTCTTTTGGCTGTCAAATGAATGCATATGATGCCAACAAGATGGCCGATATTATGTGCAGTGATAGAAACATGGAACGTACTGATGATCCTTCAAAAGCCAATGTTTTACTCTTGAATACTTGTTCTATAAGAGAAAAACCACAAGAAAAAGTGTTTTCACAACTAGGTAGATGGCGAGGGTATAAAGAGATTAACCCTAATATTGTCATTGGGGTTGGAGGGTGTGTTGCTAGCCAAGAAGGTAAATCTATTGTTAAGAGGGCACCTTATGTTGATATAGTTTTCGGTCCGCAAACATTGCACCGTTTACCTCAAATGTATGATGAAGTAATGACATCAAGGCAATCAGTTGTGGACATCAGTTTTCCCAAAATAGAAAAATTTGATCTTTTACCTAAAACCAAATTAATAAAACCATCTGCATTTGTTACGATTATCGAAGGTTGTAGCAAATTTTGTTCTTTTTGTGTCGTTCCATACACAAGAGGATTAGAAGTCAGTAGACCTCCAGAACAAATTCTAGATGAGATTAATCACTTGGCATCTGAAGGAGTAAGAGAGGTAAACCTATTGGGACAAAATGTAAATGCTTATCGGGCAAAAAATGCACAAGGTAAGAGGATCAAATTATCAGAACTGATTGATCAAGTAGCAAACATAGAGAATATAGATCGAATTCGTTTTACCACTTCTCACCCACTGCAGTTTAGCCAAGATTTAATTCAATCGTATTCCAATCCAAAGCTAGCTAATTTTCTTCATTTGCCAGTGCAGAGTGGATCAAATCGTATTCTCGAGTTAATGAAGAGAAAACATACTGTTGAAAGCTATATAGCAAAAATACATGAACTTAAAAAAATACGACCTAACATCAGTGTATCTTCAGATTTTATAGTTGGCTTTCCAAGTGAAACAGAAGATGATTTCCAACAAACTATATCTTTGATTGAAACAATTGGTTTTGATCAATCATTTAGCTTCATATTCAGTCCAAGACCACAGACCCCTGCTGCATCGATGAAAGACTCAATAAGTTATGAAGAAAAACTGGATAGGTTGAAAAAATTGCAAACAAAAATCTCTTCTAACGCAATGAAAATTAGTAAAAGCATGATTGGTACTAGCCAAAAGGTTTTAGTTGAGAAGAGATCTAAAAAAGTGAACACACAATTAACAGGCAGGACTGAGAATAATCGTTGGGTTAACTTTGATGGCCCAGAAAATTTAATAGGACAATTCGTTGATTTAACAATCACCGAGGCTTTACCTAATTCTCTTAGGGGCAGAGTGTATCATTAATTTTTTTAGTGAAGGTCCTTCAACTTGAAAACAAAAGAATTTCAAATAGACGCAGCTGACAATGAGATTTTAGCTAACTTGCTAGGTGCGTTCGACAAAAATTTGCGTGTTATAGAAGAAGCCCTAGGTATAAAGATTAAAAACAGAGGCAATATTTTCTTGTTGTCCGGAAAAACCAAGGATTTAATTAAAGGTGAACAAATTATTAAAGATTTATACTTTAATGCTACAACTGAAAATCTATCTGAGAAGAACATACATCTATTAGTAAGAAAATATATGGGAAATAATCAAGAACAAGGAAATATTGAGTTATCTCCAGATATTGAAACGCCAAGGCGAGCAATAAAAACCCAGAGTAACAATCAATCCATTTACATCAAAACTATCAGAGAGAATGATCTGAGTTTTGGTATAGGACCCGCAGGCACTGGTAAAACCTACTTGGCAGTTGCAGCCGCGATTGAAGCATTGCAAAAGCAAATTGTCAGTAAGATTATTTTGGTTAGACCTGCTGTTGAAGCTGGTGAAAGACTTGGATTTCTCCCTGGGGATCTTTCACAAAAAGTTGATCCTTATTTAAGACCAATGTATGACGCTCTTCATGAAATGTTAGGCTTTGATCAGGTTAATCATTTGATTGAAAGAAGAACGATTGAGTTGGCACCACTTGCTTTTATGAGAGGTAGATCGCTTAACGAAAGCTTTATAATCTTAGACGAAGCACAGAACACCACTATTGAGCAGATGAAAATGTTTCTTACCCGTATGGGTTTTGGTTCTAAATCTGTGGTCAATGGTGATATTACTCAAATAGATCTTCCATCAGACAAAGTCTCAGGGCTTAAACATGCTGTGGAAGTCCTAAATAGCATAAAGGGCATAGGCATTATAAATTTTAGTC
>Ga0209034_10000844_pt1 | contig 15112 bp, 11 predicted proteins | sample MarorgKNORR_S2LV_2_FD_188219 | JGI IMG/M metagenome (GOLD analysis project Ga0209034, IMG submission 188219) | Marine microbial communities from the Southern Atlantic Ocean, analyzing organic carbon cycling - 250m_A/KNORR_S2/LV (SPAdes) (version 2) | ecosystem: Environmental > Aquatic > Marine...
TCGAGACTGGGCAGGTTGTTAGCAGATGCTTTATCAATAGATCTCGATAAAGTAGCTAACGAATATATTGCTAGTTTCATGAAGGCGCTGAACGGCCACGCGACGCGTAAATCCAATTCGAATGTATTGATGCATCTGCAAGGATATCTGAAGAAGCAATTACTGAAGAAGCAAAAAGAGTCACTAGCCGAATCGATAGAACATTATCGAAAAGGATTATTGCCAATCATTGTGCCGATTACTTTGCTCAAGAGTCATTTCAATAGCTTCCCGAATAAATATGTTGAAACCCAGCGATTTCTGTCGCCTTATCCAGAGGAATTGTGTTTGCGTAACAGAATCTAGTAGGCGAGCATACTAAAGAGATAGAAATTCGTAACTGAAATTTACTCGTGGTCCTTGGCTATCTGGATTATTTCCATTGGCCTCTTATAGTGATCTAACATGATTAAACAGAGTTTCTAAATTGCCCATCACAGAATCAACCCATGCCTTATACAATGTGTGATTTACATCTTAATGATTATAATGCCACTTAATAGGCTTGGCAGATCAGTCAGGAAGAATAATATGCAAAAACATAATATCTTAGGTATAGGCTTACTATGGTTTTCAGCAATCGTATTTATTGTTTATGGATTGTTCGGGTTTTTCAATCCTAATATTCCCGCTGACTTCGGTGGTTTGCAGATGATAAATGGAAATGGCTATGCGGAAATAGGCGCGATGTATGGTGGACTGCAGATAGGTATCGGATTTTTTTGTTTATTATCAGCACTGAGGAACGATTTTTATAAAGCTGGTTTGGCGCTCCTCACTATAGCAATAGGAAGTCTTGCTTTAGGTAGATTGTTCAACGCAGTTGCGACGACTGATGCGCTTAGCATTTACACTTACGGAGCTCTAATTTACGAATTTATTACCGCATTGCTCGCTGCAATGGTGCTCCGCTTTCACACTAAACCCTAATGCTACTAGTCAGTGCTCTTTCTCGATTTTTCGCAATCCTATCAAGAATATTGGCCCATTCCTGCTTAATCCTAGCTTTAACTATCTAATTCTTTTTGGGTAAACAAATTTCATCTTCATCCAGAACCACCAACAGCAAACCACCAAAACTATAGTTAGTCCGGAAATAAGCAGCAAGCGTATCTACTCCTAGGACTGAGGATATATTTATGGCCGAAGAATATAGGAGCCTACGATGGATACTGGGGGACCAGCTCAATGAAAACCATAGCTGGTTCAAAAAAACTGACGATAGCGTGCTTTTCGTCATCGCGGAACTATATCAGGAAACAGCATACACTCGTCACCATATTCAAAAACTCACTGCTTTTTTTGCAGCGATGTCAGCATTCGCAGATCGCTTGCGCGAACTTGGTCATCAGGTTTTATATCTTAACCTCGAGTTAACCGCTAAGTATTCGTCATTGGAACAACTGATTGGCTCAACCTGTGATCGCTATCGAACCAAAGATTTTTATTACCAGAGGCCCGATGAATACAGACTCCTTCAGCAATTTAGAAATCTAAAGCTAACCGGTTTCGACATTATTGAATCAGACAGCGAACATTTTTTGCTACCGTTTCACGAAATTGAACACTATTTTACGACGAATAAGCCAACGCGCATGGAAACGTTCTATAGAAAATTTCGTCGCCGTTACTCGATTTTGATGGATGATGGAAATCCTTTGGGCGGTCAATGGAACTATGACAAAGAGAATCGAAATAGACTAAAACAGAAAGATTTGGACGACATTCCCAAACCCCTACTTTTTAATACGCCTGCTGCTGATATTGTGGAAAGGCTGCGCAAGCATCGAGTGAAATACATTGGTTCAATAGGCGAAACATTAACCTGGCCGGTAACACGCGCAGAAGCCTTAAAGCTTCTTCATTTTTTTTGCCAACAATGTCTGCCTCAATTCGGTTATTTTCAAGATGCGCTAACAGGACGCAGTGACTATGGTTGGAGTCTCTATCACTCTAGGTTGTCTTTTGCGCTAAACACTAAATTGCTGAGTCCACTGGAAGTTATTGAGCAGGCCATCAAAAGTTTTCATGCTAGCGATGGTATCGATTTAGCGCAGGTCGAGGGTTTTGTTCGGCAAATTTTAGGCTGGCGGGAGTTTATACGAGGGTTGTATTGGGCAAACATGCCGGAATATGCCAGCAAAAACTATTTTCATGCAGAAAACAAATTGCCTGCGTTTTTCTGGACAGGTGGCACCCGCATGCGTTGCCTAGAAAAAGCGATAACTCAGTCCTTGGAACATGCCTATGCGCATCATATTCAGCGTCTTATGGTGACCGGTAACTTTTGCTTACTAACGGGCATAGATCCCAAGGAAGTCGATCAGTGGTATTTAGGTATTTACCTCGATGCTATTGAGTGGGTTGAATTGCCTAATACTCGCGGTATGGCATTGTTTGCCGATGGTGGACTAGTCGGAACAAAACCGTATGCTGCGGGAGGAAACTACATAAACAAGATGAGCGATTATTGCAATGATTGTCATTACAAAATAAAAGAAAAGCTTGGACCTTCCGCCTGTCCGCTAAACAGTCTGTACTGGAATTTCATGAGCAAACATCGAAGCGAACTAGAAAAAAACCATCGGCTAAGAATGCTATATACAACATGGGACAGAATGGGATCGGAAATGCAGCAATCAATTATCAAACAAGCGAATGAGTACCTTGCTGATCTTGATAGACTCTAGTAATGCGCTACCAGAACCGCAGATGAAAATTCTTCTTGCCCTACTGTCCCCGAGATTTTTGATACGGTACAGACAATTCTCTAAATAAAAGGGATAGTACCTTAGTCTGGCAGTGGCAAACCTCTTTCTTGCAGAACTTCCGCAAATGTTCGCGAGCCATTAACCCCTGGAGGAAAGCCAGCGTATAGGGTTACCTGGGCAATCAATTCCGAGATTTCCTGTGTCGTTAAGCCATTATCCAAACCACGTCCCAAGTGAACTCGCAATTGATCAGTTTGATAGTTGGCCAATGTCACCGCTATAGTAGCGAGGCTGCGATCGCGCTCTGACAATTGGTTACGGGGCCAGGTTTCACCGTAGACCAGACCACTGATTAACTCATCGAGATAAGGGGCGCCGGGGAAACGGCTATCACCTATTGCCAAGCCCCTTGCCTCGAAGACTTCGGCAGCAACTCGCGAAGCGTTCACACCAGTAGGAAAACCTGAATAAAAAGTTACATGGGTAATTATTTCGCTTATCTCTTCTTGAGTAACACCGTTATCCAGCGCACGACCAATGTGATATCGCACTTCACTGGAGGCATAAAGAGCTGTACCCACAGCAACCGTAATCATGCTGCGATCGCGGGGCGAGAGCTCTTCCCGGGTCCAGGTTTCGGCATAGAGAACTTGATTCAGCAAATCGCGCAAATAGGGTGTTTGCGAGTAAGCCTCGGGAAACTCCAACTCGGGATTAACTGGCGGCTGACGAGAAGAGGCGCCTGGAGGAATTGCTGACAAACCGCGCTCTTCGAAAACTTGCGCTGCCACTCGCGCGGCATTCACACCCGTTGGGAAACCGGAATACCATAAGGTATGGGCAATGATTTCGGTTAATTCGGCCTGGGTTATGCCGTTATCCAAAGCGCGACCCATGTGTAAGCGAAGCTCGTTAGTTGCATAAGTTGCCTGATTCACAGCGACAGTAATCATGCTTCGATCCCGGGCTGACAAACCGGGGCGTTCCCAAATGTCGCCGTAGACATAGGTATTCCGTATTTGCCCTAGGTAGGGAGCCGCATCATAAGCACCCGGTGGCGGTGGTGGTTGCTGCGCAAAGGCTGCTGAGCAAACCAATAGTGCAGCAAGTGTGGTCATTAACCAGACGCGAACTTGTAGATTTAAGGTAAATTCTGGAATCAGCATTATCTGCTCTCCCCTTGTTGTTGTTCTGTTATTTTTAACTAATACATTAGAGATTGAAGCATTAAGACCAAAAGGGCCAGCGTAAAAATACCATGCTGTATTTTTGCGCTGCCCTTTTCTCACAGGTATAGGCTTATTGTAACCACAAAATAGTGCCGTCTTTAATTCCTGGTACCTATCAATCGAATAAATCGAGTTGTAAGCTAAGCCCATTAGTTGATGCAAGGGAATCGGGCATAACATGAAAAAACGCAAAATTGTCGCATATTCATTTGGTGCACTAATCGCCATTGGCATAGGTCTCTATATCACTGGGCTTGGCGGTAGATTATTAATGTCAGGAATTGGCGCAATCGCCGGACCTCCAGGGGATTTTGACCCTACCAATGTAGTCACTCCTGCTCCGGATTACAGCCTGATAGAAAACTGGGCAGCTCATCCGGACACAAGTGATCCTGCTGATCTTTCTCCTGAAGGTGTTACCGTTCCGGGTCAGGGAGACCTACCTATTGACGTGTTTTTTGTTCATCCCACTGGCTATCTGACTCCAATTAGTTGGATTTCGCCAATGGATCTTGATTCTGGTACGGAAGAAAACATCGATTGGGTAATGGCAAACCAGGCCAGCGCATTTAATGGCTGTTGTAATGTCTACGCACCACGTTATCGACAAGCTAACATTTTTGCCTATTTCGGTAGCGAAGAAGAAAGGGAGAGCATCCTCGGCTTTGCCTACCAGGATGTAAAAACTGCTTTCGAGTATTACCTAAACAACTACAATAACGGCAAGCCATTTGTCCTCGCCAGCCACAGTCAGGGCACCCATCACAGTATGCATCTGCTGAGCGATATTATCGATAGCAGTGATTTATACGAACGTATGGTTGCCGCTTATCTTATCGGCGCGGTAAATATCCCGCTATCGCCCGAATGGTTTGCGGAGATGGAAGATATTAAACCCTGTAATAATGCGTCGGATCTAGGTTGCGTTATACATTGGGATACCATGCCTGATGGTGGCTCGGTTATAGAAAGACCTGCACCTTCTGTTTGTACTAATCCTCTAGCATGGAGTCTAGGTGAAGAAGCAGCCAGCGTTGAGCAACATGCAGGTATCGTTATCCCGCAGCATTCATACAACTTGTTTTTTAGTGGTTCGGAAGACACCGCGCAGGGCAAAATATTTGATTCTCTGGCCGCACCAATTTTGGGTTTAACTGGCGCTCAATGTCGCGATGGAACTTTGTTTGTAGAAAGACTGGAAGATCCTGCGTTTGGAGAATCAGGAATTGCAGGCGCGTCCTATCATCTCTTTGATTACAACGTGTTTTACATGAACATTCATGAGAATGCACGCTTACGATCCGAGACTTTTCTATCTGCGCAATAGGGAAACAAAATCCATGACACCACTCTGGCAACTTAGCGCTGTCGATCAGGCAGCGGGAATTCGTATTGGTGATTTTTCTTCAACAGCAGTTGTTGAATCTGTACTCGAACGCGTTGCTCAAAAGAATCCTGAACTAAATGCCATTGTTGACCCACTAAATGAACAAGCATTACTGGCAGCTGAAAAAGCCGATGCTGCTGTCGCAAATAATGAATTATTAGGGTCGTTACATGGAGTGCCAGTCACCATTAAAGTAAATGTCGATACCGCAGGCAGACCAACTACCAATGGTATGGAAGTCTTCAGGGATATCATCGCACCAGACAATTCACCAATCGTGCAAAATCTGTTAAATGCCGGCGCCATAATTATTGGCCGTACTAATACACCCGAAATGTCTATGCGTTTGACAACCGATAATCCACTTTATGGTCTAACACGCAATCCCTGGAATCTAAAAATGTCGCCGGGCGGATCATCCGGAGGAGCCGCTGCTGCAGCTGCTGCGGGTTTCGGTGCCATACATCATGGCAATGATATCGCCGGCTCCCTGCGCTATCCCGCCACTGCTTGTGGATTGAGTACTGTTAAGCCAGGGCTTGGCCGAGTGCCAGCGTTTCTTCCATCTGCAAAAACCGAACGGGGTATGTTGGCACAATTAATGTCAGTACAAGGGGTGATTTGTCGCGAAGTAAAAGATGTAAGACTCACTACCGAAGTTTTAGTAGAGCATGATCCTCGCGACCCTTGGCATGTGCCTATGCCTTTTAATTATGAAAACACTGGCTTACCTAAAGTTGGTTTCTGTAAGAATGCACATAACTATCCTATTCATAAAGATATCGTCGCCAACCTAGATAGAGCTGCATCAATTCTTGAATCTGCTGGATACCAGGTTAAAGAAATTGAAACACCACCTATAATAGAAGCAGCCAATGCCTGGCTTCAGGTCACTAACTTCGAAATGAAGCAAACGCTGGAACCGGTGTTTGCTGAGCACGGCAGCGAAATCATCAATCAGGTTTTTAACGACTACTACAAACTTGAAGAGATGGTTGATGCCGAGGGCTATCTATTCGGCATTGCCGCGCGCACGCGCATGGTGAGGGAATGGAATCTTCTTCTCGCTGAATATCCATTGGTGCTTACTCCCTATCTGATGCGACCAAGCTATCCTTACAACTACGATGAAACCTTCGAAGGAGTTAAAGATATTTTTGGTGCTTCTATATATAGCTACGGCGTGAATTACATCGGTATGCCTGCTGGTTTTGTGCCGGTTGATCTAGTGGAAGATATGCCATCGGGTGCACAGCTGATTGGCCAAAAGTGGCGGGAAGATCTTATCCTGGATGCCATGGAAGTCATCGAGAATGCCACTGGCATTATGACCCAGAAGCTATGGAAGCGAGAACTCAACTTGGATGATTCTGCTCCAAATTAAGCAGACAACGCTGTATTTTTCCGCTGGCTCCTTTTATTCTCTAAATCCTTATATTGCTGGAAGCCCCTGCAATTGCGTTCCCATCCAGATTAAGCAGGAAAATAATAATGACTAGAAAGAACTCACTTCTAAATTCTGCTCTTATTGCTTCGCTATCACTTGTTATCAGTGCGCTAAGTCATGCTCAATCGCCTACGAGCGATGGTTCACCCGCAAGCATCAATGCGCGGGCTGACTATTTTCGTTTGGATAATGCTTACATACCTCCACCCGGTGAGGCGCTTCACCACTATACAGCTGGCTTTGCCAAGATTCTCTGCTCAGCTGTGTTTGTGACCGGTCTCGATCCGGTTGATGCAGCGGCTAATATGGGCGGATTTATTTCGCCGTTCAATCAGCGCCAGCATGTGGTGAATACTCGTGTCGATCGCGTGCGCGAGGAAGTGAGTCTGGTTTTGCCAGATGGTGTTGTGCGAACTGCAAGACGTTATGACAATCAGGGCTGTGTTGCACATTCGCTTGGAGACAATAGCATCGACTTCACACCTTCTACTATTGAAGCCAATCTTCCTCCGGCTCATTCCACGCCGTGGCCAATGGGCGACATTGTCGATGAAGACAGCTTTCCAGCTGGTGTAGATGTTGAACTGATTCAACGTGCCTTGGATACGGGATTCGGACCTGAAGAAGCGCGCACATTAGGATTGGTAGTTACTTATCAAGGCAAGATTCTAGGCGAGCGTTATAGTGATGAAGTCGACATACATACACCATTAGAAAGCTGGTCCATGACAAAAAGTCTGACCGGGACGTTAATGGGTGTTTTGATTCAACAAGGTGAATATGAGCTCTGGCAGAACGCACCAGTGCCGGAATGGCAGGAAGATCCGAATGATCCTCGCCAGGAGATTCGTATCGGCGACATCATGCGTATGTCTAGTGGCATTATGATTAATGCCCCTTCCGATCCAGACTTCGATACCAACACCTACCCGGATCATGTTTATCTTTACACCGGTGGCGTTAACCAATATCACTACGCGGCTACTCGCCCGCAAGAATATCCGCCTAATACCATTGGCCGTTATCGTAATACTGATCCAGTCTTAACCAGTTACTTGATTCGCCTGGCAGTCGAAGGCCGCGGTGAGGATTATCACAGTTTTCCGCAACGCAATCTGTTCGACAAGCTTGGTATTCGCACGGCATTAATTGAAACCGATACCTATGGCAATTTTCTCGGACAGGGTCTTGCATTCATGTCCGCAAGGGCTTGGGCCAAGCTGGGTAACTTGTATTTGCAAGATGGTGTTTGGAATGGTGAAAGGCTATTACCGGAAGGCTATGTGGAGTATGCGAGCACTACAGCTCCCGCATGGATAACCGATGGACGACCGGATTATGGCGGTGCTTTTTTCTGGGTTGATAATGAAGTGGGTGACGATGGCTTACCTCCTTCTTTTTCAATGAGCGGCGCTGGAGGACAATCCACAAGGATTATTCCCAGCCATGATCTAGTAATCGTGCGTATTGGAAAATATACCGGCGCTCGAGCTGGTGGTGCAGCATTGCAAGAAATGATGCCAATGTTATTAGATGCAGTGCCGGAAACACGGTAGGTGCAGAAGTGCCAGTGGTTTGCGTTCCTAGTGCTTCTCATGGCATTGCCGGAAGACTTTCGTGATTAATTGGCAAAGTGGAAAATATTCTCGCCTAGTCTGAGAAATATCCTTAGCAGGATTGGTACTTTGAGTTGTAAATGCCCCTTCGAGTAATAGACTCTATAGCGATCCGTGGACTCTTACCCATGAGCAAGTGCATCGATTTGATGCGCTCTGCCATGATCGCTACCTCTTCCGGCAATGTTAACTTACCAGTGCGCTCCGTTGCCCCAGTTCTAAACAAGACTGGTTTACTTGCTCAGATGCCCGGTTCCAGCAATGAGCTGAAACATTACGGGATTAAACTGCTTAGCCTCCATTCAGCCAATACCACAAAAGCATTGCCGGCCATTCAAGGCTTGGTTGTTATGTTTGAAGCCGAGACTGGGATACCAGTGGCAATATTAGAAGCAGCTCAAATAACTGCGATTCGAACTGCTGCGGCTTCGGGTTTAGCAACTCAATTACTCTCCAGAGAGGATGCCAAAACCTGCGGGATCTTTGGCAACGGCGTGCAGGCTGTCTCTCATATCGAAGCAATAAAAGCTGTTCGACCTATCGAGAAAGTTGTTGTTTGGGGACGCAATGCTGAGAAGACGGAAGCGTTTACAAAAGAGCAACAAGAGTCAGTTGATTGCGAAGTTATTGCCACAAGCGACCCAACTGAAGCAGCCCAATGTGATGTAGTTTGCACAGTCACTGCATCGAAAGAATCTATCTTAAATGGAAGCTGGGTTAAACCGGGAGCGCACATTAATCTTGTTGGTGCACATTCTCTTAATTCTCGGGAAGCAGACTCCGAGCTCGTAGCCAAATCGGTAATCTATGTCGATTCCCTGGAATCTACTCTAAAGGAAGGTGGCGATATTATGATTCCAATAGAAGAAGGAGTGATTTGCGAGAGTGATGTCAAAGGAGAAATTGGTAAGTTACTAACGGGAGACATAGCTGGCAGAAAAAGAGACGAGCAAATAACACTCTACAAATCACATGGCATCTTTACTCAGGATTTGTATGCAGCAGATTATGTTTTAGCTAGAGCAAAGGATGTAAATGCGGGAACATTTATTGACGATTTTTAATTAGAGTCGAAACAGTTCAGCACTGTATTTTTACTCTGGCCCCATTTATTCTAACTGTAACCTCTATTCATGGATTCACATAGACACGGCTCCCAACTCTGATTATCTTTAGCTAAAGATGAGCTCAAGGAAATGAGACAACACCATGCGCACTCTTAAATCGTTGTTCCTACTGCCTTTTCTATTGCAGACCTGCTCCGATTCCCCAAATGAAACTAGCGAGACTCCAATAAGTGCAGATCCAGTCGTTATAACTGAATCTGTTGACGGTGAGTTTAATGTGAACAGGAACGCTTACTTCGGCGAATTACATGTACATTCCATGTACTCCTACGATGCTTTCATACTCGGCGGCATTGCATCACCAGATGAGGCTTATCAATTTGCCAAGGGTAGCGCGATTACCCATGCGGCTGGTTTCGACATGCAACTGGATCAGCCATTTGATTTTTACGCTGTTACCGATCACGCCTATTTTCTGGGTGTGATGCGCGAGATGGCCTTGGGAGATTCAGAGCTATCACAGCATCCAGTCGCCGAAGGTATCGACCAGATCGGCGATGATCCTATGCCGCGTCGTCAGATATTTTTCAATTTCACCGATTTTGCTAATTCCGGAAACGGCGATGAAATAATGGATGTAGAAGTGATAACCACTGCCTGGAATGACATAGTAGAAACTGCCAATCGTCACAATGATCCCGGCAACTTCACTACCTTTGTCGCTTACGAATACACCGGTACCGGACCGAATCGAGAGATGCTTCATCGAAATGTAATCTTCCGCGATAGCAATGCGCCGGACTTACCATTTTCTCGATTAGATTCTGATAATCCTGCTGACCTCTGGGACTGGATGGATAACAATCGATCTATAGGGATTGAAAGCCTGGCTATCCCGCATAATTCTAATTATTCTGAAGGTCTCATGTTTGATCTGGTTGATTACAACGGTAATCCTCTGGATTCAGCATACGCTGACCAGCGTATGCGAAATGAACCTCTAGTTGAAATTACGCAAGTAAAGGGTACCTCTGAAACTCATCCGGCCCTATCCCCCAATGATGAGTGGGCGAATTTTGGAGTGTTGTACACCCGCATCGGAACAGACGTATTAATTCAGCCTGAGGGTGCCTACGTCAGAGATGCCTTGCTAAATGGTATCCGTCTGCAAGAGGAACAAGACTTTAATCCATTCAAATACGGTATCAGCGGTTCATCCGATACCCATAATGGCACCGCTGTTGGCAGCGAAGATGACTTTTACGGTGTGTCCGGTTTACTGGATAGCAACGGCCAACGACGTGGATCAGTACCACTAGATACGCCGGATCCTGACGGTAGTCTCTATTTCGATCGCTACGCAAGATTTGGAGCGTCTGGTATGACCGGTGTTTGGGCTGAGGAAAATACACGGGAAGCAATTTACGATGCGTTTCGCCGCAAGGAAACCTTCGGTACTTCGGGTCCACGGCTGAAAGTACGTTTCTTTGCCGGTCATGACCTTCCTGAGATTGACGATAGTGAACTTGTTACCAAAGCTTATGAGGGTGGCGTCACTATGGGTGGCGATTTAATCGCTGAAAGCGATGGTGTTCCTTCCTTTATTGCTTGGGCTGCAAAAGATCCCAATAGTGCACCATTGCAAAGACTGCAAATCATAAAGGGTTGGGTTGAAGGGGGTGAGATGTATGAACAAGTTTACGACATCGCGTGTTCAGATCGAATTGTGGTCGATCCAACAACAAATCGCTGTGACGATAATGGTGCGACTGTGAATCTTGAAAACTGCAGTATCAGTTCTAATTTAGGAGCTTCCGAACTAAGGGTTAAATGGACCGATCCGAATTACGATCCAACTCGCAACGCCTTCTATTATGTCAGAGCACTTGAAAATCCCAGTTGTCGATGGTCTACGTGGGATGCAATGCGTGCCGGCGTTGATCCTCGTCCGGACGTTCCGGCAACTATTCAAGAAAGACTCTGGTCATCGCCAATTTGGATCATTCCGGAACGCAACTAAGTAATCCAGCAATAAGGAGTGAGCAACATAGAAACCTGGCAAAGAGAATTCGTTTCCATGGCTTCCGCCACCAGCGCGCGCAACGGCGCCGGTTTTATGCCCTGCCAGGGCCTGTACTACTCACCAAAAAACAAGCGAGTAAAAACTGCACTTATAGCAACTCACTACAATGTGGATTTTAGTGAGCATTACCTCGCCGAATTTATGGCCACTCGTGGTTACGGCTTTCTAGGCTGGAACACTCGATTCCGCGGTAACGAAGCATTCTTTCTATTAGAACATGCCCTGATCGACATCGGTGCCGGTGTTCGCTGGTTAAAAGAATATGCGGGCATCGAGAAGATAGTTATCTTGGGTAACTCCGGCGGCGGGTCCCTCATGGGTGCTTATCAGTCCCAGGCTCAAGGGGTAACCATGACACCTACTCCGGACTTCGAATTACCAGAAGCATTGTATGACTTAATCCCTGCCGATCTTTATGTCTCTCTTTGCGCACATTCCGGTCGACCAGAGGTCCTAACGTCTTGGCTCGACCCGTCGATAACCGACGAGACTGATCCCACCAGTATCGATCCTGAATTAAATATGTATGATGAGAAAAACGGTCCACCCTATTCTATTGAGTTTGTAAAAACTTATCGCGCCGCACAGGAAACGAGAAATCATCGCATCACAGACTGGTGCCATGGTGAATTAAAACGACTCGAATCCTTTGGCATGACCGATCGCGCTTTCAACCTTTTTCGTACCTGGGCAGATTTACGCTTAATGGATGGCACTATCGATCCGTCACAGCGGGAAGTGGGACACTGTTATGCAGGCAATCCTAAGCGAGCAAACTTCGGACCACGAGGAATCGGTCTAACTAACACGCTTCGCGCCTGGTTATCTATGTGGAGTTTGAAAGATTCTCACTGCCGCGGTGCACCTCACCTAATTCGAATTGAACTGCCGGCGCTGGTTGTTCAGAGTACTAGAGATACCGGCGTTTTCCCCAGTGATGCCGAAGCAATCCATTCTGCATTAGCTTCAAAAGATAAAACATTAGAAATGATTGATGGCGATCATTATCTGGTGGAGCCAGATGATGCGAGAAGTAAAGTTGCTGATTTAATAGCTGCATGGTTAAAAGATCACGGAGCCGAATAAATCAAAGGAGAGATTTGTGACACCTGCTAATTTGAATAACTCTAGTACTGCTTATCAGTGGTACGTCATTTTTGTACTACTGCTGGCGCAGATGTTTTCATTTCTCGATCGCATGATCATGGGTTTGCTGGTGGGTCCCATCAGAGAATCGTTCGCAATCTCTGACACTCAATACAGTTTGCTTGCAGGATTAGCCTTCTCACTTTTCTATGCCATCATGGGGCTGCCTCTGGCCCGAATTGCTGACAGCAGGAATCGACGCAATTTGATCAGTATCGGCATTGCAGTGTGGAGTGTAATGACGGCAGTCTGTGGATTGGCCAAAGGATTTGTCTCACTATTCTTTGCCCGGATAGGGGTTGGAATTGGTGAAGCCACTCTTGGTCCCGCCGGCTATTCCATGATTACGGATTATTTTCCCCGTTCTTCTCTTGCCCGAGCCTTATCAGTTTATACGCTCGGTGTGACCTTCGGCTCCGGTCTTGCGTACATACTTGGGGGCGCTGTAGTTGGTTACGTGCAAACTCTCGATACTCTAACTCTACCTTTTCTGGGTGCTACCGAAGGTTGGCAACTCACTTTCTTTATTGTTGGTTTTCCTGGAGTGCTGGTAGCTGCACTTATGTATTTGACAGTGCGGGAACCTGCGCGCAAGAACGCCGAATCACATGCCACCATGCCTGCCATCTCAATAGTTATCGAATATGTCTGGAAACGGCGCGGTGCTTATCTAAGCCACATACTAGGAATTTCCATTTTTGTGATGGTGGTGTATGCGCTAAATCTATGGGGGCCGACCTATTTTATTCGCACCTTTGGATATAGCACTGCAGATGCAGGATTTACCTTTGGCATTATCATGCTATTGGCAGGAAGCACTGGTTTATTAATCGCCGGCTTTATTGCTGATGCGTGGGCTCAAAAAGGGACAAGTGACGCTTATGTAAGAGTAATATTATTCAGCATCGTCGGTATGACTCCCTGCGCTATTGCACTAGGATTTGTAAACACGCCGCTAACTGGAATCATTGCCATGTCCCTGGCAGTGTTCTTTTCTGCGTTCCAGGGAGGAATTGCTGGAGGCACATTGCAACTCATGACACCAAATCGCATGCGCGCCCAAATAATGGCGGTGTATTTGCTTGCTGCCAATCTTATTGGGCTTGGACTTGGACCAACGGTAGTGGCGGCCACCACTGATTTCATATTCGGGTACGACGCTGCTATTGGTAAATCTATTGCACTCTGCGCCGCCTTGCTTTGCCCTTTGGGTGGGCTTTTGCTCTGGTCAGGTATGAGCAAGATCAAATACGAAATCGATTCAAAAGCATCAGCTTGAGAGATTAATAGAATAAATAAGTCATAGTTCTTGCTCTTATTCCCTGCTAGATTGATCGCATGCTTATTGATATTCACACCCATATTTATACTCAGCGCTGGTTAGAGATTCTGCAGGAACAAAGCGGAATCTATCATCTCAAGATTCGCCCAGACGGACAAAAAGAAATTTTTCGCGGTGATACTCCTGTATCCATCCCGCAAGCGGGCCATTTTGACTACGGCTTACGCATTAAATTGATGGACAAAGCTGGCATCGACATCTCTGTCGTTTCTTTAACAGCGCCTAGTGTGTACTGGGGTACGGAGGAAGTGAGTTGCCTAGCGGCCCAAGAAGCCAATGATTCCACAGCAGAAGCACAAGCTAAATACCCTGAGCGGATTCGCTGGTTTACAACCCTGCCCTGGCAATATCCTGATGCAGCGGTTGCTGAGCTTGAGCGTACGTGCGCAAACGGTGCTGTTGGCGTGATGGTACTGGCTAACATTGCTGGACGCAGCCTCAATGATGATTTCTTTGCACCTATCTGGCAAGCAATCGATGATAAAGGTTTGCCAGTGTTACTCCATCCTACCGATCCGCCTGGCGCAGATGTTTTAGACATGGGTGAGTTCGATCTGAGCTGGTCCGTGGGTTTCATGTTCGACACAACTCTAGCTATAACCCGCATGATGTTTCATGGATTCTTTGACAAATACCCCAAGCTAAAGCTAATTGCTTCTCATGGTGGTGCTGCGCTTCCCTATTTAGTTGGTCGCTTCGAAAAAGGAGATGAGGTTGAAATTCCGGAACGCCGCCTAATGCAGAAAAAACCTACTGATTATCTGCAGCACATTTATTACGACTGTATTACTTATGATCCTCTCGCATTGGAGTATCTGGTTTCGATTGTTGGTAGCAGCCAGGTAATGTTTGGTACGGACTGGCCCCATCAGGTTTTTGATATTGAAGGGGCAAAAAATAATATAGCAACATTATCCGATGACGATTGTGACGCAATCCGACACTTGAACGCGAAACGAGTTTTCGGTTTGTAACACAAACTCATATAAAAAGAACAAACCAGGAGTTTTAGCTTGGCCGAACCTGGCGTCAAATTCGCTACCCG
>Ga0209034_10000845_pt1 | contig 15106 bp, 9 predicted proteins | sample MarorgKNORR_S2LV_2_FD_188219 | JGI IMG/M metagenome (GOLD analysis project Ga0209034, IMG submission 188219) | Marine microbial communities from the Southern Atlantic Ocean, analyzing organic carbon cycling - 250m_A/KNORR_S2/LV (SPAdes) (version 2) | ecosystem: Environmental > Aquatic > Marine >...
ACCGCTAGTTCGCCCGCCAGCTCCTGAACGATTGGCGCCCAGACCGAGCGGTCGTTGGCCCAGCCGTGGGTGGCCACCATCGGCGGAACGGCGCTGTTAGCCGACCCGACGGTCGAGACAGCCAACTCCACCCCGTCGGGTGCCGTGACCCGTCCGACGGCCATGTTCACCGCAGGTCCCGGAAGAACTCTCGGATGTCGGCCACCAGGTCGTCGGGACGTTCCATTGCAGCGAAGTGTCCGCCCCGCTCGTGCTCGCGCCAGAAAGTGACGTTGCGGTCGGCTTCCACCCAGCGGCGCCGACCCACCATTAGCTCCATTGGGAACGCTGAGACCCCGAACGGCACATCGGAGTTGGCCGGTGGCATCCGTCCGGCCGCTAGGTCCTGCCCAAACTCGAGGTAGATGCGGGCCGACGAGGTCGCTGTTCCGGTGAACCAGTAGGCAGACACGTTCGCAAGCAGGTCGTCGCGATCGATCACCTCGAGCGGGTCACCATCGTGGTGTGTCCAGCCGTGAAACTTCTCGCCGATCCAGGCCAGCAGCCCGATCGGAGAGTCGTGCAGGCCAACGCCGACGGTCTGGGGGCGGGTCTGCTGGATCAGGAAGTAGCCCCGCTCCTCCTGCTGGTACCAGGTTGACCGGTCGAGGTGCTTCTGCTCGGCGGGCGTGATGTCAGTGTGGTCGTCGTCGCGACCCTGCGGGAAGGCGGGAATCATGTTCACGTGGCAGCCCATGACGTGGTCGGGGGCGTGGCCAGCCAGATGCTGGGAAATGATCGACCCCCAGTCGCCCCCCTGGACGCCGTAGCGGTCATGACCCAGCCGGGCCATCAACTCGACGAAGGCCCGGCCGGTGCGGTCTGGCCCCCAACCTCGCTCGGTGGTCGGACCGGACCAGGCGTACCCGGGCAGCGATGGGGCGACCACGTGAAAGGCGTCGGCCGGATCGCCACCGTAAGCCGCCGGGTCGGTCAGTGGCCCCAACACCTGCAGAAACTCGATAACCGAACCGGGCCACCCGTGGGACAGCAGCAGGGCCCGCGCTCCCGGCTCGGGGGACCGCTGGTGGATGGCATGGATGCGTTGGCCGTCGATGGTGGTGACGACCTGGTCGAAGGCGTTGATCCGGGCTTCGGCGGCCCGCCAGTCGAATCCGCTGGCCCAGTGGTCGGCCAGATTGCGCAGCCACTGCTGGTCGCAGCCGTGGTCCCAGCCCGTCCCCGGGACTTGGTCGGGCCAGCGAGCGTAGGCCAGGCGTCGATGCAGGTCGTCCACCTGCGCTTCGTCGACTTCGACGGTGAACGGCAGGACGTCCTCTCCCGAGGGCATCGGTCCGGAGGGGTCTGGGGCATCAGGCATCGGGCGACGGTAGCCAAGACCTCTAGGTGGCCCCGAATCCGGACCGGAACCGGGGGTACGGTCGAGGCGTCGCACCGGGTGACAAAAGGGGGTACCGAGGTGGATCTGGATAGGGCACGTGTGCTGGTGACTGGCGGGTCGCGGGGGATCGGGGCCTCATTGGCCCGTGCTTATGCGGGCGCGGGTGCCGACGTCGTGGTGGCCGCGCGGGCATCGGACGAACTGGAGGCCGTGGCCGCCGAGGTGGGCGGTCGAGCGGTGGCCGTTGACCTGACCGACTCGGTGGCCGTCGAGTCCCTCGTACCCGGGGTCGAGGCTGACTACGGGCCGATCGACGTGCTGATCAACAACGCTGGCATGGAGACCACCGACATGGCGGCCGTCATCGACCCGGCGGTTGTCCGGGCCACAACCCGCCTCAACCTCGAGGCGCCCATGGTCCTGACCCGACACGTCTTGCCGTCGATGCTGGACCGGGGTCGCGGGCACCTGGTCTTCCTGTCGTCGATTGCCGGCACGGCCGGCTTCCCGAGCATGGCCACCTACTGCGCCACCAAGGCCGGGGTATCGAACTTCGTGCGGTCTCTTACTCTCGAATTACGAGCTACGCCGATCGGGACGACCACCGTGGCCCCGGGGCCGGTGGCCACCCGCATGTGGGATGCCGTAGAGGCCACGTCACCCAGCGGGCAGAAGGTGCTCAATCGGCTGAACGCGTTCCGGATGCTGCCCATCGTCGATCCCGACCGCCTGGCCCGGCGGGTGGTGGCGGCCACCCAGCGGGGGTCTCGTCACGTTCGGACGCCCCGTCGCCTCATGGGTAACTTCTTGCTCGCCGAGGGCCCGCACCGCATGACCAGCAGCCTGCTGGCCGGGGTCCGCTTGGACCCCACTGATGTCCGGTCGGGCACCCGACCTGGATGATCTGGGCTCAGGCGTGTTCAGCCAGTTCTCGTAGCCGGCCGAGTACGGCGGCGGCCTCGCCGCCCACCGGCGTGACGTTCAGCGAGGTCACCCCAGCCTCCTTGTAGGCGGCTAGACGGTCGACCACGTAGGCCTCGTCCCCACAGATCGACGTGTTCTCGATCAACTCGGCAGGGAGTAGGCCAGCGGCCTCCTCCTTGCGCCCGTCGAGATAGGCGTCTTGAACAGCAGTGGCCTCGTCGGCAAAGCCGTACTGTCGACACACGTCGTTGTAGAAGTTCTTACCCCGAGCTCCCATCCCACCGATGTAGAGAGCAGCCATGGGACGGCCAAAGTCGCGGTACTGCGCCGCATCGTCGCCGATGGCCACCAGACCACCGGCCACTACATCAAGCTCGCCAAGAGTCGACTCCCGGCGGGCCTGGCCAGCAGCCACAGCGTCACCCCACACCTGGCCCATGCGTTCCGGGTAGACGAGGAACGGCAGCCAGCCGTCGCACGTGGCGGCCGTCTCCTCCACACTGCGTTGACCGAGGGCAGCGATGTAGATCGGGATCTCGGCCCGCTTCAAGTGGTTGATGATCTTCAGTGGCTTGCCCAGCCCGGTGCCCTGGTCGGGTGGAAGGGGGAGGGTGAACACGTCACCGTCGTAGACGATCCGTTCCCGGCGCCACGCCGAACGACAGATCTGGACGATCTCCTTGATGCGGGTCAGCGGCTTGGTGTACGGCAGGCCGTGAAAGCCCTCGATGACCTGGGGGCCTGATGCCCCAAGTCCCAGGACAAAACGACCTTCGGATAGTGCGTCAAGGCCAGCTGCCGTCTGGGCCAGCAGAGCCGGGGTGCGGCTGTAGGTGTTGAGGATGCCGCTACCCAGTTCGACCGTCGATGTGCTGGCCGCCAGGTACCCGAGCAGGCTTACGGCGTCGAAGCCATAAGCCTCCGGAATCCAGATGCGGTCGACACCTGCCGCCTCCAACTCGCGCGCCTGGGCTGCCGCGGTCTGGGGGTCGGTGGCATAGTTGAGGCTGGTGGAGATGCGCATGGCCTGAGCCTCGCAGGTGGGGCCTGTCTCGGCGAAGCCAGCCCTGCAGAAAATGGTCTTCGGAAATCAATTCCTCGGGAACCAGCGCAGGAATACAGCCGACGCGACGACCAGCAGGCCGGGACCACCACCGTGTCGTCAAGCAGGTCATGAGTCACATGGCTCCGGGGGTCTGACGGACCGTCACCTACCATCGACGCATGGACGCCCACACTTCGTTGAGCGACGGCTTTCCCCCGGTCGACCGCAGCGATTGGGAGGCCTTGGCCGAAGCAGGCCTGCAGGGCCGCACGCTGGCTTCGTTGACTACCACCACGGCCGATGGAATTGAGATCGCTCCCGTCTACGCGGGAGACCTGTACGCCGAGGACACAGACGGGCACGTTCTTAGACCCGTTGGCCTACCCGGCATCGGCGACCGAACACGCGGCTCCCGGGCCGCCGGTCAGACGGCCACCGGCTGGGACGTTCGGGCCCTGGTCTCCGACCGTGGCGTGGCAGCCGCCAACGCCACGGTGTTGGACGAACTGGCCCGGGGTTCAACCTCGGTCCTGTTGGACGTACGAGCCATCGGTATCGAGTCCCTGGACGACCTCGACGCGGTGCTGGCTGGGGTGCACCTTGAGATGGCCACCGTGGCCTTGTTGCCCGGTCCCGATGGGGTAACGGCGGCTGGTTGGCTTTTGGACTTGTGGGAGCGCCGGAGCACGGCGTCGGGCGACCGCGCAGGCCTCTTGGGCCTAGATCCGATCGGGGTGGCTGCCCGACATGGCGGGTCCCAGACGACTGCTGGTGGTTCGCTCCTAGGCAACGCTGTGCTGGCCCTCGTGGACCGCAGCCGCGACCTTCCCGGCGTCCGGGCATTCTCATTGGACGGCACCGTGTATGCCGACGCTGGGGCGAGCGACGCCCGGGAACTGGGGTGGACCACGGCGGTGGGGGTGGCCGTGCTGCGGGCGTTGGTCGACCACGGCCTCACCGTCGACGAGGCCCTCGACCAGATCTCCTTCACTTGGTCAGCCGACGCCGACCAGTTCCGCACCATCTGCCGACTGCGGGCCGCTCGACGACTATGGGCCCGGGTGGCTGAGGCCAGTGGCGCCACCGACGAACACTGGGGCCAAGTCCAGCACGCCAGCGGGTCGACCGTGGACCTCACCTGTCGCGACCCGTGGGGCAACTTGCTACGGGGCACGGTGGCGGCCTTCGCAGCGGGCGTGGGCGGGGCCGACGCCGTGACGGTCCGTCCCTTCGACTCGGGCCTGGGTCGCCCCAACGAGTTCGGGCGCCGGACAGCCCGCAACACCCAGTTGCTGCTGTTGGAGGAGAGCGCCCTGGCCTCCGTAGTCGATCCAGCCGGAGGATCCTGGTACGTCGAGGACCTGACCCGCCGGATGGCAGAGGTGGCTTGGGACAGATTCCGTGACATCGAGGCGGTTGGGGGCGCGAATGCCGCCCTGACCTCCGGCCTGATGGAAGCCGAGGCTGCGGCCTGCTGGACAGCCCGCCGGGCCCGACTGGTCACCCGGTCCGAGATAGTCACCGGGGTCTCAGAATTCCCCAACCTCGACGAGAGCCCGGTCGAGCGGCCAGTGGCATTGCCGGCCTCGGATGGCCTGCTTCCCCTGCGTCGCCGCTCTGAGCCCTTTGAGGCGCTTCGTGACGCGGCAGACGCCGCGGCCGAGGTGCCTACGGTGCGCCTAGTCACGGTGGGGTCGTTAGCTGACCACAACGTCCGTAGCACGTTTGCCACCAACCTCTATGCAGTAGCTGGGATCCATGCTCTCCCGGGTGCCGACGGTGGGTCGTCGCTGGCCGTGGTGTGCGGCTCAGACGCCGACTACGCCCGTGACGGAGTCGCAGTGGTGACGGGTCTGCGAGAAGAGGGTGTGGCCCGAGTCCATCTGGCGGCCCACCCCGGAGCGCTGGAAGACGACTTGGTGGCCGCCCTCCGGGACGCCGGTGTGGACCAGTTCGTTCACGCCGGGCTGGATGTCGTCGACCTGCTGGAGCGAACCCTGGCCGACCTAGGTGCGGGCCCGGTCCCAGGTCCGCCATCTGACGCTGACGGGAGCGTCCCCGCATGATTCCGGACTTCACGATGGTTCCCCTGCACGCCGAGCCTCACGAGGTTGTGACACCACCCAACGGCGAGCGGGCGAGATGGGCCGACCAGGTGATAGCCGAGACGGGTCGGACGCCCGAGGAACTGGCTCGCGACACGCCCGAGCAGATCAGCATCCCCATACTCTCCACGCAGGCCGATCATTCCGGGCAGGAGTCGACCGATACGGGGTTCGCTGATGCGTGGCCGGGCGTGGCGCCGTACCTGCGGGGCCCCTACCCGACGATGTACGCCAGCCAGCCGTGGACGGTTCGCCAGTACGCCGGCTACTCCACAGCCGAGGAGAGCAACAACTTCTACCGCCGCAACTTGGCGGCCGGCCAGAAGGGCCTCAGTGTGGCCTTCGACCTAGCGACCCACCGGGGCTACGACAGCGATCATCCGCGGGTGGCGGGTGACGTGGGCATGGCCGGTGTGGCCATCGACTCCATTTACGACATGCAGACGCTGTTCGCCGGCATCCCACTCGACCGCATGAGCGTGTCCATGACCATGAACGGTGCCGTGCTGCCCATCTTGGCCCTCTATGTGGTGGCTGCCGAGGAGCAGGGGGTGTCGCCGGACCAACTGGCCGGGACCATCCAGAACGACATCCTCAAGGAGTTCATGGTCCGGAACACCTACATCTACCCACCGGGTCCGTCCATGCGGATCGTGTCGGACATCTTCGCCTTCACTAGCGCCGAGATGCCCCGGTTCAACTCCATCTCGATTTCCGGCTACCACATGCAGGAGGCCGGGGCAACGGCCGATCTGGAACTGGCCTACACGCTTGCCGACGGGGTGGAGTACGTGCGCGCTGGTCTAGATGCCGGGCTGAACGTGGATGCCTTCGCCCCGCGGTTGAGCTTCTTCTGGGCCATCGGCATGGACTTTTTCATGGAAGTGGCCAAGTTGCGGGCCGCCCGCCTGCTGTGGGCGAACTTGATGCGCCAGTTCGAACCGACTGACCCCCGGTCGTCGTCGCTGCGCACCCATTCCCAGACGTCGGGCTGGAGCCTGACAGCTCAGGATGTCTACAACAACGTGGTTCGGACCTGCGTGGAGGCCATGGCCGCTACCCAGGGCCACACCCAATCACTACACACCAACGGTCTAGACGAGGCGCTCGCCCTGCCCACAGACTTCTCGGCCCGTATCGCCCGTAACACGCAACTCTTCCTCCAGCAGGAGAGCGGCACGTGCCGGGTGGCCGACCCGTGGGGTGGAAGCCACCATGTCGAACGCCTCACCCGGAACCTGGCGGTCCGAGCCCTGGCTCACCTAGACGAGGTCGAGGAGTCGGGTGGCATGGCCAGGGCTATCGAGGCCGGCATTCCCAAACTCCGGATCGAGGAGGCGGCGGCCCGTACCCAGGCCCGAATCGACTCGGGTCGCCAGACGGTGGTCGGGGTGAATCGCTACCGGCTGGATCAAGAGGACCCAATCGGCGTCCGTAAGGTCGACAATGCCCAGGTCCGGGCCGAACAGCTGGCCAAGTTGGAACGCTTACGGGCCGAGCGAGATCCACAGGCCTGTACCGATGCCTTGGTCGCCCTGACCCGCAGTGCAGCCTCTGGTGACGGCAATCTGCTGGCACTCGCCATCGACGCGGCGCGGGCGAGGGCTACGGTCGGGGAGATCAGCGACGCCCTCGAGCAGGTCTACGGGCGCCACGTGGCGGAGGTCCGCACTATCTCCGGAGTCTTCAACAGCGAGGTCGGCGATGGGGAGGCGGTGTCCTCGGCTCGCGCCCGTGTGGCGACCTTTGAGGCTGACGCTGGACGCCGCCCCAGGATCCTGGTGGCCAAGATGGGTCAGGACGGCCACGATCGTGGGCAGAAGGTCATCGCCACGGCGTTTGCCGACCTGGGATTCGACGTCGACATCGGGCCCCTCTTCTCGACGCCAGACGAGGTGGCTCGCCAGGCTGTCGAAAACGACGTGCATGTGGTCGGCGTGAGCTCGCTTGCCGCCGGCCACCTGACGCTGGTGCCTGAACTACGAGATGCCCTGGCCACCCACGGTCGGACCGATATCGCCATCGTGGTGGGTGGGGTCATCCCACCCGACGACCATGACGCCCTGTTGGCTGCCGGGGCCGCCGCTGTCTTCCCGCCGGGCACGGCGGTTGCCGGGGCCGCCGTAGATCTGCTCGATGTCCTGAAATCCGACGAAAGTTCCGACTAGGGGACCTGTGGTCGACAGCGCACTCGTCGACGGCGTGCTGGCCGGTGACCGGGCGTCCATCGGGCGGGCCCTGACGCTTGTCGAGTCGCGCTACCCCGGGCACAGGGCCGAGGCCACCGCCCTGCTGGACGACCTACTACCCCACGCCGTGGAATCCCACCGTGTGGGGATCACCGGCGTACCGGGGGTGGGCAAGTCCACGTTCATCGAGGCCCTCGGTGGTCGCCTTACCGGCGCTGGTCGGCGGGTGGCGGTACTAGCCGTCGATCCGACGAGCACGATCACCGGCGGCAGCATCTTGGGTGACAAGACTCGCATGCTGCGCTTGGCCAACGACCCGTCGGCGTTCGTCCGACCTTCCCCGAGCGCCGGGACCCTCGGTGGGGTGACCCGCACTACACGCGAGTCGATGGCGGTGCTGGAGGCCGCCGGCTACGACGTGGTGATTGTCGAGACGGTGGGTGTGGGTCAGTCCGAGACCGTGGTAGCCGGGATGGTCGACTTCTTTTTGCTGCTCATGCTGCCGGGTGCCGGTGACGAACTACAGGGGATCAAGAAGGGCGTCCTGGAACTGGCCGACATGATCGCCGTGAACAAGGCTGATGGCGACAACGTCCCTGCGGCTCGGACGGCGGCCCGTGACTACTCGGCGGCTCTCCGCCTCACTCAGCCGACCAGCTCCACCTGGACCCCGCCGGTTGTCACCTGTGCCGGTCTGTCGGGCGACGGGTTAGACGAGGTCTGGGCGCAGGTGGAGGCCCACCGGGAGGCGCTGATCGGTTCGGGCGAGTGGACTGAGCGCCGTCGTGCCCAACGCCTGGCCTGGATGTGGTCGATGGTGGAAGACCGCCTGTTGGTCGGCCTGCGATCCGACCCAGCGGTACTGAGTCTGCTGGGTGCGGTGGAGGATGACGTGCTCGACGGGCGGACCACTCCCTCGGCCGCCGCCGCACGCCTGCTCGGCGCTTTCGGGACCTGACGAACACGCGGGACCTGATGGGAATGGATCGGCGGAGGTTCCTGCAGGCATCTCTTTTGGGCGGCCTCCAGGCCGGGGCTGTACTCGGGGTGGCCACAGGAGCGATGGGTATGGGACTGCCGGTGGCGACCGCATCGGGATTTGCAACTGGAAGCCGGCCGACTCCGGGGCCCTACGGACTCCTCGACGGGCGACCTCCCGACGCCAATGGCCTGGTCCTGCCCGAGGGGTTCACTGCCCGGGTTGTGGCCGAGGGAGGCTCACCGGTGCGCGGGAGCGACCAGCCGTGGCCGCTGTTTCCCGACGGGAAGGGGACGCTGCCCGTGGACGACGGAGGATGGTTGCTGGTCTGCAACCACGAGCTGTTCGACTTCCAGACGCCGAGTGGGCCAATGGGCGGTGCTTCGGCCATTGGGTTCGCTTCTGACGGTTCGATCACCGGTTCGTGGCCGGTACTGACCGACAGTCACTCCAACAGTCGTGGGGCAATCACGCCGTGGGGTACGTGGTTGTCCTGCCAAGAGGTCCATGGCGAAGCCGGCGGTGATGGTGACGGCCTGGTCTGGGAGTGCGACCCGCTCGGTGATACACCTGCGGTGGTCCGTCCGGTGCTGGGTCGACGCACGCATGGGTCGGTGGTCGTGGACGCCGATGGTGGCTACGCCTACCTCACCGAGGCTCACCGGGATGGCCGTCTATACCGGGTATCCCTGGCTGTCGCAGGTGATCCGCTGGGAGGTGGAGGGAGCGACACTGATCGGATGGAGGCCCTGGCGGTCGATCCGGACGGCGGGGTCCGCTGGCTGTCGGTTCTCGACCCGTCAGGTTCGTTCATTCCCACCCGGTTCCAAGTGGCCGAGGGTCTCGTCACGCCGATGGGTGGTGGGGTGGCCCTGAATGACGGCGTTCTGGTCTTCACCACTGGTCTCGACGACCGGGTGCATGCGGTGGACCTGACTGCCGGCCACCATTCGGTCATTTGGGACGGCTCGGGTCGACGTGGTCCAGCCTGGGGGATTGGTGACCTGACGGTGTCCGGTTCGGGAGACCTGTTCGTGTCCGAGGACCGGGGCGACATGGAGGTGGTGGTGGTCACTCCCTTCGGCGAGGTGGCGCCCTTCTGCCAGATGGTGGGCAACGAGCACCGACTGTCACAGGTGACCGGTCCGTGCTTCGATCCGTCAGGTACCCGGATGTACGTGAGCTCGCTGCGAGGCCGTGGCGAAGCGCTGGTGCGTGATGTGGTACCCGACCTGGATTGGGGTCCTGGCGCGGAGGGTCGCCACGTAGGTGTGACCTACGAGATCAGTGGGCCGTTCCGATCGACGGCTTCGCCGCCGGTCGTCACGGCGACCACGTTGGAACCGGCGGCTATCACGGTGGTTCCAACGACGAGCGGGGGTGGTTCGGTTTTGACCACGACAACGACTGGTGGGACGGTCTCTCCGTCGACGACCATTGCGACCGGTTCTGGCGCGGATTCTGCAGGGGGAGCGAAACCGGAGATCGGAACAGTTCAGCCCGGTGGAACAGATGGCGCGACCGGATCGTCACCGGGGGGGACCGGACGGTTGGTGGTGCCCGCCGGCCTGGCCACGGTGCTGCTGGCCCTCGGTAGTGCGGTAGTTGCCCTTCGCCGGCGTCGCGACCGGGGAGCGAGTGGCCCGGGGTTCGAGGAACGGGGTCCAGGGGAGGGGTCGGGGACCGTCCCCTAGAAGTCCTCGTCGAACGCCACGTCACCCTCGACACCGACCTGGTAGGCGACGACGGTGCGCTCGAAGAAGTTCGTGAGTTCTTGTACGTCCTGGAGTTCCATGAACCCGAACGGGTTGGTCGTGTTGTACCGGCGCTCCAGACCTAACTGAGCGAGGCGCTGGTCGGCTACGAACTGCAGGTACTGCTTGGTGTCGGAGGTCGACATGCCCGGCACGCCCTGTCCCAGGAGGTCTTCGGCGAACTGGTACTCGCAGTCGATGGCCTCTTCGAGCATCTCGTAGATGCGGTTCCCCAGGTCCTCGTCGAACAGCTCGGGCTGCTCGCGACGCACTGTGTTGATGACCTCGAAAGCAAAGTTCATATGGCAGCTCTCGTCGCGGAAAACCCAGTTGGTTCCCGCAGCCAGGCCGTTGAGAAGGCCCTTGGAGCGCAGGAAGTAGACGTAGGCGAAGGCGGCGAAGAAGAACAGGCCTTCGATGCACGTGGCAAAGCAGATGAGATTCAACAGGAACGTCTTGCGCTTCTCATCGGTGTCCAATTCACCGAGGTTTTCGGCGGCGTTCATCCACTTGAAGCAGAATTCGCCCTTCTTGGCGATTGACGGGATGTTGTGGATCGCAGCGAAGGCGGCCTCTCGCTCGGCCATGTCGGGGATGTAGTTGTCGAGCAGCGTCAGGTAGAACTGGACGTGCAGCGCCTCTTCGTAGAGCTGGCGCGAAAGGTACATCCGGGCCTCGGGGGCGTTGATGTGCTGGTACAGGTTCAGCACCAGATTGTTGGACACGATCGAGTCCCCGGTGGCGAAGAAGGCCACCAACCGGTTGATGAGGTGCTTCTCGGCTGGGACCAACTTGCGGTCTAGGTCGGGGATGTCGTCGGAGAAGTCGATCTCGTCGACCGTCCACGTGTTCTTGATGGCATCCCGGTACATCTCGTAGAAGACCGGGTACCGCATAGGCCGCAGTGTCAGGTCGAAGCCGGGGTCCAAGATGTTGGCCCGGTGGGTGGCCGGCGCGGCCGTCGGCGCATCGGCGCGTTCGGCTGGCTCTTCGAAGGGAACCTCTGCAAGGGCCATCAGTCGCAGGCCTCGCAGGACTCGGGGTTCTCCAAGGAGCAGGCCACAGCCTCGGCATCGGTGAAAGTCGGTGTGGTCGCCGGTTCACCGCCCCCGGTCGAGGTGGGTCCACCGGTGGTGGTCTTGTTGATCCGGGTGGCCGGTCGCGACCGCAGGTAGTACGTCGTCTTCACGCCGGATTTCCAAGCGTGAAGGTACATCGAGCTGAGCTTGCCGATGGTCGGTGACTCCATGAAAAGGTTCAGGGACTGGCTCTGGTCGATGTAGGCACCCCGGTCGGCGGCCATGTCGATCAGCGATCGCATGGGCACCTCCCAGGCGGTGCGATAGACCTCCTTGAGGTCGTCGGGCATACCCTCGACGTCCTGGATGGATCCCTCCGCCATCTTCACCCGGTTGGCCATGCTCTCGTTCCACAGGTTCCTCTGTTGCAGCTCGCGCACCAGGTAGCGGTTGATCTGCATGAACTCACCCGAAAGCGTCTCGCGCTTGAACAGGTTGGACACCTGCGGCTCGATGCACTCACAGCAACCGGCGATCGAGGCAATGGTGGCGGTCGGGGCGATGGCGATGAGCAGTGAGTTGCGCAGGCCGTGCTCGGTAATCCGGGCCCGCAGGGTGTCCCAACGGGCGGTGTCGGTCGGTTCCACGTCCCAGAGGTCGAACTGCAGGTCGCCACGGGCGGCTCGGGTAAGGGCGTAGTTGTCATGCGGTCCGGCGGCCTCGGCCAGTTCGGTCGACGCCCACAGGGCATTGAAGTAGATCTCCTCGGAAATCCGGGCTGACAGCATCCGGGCCTCTTCGGAATCGAACGGCAGGCCCAGCTTGAAGAAGACGTCCTGGAGGCCCATGAGGCCCATACCCACAGGACGCCAGGCCGAGTTGGACGTGGCCGCCTCGGGAGTGGGGTAGTAGTTGATGTCCACGACCCGGTCGAGGAACGGCACGGCCAGGCGCACCACCTCGGCCAGCCGGTCGAAGTCAAAGGCGCCGTCGACCACCAAAGCACCTAGATTCACCGAGCCGAGGTTGCACACAGCGGTTTCGTCCTGATCGGTGACCTCGAGGATCTCGGTGCACAGGTTGGACAAGTGGACCACCCGCCCGTCGGTGCCCGTTTGATTGCATTTCAGGTTGGAGGCGTCCTTGAAGGTCATCCATCCGTTGCCGGTCTGGGCCAGTGAGCGCATCATCCGGCTATAGAGCTCGCGCGCCGGAATCTGGCGCTCGTAGGCGCCCTCCTCCTCGGCTTTGAGGTAGGCGGACTCAAAGTCGGGGCCGTAGAGGTCAGTGAGGTGAGGGACTTTGGCCGGATCGAACAATGACCACTGCCAGTCCTTCTCGACGCGCTCCATGAACAGGTCGGGGATCCAGTTGGCCAAGTTCAGGTTGTGGGTGCGGCGTTGTGGGTCGCCAGTGTTCTCTTTAAGGTCCAGAAAGTCCTCTATGTCGGCGTGCCACGACTCCAGATAGACGCAGGCTGCGCCCTTGCGACGACCACCCTGGTTGACCGCGGCCACCGAACTGTCGAGAGTCTTGAGCCACGGCACGATGCCGTTGGAGAGGCCGTTAGTGCCGCGAATCAGTGAGCCCTTGGACCGGATTCGGTGCCACGCCACGCCGATGCCCCCAGCGAACTTCGACAACTTTGCGATATCGGTATAGCGCTTATAGATGCCGTCGAGGCTGTCCTCCGGTGAGTCCAAGAGGTAGCAACTGGACATCTGCGGATGGCTGGTGCCGGAGTTGAACAGCGTCGGGCTTGACGGAAGGTACTGCAGCGACGAGATAAGGCGATAGAAGCGGATGGCCTCGTCCGGGCAGCTCGACAGTCCACAAGCCACCCGAAGGAAGAAGTACTGGGGCGTCTCCACGACCATCCGCTTCTCGGGGTGGCGCAGCAGGTAACGGTCGTAGACGGTGCGCAGGCCAAAGAACTCGAACAGGTGGTCCTGGTCGGCCTCGATGGTGTCGTTCAGCTTGCGGGCGTTGGTGGCCACGAACTTCGCCACCTCAGGGCCGATGAGACCCTGGTCGAGACCCATGGCCACTGATTGCGAAAAGGAGTGAATGTCCTGGTTACGGACCTCCTTGTCGATCACTGTGGCCAGCAGCCGGGCGGCCAGGCGGGAGTAGTTGGGCTCCTCGACGATGAAGGCCGCGGAGGTCCGGATGGACAATTCGTCGAGCTCCTCGGTGGTGGCCCCGTCGCACAGGCCCGAGATGGTTCGGGTGGCCACCCTCATTGGGTCCACGCCGGGTAGCCCGCTGGCGCACCGCTCAACGGCTCGGACGATCTTGTTGACATCGACTGGTTCGAGGTCGCCGTTGCGCTTGCGCACCCGCATGGTTGTGTTGGTTACGGTCGTTTCGACGTTCGCGTCGTCAACCCGCTCCTCGGTGAGTGCCATGTCTTGTCCTTCCCCACCGGTTCCCGCCGGTTCGATTCGTCTGAACGGCTTGTCGTTGCCGTTCGCTACTTCGCCCCCGGTCCGACTACGCGACCCCCAACGAGCAACCAGGCTCCGTGGGAGCTGGTGGAGGGGTGAGCCGAGCATGCGTCCCGGGCACTGAATTGCACGCATGTAATTACAACCATGTCAAGTGATTCGTTACCTGCGGACAGGATTTCCCAGGTCTCGCGCTATGGGTGGCGGTCCGGGCCTAGAAACCGGTTCGATTCGCGCGCCACGTGGTCAAGGGCACTGGGAGCAAGGACCCTGCCCGAGCCGGTCTAGCGTGCGTGCATGGTAAGCAGAGCGACCGTCGATTCGGGCATCTTGGACGTCGACCTCGCGGCCTTCGAGTCCGGTGGCAAGACGGCTCGCCGAGCCGTGGTGGATGGCACGATGCGGAGTTTGGCTACCGGCTTCGTTTACGTCCGCCACGACCTCCCCGAAGACTTGCTGGATGACGCTTACGGACGCCTAGCCGACTTCTTCGCCCTGCCTCGCGAGCGCAAGGATCGTTACACGGTGCCGGGATCGAATGGGCAGACCGGCTACACCGGCCTCCTTGTCGAGACGGCCGCCATCTCCGATGTGCCCGACTGGAAGGAGATGCTCAACTGGAGCGCCCCGGTCCCTGACGGACATCCGTTGCGCAAGCGGTTCCCCCATCGGTACGGGGACCCGACGTTGCCTGACGAGGATCTGCCGGGCACCACCGAGGTGCTCATGGACTTCCATGAGGCCACCCTCGACATCCAGCGCCGAGTGCTGCGCATCCTGGCCGTGGGCCTGGGGGTCGACGAGGGTTTCTTCGACATGATGCTTCGGGACGGCGCAGCCCTGACCCGTGCCCTGCACTATCCGTCCATGGACAGCGCCCCAGGCGACGAGCACGTATGGGCAGCCGAGCACGCCGATATCAACCTGATCACTGCGCTGCCGCGCGCCACCGCGCCGGGCCTACAGGTAAAGGTGGACGACTGCTGGGTAGATGTTGCGCCGCCGGATGGGCACGTCATCGTCAACACCGGGATCATGCTCGACCACCTGACCAACGGGACCATCCCCCCGGGAATCCACCGGGTGGTGGCCGATGGCCCCGGAGAGCGTCACTCGGTCGTCCAGTTCTGCCACCCCACCCCGTGGACGATGCTGGCCCCCATCCCCACGTGCGTGACGCCGGAGAACCCGCTGCGCTACCCGACGATCACCGCATCGGACCGCTTGGAACAGGTGATCTGGGAGATCAACCTGGTGGAGTCG
>Ga0209034_10000847_pt1 | contig 15102 bp, 14 predicted proteins | sample MarorgKNORR_S2LV_2_FD_188219 | JGI IMG/M metagenome (GOLD analysis project Ga0209034, IMG submission 188219) | Marine microbial communities from the Southern Atlantic Ocean, analyzing organic carbon cycling - 250m_A/KNORR_S2/LV (SPAdes) (version 2) | ecosystem: Environmental > Aquatic > Marine...
AATCGCATCTAAGTAATCCACGGTCTGCACAACGTTGTCGAAGTCCATGCCAGCGGCTTCCAAAGCCACTCCCAATTTCTCGTAGATCACTCTGGTCTGGTCTAGCAGGTCACCTTTGCAGACCACTCGGCCCAACTCAGGATCGTATTCGCTCGCAGTCTGACCAGACAGATACACAATGCCGGCGTTCTCGGCTCCCATACAAAAAGTGTACCGATTCAGGTCCAACCAGGGGAATTTTGCCGGATCAACTTCTACTATGTTCTTCACCATCTATTTATCTGCCTTCAGAGGAAATCGGATCAAGGCAACAGAAGGGGCCACCACTTTCTCGTTCCGCTGGTTGTCAACCCAGAGATTACACTCCACCATGCCGCCTTCTTCAGTGGTTGAAATATCAATGACAACCCCACGACAAGTGAGTGAATCTCCTGGATAGACCATCACTCTATTCCGAAAGGATAGCTTACGGAGGAACGCATCCGGGCCGGCCCAGTCCTGCACCAACTGGGTTAGAAAGCCGCCGATCATCTGCCCGTCTACAAATGGGGCATCAAATCCCATTTCCCTGACATAGTCAGCGTCGTAGTGTAGGCGCACAAAGTCCCAAGTCGCCGCCCCATAAGCCATCATCCGGGCCATGCCAATCTCTTTCACTATGGGCGTCAGTTCATCACCGACATGAATTCCCCCGAAATCTCTGACTTGAACTGACATATTAAGCCTCAGGCCGGTAGAACATGGTCTCAGTGTTGCGCGCAAGCAGTTCTTCCCGTTGGTTATAGAACGTGGCTTCAATCACCTGGAATACGAGAGAGCCGGTGCGTCCCGCACGCTCATACACATCCTTGACTCTCCAGTGGGCGGTTATCACATCGTCAGGATGAATGGGCTGGAAAAACTCGTATTCGTTGCCAGCCCGAAGACCGTTCAATTCACCCAAAATACCTCGGCCAACCAGACCACCTCGGTCATCCATATCGCTGTCGATGTACTGCCAGGTGTCACAGATCAGTGTCGGAGGAGCCATCGCATCCCGCAGGCCATGAGCATTGGCAAACTCCGCATCCAAGTACAACATATTAAAATCGCCAATGGCCAGAGCATACTGACGCAATGTAGACCGGCCCATCTCATCGGGAGCCTGGAATATCACCTCTTGCCCCACCGTTTGTTTCAATTTATCCAACAGACTAACCACAGTGATCCTCGCTGAAAAACTATTACTGATTTAGGAAGTCCAATACGAACTTGCTCATAGGTTCTTTATCGTAGCGGGTGTTCATCAGAACCACGTTACGATTTCGGTCACCCTGGAAAAACCGTTCATAAAGGATTTGGCGGGAGCCAAAGGCACTGCAACAAGTGTCCCAGGCAAGCCGGAATAGCCGTACTCGGTCTTTCGCGTTGGAAAAGTCAGTCTCCAGATACCGGTCAATGTCATCGATTAACGGCCCGTTAAAGTCTTCTTCCGAAGGAAGCGCCATCAAACTACTAGAACCCAACAAATGCAATATCTCCCCCATGCGCGGGTACATCTTGATGAACTGCTGCCGGGCCACCATCAAAGAGATATCAACTGGGCACATCACGCCCCATTCATCCAACTCTGCGTCCACTTCCGCAGCCCGCAGCAAAGCCTTGGTAATCTCGAGGTTTTCTATAATCTCGGCCATCATGCCGTGAACCTGGGGTAGTTCCGAAGACCCCAAGGTCTGGACCATCAGGTTGGCTAGACCAAGTATGAACTCACACTTCACGACATTCTTGGTCACCACTTGGTGACCAGAGTGCAGATACTGGTGGGTTGTCAAAGACATGTTGTTGCACTTTTCGACGTCGCCGTATAGAAACACCCTTTCCCAGGGCACAAGAACGTGGTCGAAAAAGGCTAGCGCATCCATCTCTTCAAAGCGCGAACCCAGGGGGTGGTCAAAGCTAGAGCGTTGCAGATCAAATGACTCCCTACATTGGAACTTCAGCCCCGGGGTATCGCAGGGTAAGGCAAAGGCAAAGGACGTTCGGCCAGGCGCTCCTGTTGGTAAACGGTGAGAGCGGGCTGGATAGACGGCTATCTCGTCAGCAATGGGCAAAGTAGCCAGCACTCTAGCGCCGTGGACTATGATTCCTTCATCAGTCTCTTTTATCACTGACAGGGCCACATCAAGCGAGTCATCTAGCGCCGTGGCAGCGCCAGAGCGAGTCCTTTGGATATTGACCAGGGTGTGGGTCAGCACCAAGTCATTCTCACGAACCATCTCGTAGTAGTTTTGAACGTTGTTCTCGAACTCAGGACGGTTCTGGCCGAAGAATCGACCTGCTGCGGCCATGGACATCAAACTCACATTCAAGAAATCCGGAGTTCGGCCCATCATCCCACAGGTAATTTTGGCCCAATTTCGCATCATATCGTGCCTACGGTCCAAGTCTTCATGAGTTTTGGGAGTCAAAAACGACAGGCCCACCTGGTCTCCCGTGGTTGGCGACTCATAAGTCATATCATTGCCAACCACCGGGTCGTGTTGGAGGTCATACAGTCGGGCCAATGTCTTGATCCCGCCCATCAGACCTGGCTGAGTGGTGGGATCCTTCACCTGCTTGCCAGCCATGTAGAGGGTAGGTGGTCTTTCCTTGAGTCCATCTATGTACTGCTTACCCGTTCTGGCTGGCATCAGCTATCCTCCTGCGGTTTTCCGCCTGGCATGAAATCTCTGATTAAATTAGACGTCATTCTGCGGTAATCTCCTTTGTTTTACCAGCGTCCTTTTCCTCAAAACACACAACGTCAACCCAATTGACAGAAGCAGGTGTTTCACCTAGTCTGAGCTCACATCACGGCTAGGCGGATTATACTCAGGAGGCCCATTAAAATGTCCCTTCCTCCGCATCGAGTGGATTACAGTCCAATCATTGAGCGCTCGCCCATAAAATGGCCCAAAGGGGAAAAGGTGGCGCTTTGGATTGCTCCCAACGTGGAGCACTACGAATATATGCCCGTTAAGTACGGCCCCCGTGACCCGTGGCCCCGCACCCCATATCCTGACGTCCAGCAATACTCCTACCGGGACTACGGAAACCGGGTCGGGTTCTGGCGCATGCTGGAGGTACTGGACCAGTACAAAATCCGCAGTTGTGTTTCACTGAACCTAGCCGTGCTGGAGCACTTCCCCGAAATTCGCAAGGCCATGGTGGATCGCGACTGGGATTACATGACCCACGGCATCTATAACACCCGCTACCTATATGCCTACACAGAAGCAGAAGAGCGGGAGTTCTACAGGGATAACATCGAAACCGTGAAACGGTATACCGGGAAGAAGCTGAACGGTATGCTCGGCCCCGCCATATCTGGAACTGTTCGGACTCCCGACCTGATGGCAGAAGCAGGCCTGACTTACCACACAGACTGGATGCACGATGACCAGCCGGTACCGATAAACGTGGAGTCCGGGAAATTAATCTCCGTTCCATATTCAATCGAGTTGAACGACTCGCCATTGTTCCGTGTGAACTACGAAGCGGAATATTTTGCTGAGATCTGCAAACGGCAATTTGACATTCTGTACGAAGAGGGCGCCGAAAGTGGTCGGGTGATGTGTATTGCCCTCCACCCGTTCCTTACCGGGCAGCCCAATCGCATCAAATACCTCGACGATATTCTCAGCTATATCACCGGTCACGACGACATCTGGTTGACGACCGCCGACGATATCACGGAATACTACATCAAAAATTACTATGACCAGGCTGTTGAAGATGCCAAAAAGTACAAGGTCTAAACAAATCAAATCCGATTTTTAGGCGAGGGGAGATTTACCCATGCCAGGTGAAAGAAAAGAAGGGATGGATCATCCGCACCACGCTTGGTCCCCCATAACAACTCGAGGAAAACTTAGCTGGCCCAAGGAAGCTAAAGTCGCTCTCTGCGTGATAATCACTCTGGAACACACTGAATGGGAGTTGCCTGAAGACAGTTTCAGCGCAGATCAGGCTGGAGGACTGGGTGTCAGACCCTTCCCCGACTACCCGCGGTTTTCTCATCGGGAATATGGCCACCGAGTTGGCATATTCCGCGTGTTGGACACTCTTGAACGTCTGGGGATCAAATCCACCGTGGCCATGGACACTCAAACAGCGGAGGGATATCCCTATCTGGTCAAACACTGCCAAGACCGGGGCTGCGAAATAATAGCCCACGGTGTCTCAGGCACCCAGATGATCTCCAGTCTAATGTCGGAAGAATCTGAAACAATATTCATCCGCTCATCTATCGAGAAGATGAAGAAAGCCACTGGAAAAACACCAAGAGGTTGGTTTGGCACCGATTACGGGGAGTCCTTCCGGACACCAGACCTGCTTCGCCGAGCTGGCATAGATTACGTCTGTGATTGGGTCAATGATGAGCAGCCCTACTCCATGAGAGACGGACTAACAGCACTGCCAACCATGCTAGAGATGGATGACCTATTCACCATGTCGACTAGAAGAGTGACAGTTCAGCGTTACGCTCAATCCATCAAAGAAGGCTTTGACGTCATGTATGAAGACGGGTCGGAGAACGGAAGACTCCTGACCATTAACCTACATCCCTGGTTGATTGGCCAACCATTCCGCATCGGCTATCTAGAAGAGGCGTTGAGTCACATAGTGGGTAAAGATGGAGTCTGGTCCGCAACAGGATCAGAGATCGTGGATTGGTTCACCAGCAACTCGCCGAAGTAACCCTAAAATCCAAGCCCTTACCCCGGCGCATAACGTTAGACTCCATTCCCAAGCGAAGGCGCAAGTAAAGGGGTAAAGTTACGATTCACCCATCCTACTACGTTGAGTCTGTTGTCAGGCGTAATCATAGCTAAAATCTCTTGACACTAATTTACAGTTGTGATATTTTTCACCTGACCTCTTGGTATAGGTATTTTTACGCGCGGCTCACTATTGAAAAGTGCACGTAAAAACAGCGGTTTGATCTCTATGAAGAGAATCACTAAAGGAATCAATTTTCGTGGATCCTAAAGCACTAACGAGCGAAGACTGGCAGAACATCCATATGTTCCTACAATGGTTCTGGATTTATCTCCCTATCGTGCTGACATTCGGAATAACCTTGTTGACCGCTCACGCACTGATTCCATCAATGATTATGACTGGGCACCTACCAGAATCATTCCACAAGGTCCGAACACCCCTAACAGGATTCGCGGCGCTTCTCTTTGCCGTTGGGGTAGTAATTATGATTTTGGTAGTCAACTCCCAGCTAGATGTCCAAAATATCTATCCTAGGGTCTTTATCTAACCCTCCCGGATTCGATGGTTACGAGTAAGCAAAAGAAAATCATGTACGGAACAACTAACTAGATGATGCCAAGCAGGAAATTACTGCCCCTAATGGTCGCAGGTGGGGTGGTCACCGTGATAATGGGATTTGTCCTGGTTGTTCTTCTTATATCCTGGTTCTCCAACCCTCCGTTCGGGCTAGGCAATGCTCCGGCCCAGCCGGTGGCCTTCCCGCACACTGTCCACGTAGCCGACAATAATATCCAGTGCGAGTTCTGTCATAGGAACGTCACAAAGGGTGCGTCGGCCACCGTACCGGCCGTTGAAACATGCCTATTCTGCCACCAAAACATCGACGGCGGCAGCGCAGATTCCCAGGTAGAGATTCAAAAAGTCCGCGATGCCTTTGATACTGATACGCCCATCAACTGGGAACGCGTTCACCGGCTCCCAGATCACGTACGCTTCATCCATGAAGCTCATATCAGGTATTTCACAGACGACGACATTCCCGTTAAGTACGGTATTAACGGAGAAGAACTCGCCGAAACACCTGATGTTGCCCTGACATGCACCATTTGTCACGGCGACGTAGGCAATAAAGTCGAAGTACAACCTAAAACCGGTCAGTCTCTCAAGATGGGAACTTGCCTGGATTGTCACCGTAATAACAGCGTTCCCACAGACTGCACGGTCTGTCACAAGTAACGAATTGCAAGACCAATCGGTAAAGGTCAGTAGGTAGATGAAACTAACCCGGCGAAATTTTCTAGCTTGGGCCGGTCTGGGCGCGGTGGGAGCCGTTGCCTGTGAAGGCTTTGGCATCCGAGAAGGGGAACTGAATATTCAGAGTCCCGTACAGTTGCCTGAAGACCTAGTCAGAGGTAAGGATAACTGGTACGCCAGCCTATGCCGAACCTGTCCTTCATGCGAGGGTATCGTGATTCGCGTGATGGAAGGCCGTGCCAAGATGATTCAAGGCAACCCCTTCTATCCGACCAACCAGGGCAAGATCCACGCTCGCTGTGAGTCTGGTCTTCAATCCCTATACCATCCGGACCGCATATCCTCCCCCATGCAACGAAGCGGAGCCAGAAGTTCAGCCCAGTTCTTGCCAATTTCATGGCAACCCAACGGCATGGACTTGCTACAGACAGCTCTCCAAGAGCGCGGCCGCTCTTCGGTCATGATTACCGAACCGCTGAGAGGCCACATGAGTCTCTTGGCAAGCCGGTTCAGCTCCGCCATCGGAGGAGAGCATCTAGGATTCGAATCCATCGACAACAATACTTACCGGGCAGCAGTGAAGAGCGTCTACGGACAAGACTCGATGCCCGACTTTGACTTGGAAAACAGCCAATTCATTTTGTCTTTTGGTGCAGACTTCCTCTCCACCTGGGTTTCGCCCACCCGATTCAACCGTGGGTACGGTGAATTCCGGCAGGGAGAACACCGCAAAAGAGGCATGTTCTACCAGATAGATTCCCGATTCTCCATGACTGCTGCAAACGCGGACAAGTGGTTGCCGATTAAACCCGGTTGGGAAGGCCATCTTGCCTTGAGCTTGGCTCAAGTTATTATTGCTGAGGGACTACAAGCCCCTGGCGTAGACGTTGCCTCCCTCACGGGCGGCGATAATCTGGACAACTTCCGCCCCGAATTGGTTGTGGAGAAAGCCGGACTAACCGCTGAAATGACCGACGGTAACGCCGTCGAATTCGTTAAGAACCTGGCCCGTAGCTTCGCTGCCAGTCGTCCCGCGGTAGCCATAGGCGGTGGTTCTGCCGGTGCATCAAGCAACGGCCTCTTCAACCTTGAAGCGATATACGCCCTTAATTATCTGGTCGGAAGCGTAGGTGAAGAAGGCGGAGTCAAACTCAATCCCGGCAGCCCTTGGACAGACGTACCGTCCTCCAGCAAGGTGGGCAGTCTTGAAGATTGGATCCGAATAACCGAACAGATTCGCAGCGGACAGACAAACCTGTTGCTACTACACGGAGCCGACCCGGTACACGGCTTGCCTGACTCATTGCACCTGAGAAACGCCATCGAGCAGGCTGACGATTTAATGATAGTCAGCTTCTCACCCTTCTTGGACGACACCAGTGCCATGGCCGACTTGATTCTCCCCGACCGAGTGTCTCTAGAGGATTGGGGCGACGATATCAGCGAACCTGGTCCTGGGTTCCAAATGGTGGGATTCCAACAACCCGTGGTTAACCCATTGGGTGACCTAGACCCGCTAAGCTTCCCTGATGTTCTATTAACCATGGCACAGGAACTAGGCAAAGAATCCCAGCTGCCGTGGTCCAACTTTAAAAACATGCTCAGGGAAGGCTCAGACGCATTGTTTGAGTTGAACCGTGGCTCTATTGAAGCTTCTTCCGCGGAAGAGTTCTGGAACAATCTCTTGAAACGCGGCGGATGGTGGGACGAAAACTCCACAGGATCAAAATATGTGCAGCCTACCGCGGGCCTACTCAAGTCCATTGCCGGCAAGGCATCCGACCCAGACTTTTCAGGAATCGGCATGGATACCGACTCCTTCTACTTAGTACCTTTCGCCCATAACACTCTGATGGACGGATACAATAGCCACCTACCTTGGCTCCAGTCAGCCCCAGATCCGTTGTCCACTGTCACCTGGCAGACCTGGGTGGAAGTGAATGACCAGACCGCGGACCGCCTCGAGCTAAAGGAAGGGGACATCCTGAGGATTGAATCCTCTAAAGATTTCATAAAAGCTGTGGTCTACCCGACTCCAGCCGCTCCCCCTGACGTTATGAGCGTTCCATTCGGTCAAGGACGGAAACATGGGTCTGATTACGCTACAGACCGTTCAAGTAATGAAAGCTCCAACGTGATGGACATCCTCGAGACCACTCAGGTTGAAGGCACTGGGTCGCTGGCGTGGGCTGGCACCAGGGTCAAGGTTTCGAAGACCGGAGAAAGTGTCAGTATCTCCAAGTTGGAAGGCGATGCAAGAGCCGTTGAAATTGGACTTACACCGGCCGAAGACATCATCAAGACCATTGCCCCAGAAAACGCTTAAATCGCGGTTCGGGGTAAACGTAAGATCAGTCAATCAAGAAGTGAAGTTAACCAATGGTAACTAATAGAGTAGATCACAAATGGGGAATGGTAGTAGACTTGGACCGTTGTACCGGTTGCCAAGCCTGCGTTGTTGCGTGTCACGCAGAGAACAACATTCCGATTAACACCAAAGATTATTTCCAACAACGCCGTGCCTACGAATGGATTCGTATTGAACGGTATTGGGAAGGCGAATTTCCCAACGTCAAAGCCAAGTTCATCCCAATCTTGTGCCAGCACTGTGAAAATGCGCCCTGTGAACCGGTTTGTCCCGTCTACGCCACTTATCACAACGATGAGGGATTGAACGTCCAGGTCTACAACCGATGCATAGGAACTCGATATTGCTCGGTTAACTGCCCCTACAGCGCCCGGATGTTCAACTACTGGGAACCCAATTGGCCGGATAGCCTCCGTAACCAACTTAACCCGGATGTCACCGTTCGAACCCGAGGAATCATGGAAAAGTGCACATTCTGCGTGCAACGCCTCCGTCGCGGTGAGGTCAACGTAGAACGACGGGGTATCGAGCCTCTGACCGGGGAACCCATCACTGGAGAACGTAAGCTAAATTACAGACAGATGAAAGAAGGGAATTTTTTGCCTGCCTGTGTTCAATCCTGCCCAACCAACGCTTTGCAATTCTCGGATCAGCACGACGAGACCGGTCCGGTGAAAGAGTACTTTGACGAGGCCAACGAGCAGATTGAAACCCGTCATCATGGCGGACACGTGGATGAAGACCACACCCGGGTCTACCGGTTGTTCGAGGAAGTGGGTGCCAAACCCAACCTGGTCTACTTGAAGAAAGTCGAAGCATTCCCATTAGATAAGGCCTAAATAAATGGCGGCATCAGAAACTAAAGGACACGGCCAACACGCAGGCATGTGGGTTTTCCCAGATGCCTCGACGATAAGCCAAGACGTCTCTGAAAAATCACGGACTATGGCAAAGCCATTCACTATGGCCTTGGTAGTAACCGGAATCTTATTCATTCTGGCGATCGTTGGCTTTATCGCTCGCGCAGCCGATGACGGATTCGATGAAATTGGTCCGTGGGGATACTACACGGCCGTCTTCTCAATGATTTTCATGGTCACCAGCGGTGCACCTCTGGCAGCCTGTGCATTCCGCTTTACCAAAAGCCATTGGCGCAGACCTCTCTCCAGAGTCGCCGAGATTTTCTCCATCGTAGGAATACTGAACCTATTGATGTTCATCCCAATGATGATTTTCCTACCCGACCTAGAAAACCCGGCTGGTGCCGTTGAACATCAAATGGAACTGAGAAGGTCTATCTGGTTCGCAGGCCCCATCGGAGCACCTCACGCCTGGAATATGGCAGGAGTCGCATTCTTAGTAATTACGGCGATGGCCATACTTTGGACATCCGCAGTCGCCGACATGGGTGAAGCCCGACGCACCGCAACCGGATTCAAGGGTTGGCTCTATCGCACATTGGCCGGCGGTTGGTACGGAACAAAACGACAATGGAACGTGCAGAAGGCTGGACTAGCTTTACTCGGTGCCTTCTACTTCATGACCGTCGTATTCATGCACTTTACTATCAGTTCTGACTACGCTCAGAGCCTGATTCCCGGCTGGAAAGACTCTATATTCCCGGTGCTCTACACCGTAACCAGCTTCCAGGTATCCCTCGGTGCCATCCTGGTGGCACTGTTCATACTCCGTCGATGGGGCGGATACGAAGGCTACATCGGCAAGTCTACATTCTGGTCAGCCAGTAAAGTGCTGCTCGGAATCACTCTGCTTTGGATATACCATCTGTTCGCTTTCTTCATCACTTTCTGGTATGGCCGGTTGGAGATTGAACAGAACATCATCAAGTACTTAATCGTCGACACATATTCAATTATTTTCCTACTGAACATGGCTTTCAGCTTCGTACTGCCATTCGCGGTTCTAGTTTGGAACCCCTTACGTCGCAGTGACTGGGGACCGTCATTGGCGGGCCTCCTGGCGCTGATTGGCGGGCTTATGTTCAACATCAGAATCTTCGTAGGATCAGCCAACGCCGCTCCCGGCGAAAAGCTGTACCACCATTTCATGGAACACGTGCCAGCACCGGCATACCCCGACATCTGGGACGTATTCATGGTGATTGGAGGACTCGGAGCAGCGGTGTTCATATATCTGCTATCTACCAGAATTCTGCCTGTTCTTTCCATCTGGGAAGTCAAGGAAGGCACTCTGTATCAGAAATGGGGCAAACTGCACCGCGGAGAATATTTGGTCTTGGGTAAGCCTGAATAACCTAATTCAGAACTTAGACATATAGAATAGATGCCGCGTTCGGCATCAGACCTGACATTACACTGGTAAACCGTTCAACGGAGCATCATGCAGGAAGGCAAACCACTACAATCTAGACAGATCAACAGAGAACTACTCTTAACGATCCTCAATTCGCCAAAGTGGTTCTTTACTACTATATCCATACTTGGCATGATTGTTCTTGTCGCTATGGGCGCTGCTGGTTACATGATTAATCAGGGTTTCGGAGTCACTGGTCTCAACCGACCAGTGATGTGGGGCTTCTTCATCACCAATTTCGTGTTCTGGATCGGTATAAGCCACGCCGGTGTGATGTTATCGGCTATTCTTCGTCTATCAAAAGCGGAATGGCGGCGTCCGGCCACCAGGGCTGCTGAGATTCTAACAGTCTTCTCTTTGATGACGGCCATGACCATGCCATTGATTCATACCGGTCGCCCTTGGCGCACCGTCTACTGGATATACACACTGCCATTCGTACCTTATGACTACGCCAGGGGTATCTGGCCCAACGTTAGAACACCTTTAGTTTGGGATCCCAGCGCCGTCTATACCTACTTGACGTCCAGCATCCTGTTCGTCTTGGTAGCCCTGATACCTGACTTCGCAGTACTAAGAGATCGCACCACGGGTATGAGCCACCGAATTTACGGGATGTTGGCCATGGGCTGGCAAGGTAACGCCAGACAATGGAAGCTTCAAATTATCGCTGGAGTATTGCTCTCAGCGTTAATCCTGCCAGTATTCGTCTCTGTACACAGCATCGTGTCCTGGGACTTCGGTATGGCTGTCTCTGTCAAGTCGTGGCACTCCACCATCTTCGCACCTTACTTCGTAGTGGGCGCGGTTCACTCTGGAGTGTCTGCGGTTGCTTTTGTACTTATTCTTCTCCGGTACGTATACGGATGGCAGAACTACATCCGCCACGAACACATTGACGCACTTGCCCGCCTCCTAGTCGTTGTGGCTACAGGCTGGTTCTACTTCTTGGTCATGGAAATCCTGTTCGGCTTCTACGGTCGGGAGGCTGATGAGATTGCGGTTAGAGACTACCAGTTTATGGTCTCCCCGTGGAATATTTGGATGTTCATATTCGTAGGAGTAACTTACTTCCTACCGGTAGCGATTTGGCTGAGCCGCTCGGCGCGCCGTAACTTGTGGATAATGTCCATCGCTTGTATATCGGTGAATATCGGCATGTGGCTAGAACGGTTCTTGATTATCGTACCTGGCCTAGCCCGCAAACAATTGCTAACATTTGACTGGTACACATACACACCCAGCGCAGTGGAGTGGATCATCGTTGGAGGTACCTTTGCGATGGTAACCATGCTGATGCTGATAATAGCCAGGGTGGTTCCGCTAATACCACTCTACGACATCAAAGAGGGCGAAATTCTCCGGACCGAGATAAAGGTTGGCCGGGTATCCGTCCCTGCTACGTTCCGCGAAGACTAGATCTAAGTCATTAACCGCTGGGATTAAAACTCCCGACGATACTAATAAATAGTAGGCATCTCGAGGAAACAGAAATGGCTAAATTACCGATATTAGGGTTGTTTGAAACCGCTGATAACGCCGCCGATGCGGGCGATGCTCTCAAGGCTGCCGGCGTTCCACAAACCGACTACGATTTTCTAACGGACGCTCCCTATCCTGAGGGCGCTTTCGGTGAACGCGAAGAAAATCACCGCCTATACATATTCCCGTTCGTTGGTGCCTTAATCGGCTTGACGGTGGGTATCATGCTGACTTCCATGACTCAGATGGCCTACCCGTTAACACAAGGGGGCAAGCCAATCCTGTCCATGCCTCCAATGGCGGTAGTGACTTACGAGAGCACAATGCTCACTGCAATTGTCTTCACCATCATTGGCATACTCTTTGAATCCAGGCTCCCCGCACTCAAACAGGGCCTTTATGACACCCGCATCACTGAGGGTTATATCGGCGTGCTGGTCAACGTGGACGAAGGGCAACTTACCCAAACTCAAACTCTGCTCACTCAGGCCGGGGCCATCGACGTAGTACGTAACGACGGAGGACCGGGGGCTTAATGATTAACCGGGTCATTTCACATTCACTCTCACCAGATGCCGGTCAGCCTGAAACTGATCAGCTCACGGTAAATCGAAGCAAGCGCAGGTTCAAGGGCTGGTTCTTCGGAATCGCTGTCCTCTTTGGTGTCTTGATAGTCGGCTGTAGCCAGGGGACATATCCTTTGGATATCTTCGATGAGCAACACTACCAACAATCCTACAAGTCTCATGAGCCTCCCCGTTTGAGTGGTGTAGCTGGCGCTGTGGCCTTCTACCCCCCGCCAGCATCCTCTGTGACCAACACCGGTGCAGATCTATTCAAAGTGAACTGCCAGATGTGCCACGGCGCTGACGCCAAAGGAACTGGTCCGGTATTAGCCAAAATCACCGATACCTACGGGTACTCACCGATTGTTCCCACTGATATAACCGACCGACCGATAGCGTTGATTGAAATGCAACTCGGCAGGACTTCCAAACCGTTTGGGCCAGACTCTGTAATGCCTCCCTTCGGTAAACTATTGCACCCAGATGAACAATCTGCCATTGCCAATTACGTCGGCTCGCTCCCAAAGTAAACAACTAACAGCATTTAACACCGGGGGCGTATTGGGGCTACGTTTCCGATCACGGTTGATATATGAGACCTTCAGATTTAAGCCCCATTTACCACAACTTCACCCAAATTGCCCTACGTCCTATCTTGCCTTTGTTCATTGCCTTGGCCTTTTCCTCTGCGGTGTTTGCCATCCAGGGCAGCAACTTGCACGCTCAGACACCCAACCCTGATTCCCCTGATCCCGTTTCCATCGAATCGGACCCGCTGGAAGGAACGTTCAGCGAAAGTGAGGCCCAAGGCATTGACCAAATGATTATGTGTCCGGTCTGTCCCGCAGAGACTATCGACCAAGCTCAGGTTGAGATATCCCGACAGATGCGCAAGATAATCCGCCAGATGCTGTCCCAAGGCAGTGGGCGCGATGAAATACTGGATTTCTTCGTCGACCGTTATGGCAAAGACATTCTGGCTGCCCCTCCCAAATCAGGAGCCAACCTAGTCGCCTGGCTGATGCCCATAGCCGGAGTACTTGCCGGACTCATAGCCGTGTACCTCATCCTCCGATCCATGACTCGGAAGAACCCAATTCTAGCCACCAATCTGCCGATTTCCGACACCGGCCTGATTCCATACCTGCAGTTAGTCGACCACCTCCTAGTTACGAAGCGAAACACTGTCAGTCAAGACAACACATCCGATCAGGCCAACACTGCCGTACAATCACCTAGTAGGGAAAATATAGAGGCGAATTTAGATGAAACCGACCTCTCAGACCCGGCAGCAAACAGATAGCGAGAGTAAATAGATGGCTGAACTAGGCGCAATATGCCTATGGATCGCAGTAGCTTTATCTGCGTATTCCACCATCGGTTCGGTGGCTGGAAAGTTGCGCCTTTCTCCGGCGTTGATTGAAAGCAGCCAATCGGCGTTGTACGCGGCGGCTCTGACCCTGTTGGTCGCCACATTCAGCCTGGTTATCGCTTTCATTAGCCGCGACTTTGAGATTGCCTACGTGGCCGCCCACAGTGACCTGGCTATGGACAATAAATTCACTTGGGTAGCGTTTTATGCCGGAAACGAAGGCTCCCTTCTGTACATTGCCACGGTGCTTTCAATCATGTCAGCCATCGCCGTTTGGCGTGCTCCGGAGAAAATGAGGGACTCTCTTCCTTACACCACAGCCATTTTGATGTTTACACTGACATTTTTCGTGACGGTAACTGCGGTGATGGCCAACCCCTTCGACAAGTTGCCGTTCGTACCGCTGGACGGCGAGGGCATAAACCCACTACTAACTCACTTCGGCATGTTCTTCCATCCCCCTGCCTTGATGGCTGGTCTGATTGGAATAACCGTCCCCTTTGCATTTGCCATCGGCTCACTTTTGGCTGGCAAGACTGGGGATGAGTGGGTGGACACTGGACGTGTCTGGGGAATCATCACCTGGGCATTGTTAGCTGCCGGCCTTCTATTGGGTTCATGGTGGGCCTACACTATTCTGGGATGGGGCGGGTTCTGGTTCTGGGATCCGGTGGAAAACGCCGCCTTCATGCCCTGGCTGGGAATTACTGCCTTTGTCCATTCCATCATGGTTCAGAAGCGTAGAGGCATGTTCCGTATGTGGAACATAGTCCTGATTAATGTTGCCTTTGGTCTAGCCCTCTATGGAATGTTTATGAACCGGGGTGGCTCGGTCCCATCCGTCCACTCTTTCGGCGCATCTTCACTCGGCTGGATATTCCTAACCTTCCTGGCTATTGGCGTGGCGGTGCCCTTCGCCATTTTTATCTGGCGCTACCCCCTGCTGAAAAGTGCTCAAAACCTGGACTCCATGCTATCCA
>Ga0209034_10000850_pt1 | contig 15089 bp, 11 predicted proteins | sample MarorgKNORR_S2LV_2_FD_188219 | JGI IMG/M metagenome (GOLD analysis project Ga0209034, IMG submission 188219) | Marine microbial communities from the Southern Atlantic Ocean, analyzing organic carbon cycling - 250m_A/KNORR_S2/LV (SPAdes) (version 2) | ecosystem: Environmental > Aquatic > Marine...
TTTCGCCCCCGCAGTGAGATGTTTGCCAGCCAGTTCTTTAGTTCTAAAAAACCCTGTGCATTCAAGCACCGCTTCAACGCCTAAATCAGCCCACGGTAATTGTTCAGGGTCTCGCTCTGCAAAGACCTTAATTTCTTTGCCATCAATTATTAGAGCATCGTCTTTGGCCTCAACCTCAAACGGGAAAGTCCCGTGAGCCGAATCGTATTGAGTGAGATACGCATTGCTCTCAGCGTCCCCTAAATCATTGATTGCGACAATCTCAAGTTCATTAGTTCGATGGCTTTCAAACAACGCTTTTAATATGTTTCTGCCGATTCTGCCGTAACCGTTTATTGCAATCTTTACTGCCATTAGATACTCCTTTAATTACCTTTTGATCATTTCGATCAGTTTCTGGAAGACATTGTCATCCGAAAACCCATAATATTCAAATAACTCAGGTGCTGGTGCTGATTTACCGAATGAATGCATCCCAATCACCACTCCTTTAGACCCTGTGTAACCCTTCCAAGCTGCAGCCGTTGATGCCTCAATAACCATCACTTTCTCAAAGCCTGCTGGAATCACGCTGTCTTGGTAATCCGATGATTGCTCTTCGAACAAGTCTAAACAGGGCATCGACACCACCCTGACACCCAGCCCTTCTGCTGATGCTTTTTTTGCTGCGTTCACGGCGTATTGAACCTCTGAACCAGTGGCCATAATCACGGCTTCCAAGTTACCGGTTTCGTGAGATAGAACGTAACCGCCTTTCTCAATGGACTCAATGGTTTTAGTGTCTCGATCATGTTGAGGAAGCGATTGACGAGTGAGCACCAAAGCCGTTGGGGTGTTTCTTTTTTGAATCGCAAGTTTCCAGGCGATTGCTGTCTCCATGGTGTCACACGGACGCCAAACATGAACCCCAGGAATAAGCCTTAAACTCGGCACGTGTTCTATGGCCTGATGCGTTGGGCCGTCTTCACCTAAACCAATCGAGTCATGGGTTAACACATGGATCACTCCCAGTTTCATCATGGCAGCCATGCGTATGGCATTTCTAGAGTAATCGCTGAAGGTCAGAAATGTGCCGGCATAAGGAATGAGCCCGCCATAGAGGGCCATACCGTTCATCATCGCTGCCATACCGAATTCCCTAACGCCATAGAAAATGTAATCACCGCTTGCATCTGTTGCGGTAATGGCCTTGGAATTCTTATGAAACGTACAGACAGAACCGGTTAAATCAGCGGAACCTCCAATCAGTTCCGGAAAATCATCGGTTAAGGCGTTCAAGGTAATAAGTGATGATTTTCTGGTCGCCACCTTATCCGCATGTTGTTGTAACTCATCAATTAATTCTTTTAGACCCTGAAAACGATCATTCGGAATAGTATCCGCTAATCTGGCATTCAAATCTGCAGCCAGTTCAGGGTGTTGTGTTGAGTATTTACTGAATAGCTCATTCCAATTATTCTCTGCTGTTTGTCCTTTTGCTGATGCGTCCCATGTGTCTTTAATGTCATCTGGAATCTCGAAGGGGGCATAGTTCCATCCTAATTCTTTTCGAACCAATCCTAATTCATCATCACCCAAAGGCGCTCCGTGAGTATCAGCGGTTCCTCCTTTATTTGGAGATCCATAACCAATGATGGTCTTACAGGCCAGTATTGAAGGTTTATCCGTTGCTTGTTGTGCCTCGATAATGGCTGCAGATATGGCTTTGGGGTCATGGCCGTCAATGGAGTCAATGACATGCCATCCGTAGGCATCAAAACGTTTTGCTACATCCTCAGTAAACCAAGCATCAACTGCACCATCAATAGAAATTCCATTGTCGTCATAGAAGCAAATGAGTTTTCCTAAATTAAGCGTGCCAGCAAGAGAACAGGCCTCATGGGAAACTCCCTCCATCAAACACCCATCACCTGTAAACACATAAGTGTAATGATCAATAATATTTAAATCTTTTTGATTGTATTTTAATCCTAGATTTTTCTCGGCTAACGCCATGCCTGCTGCATTGGCTATCCCTTGACCTAATGGTCCGGTGGTGGTCTCAATACCAATCGCTCGGTCAAATTCAGGGTGGCCTGCAGTGTGAGAATCAAATTGTCGAAAGGCTTTCAAGTCATCAATTGATAAATCATATCCTGATAGATGCAATAAGGAATACAGCAGCATGGACCCGTGTCCATTGGAGACAACAAAACGATCTCTGTTCAACCAATTGGGATTATTGGGATTATGATTGAGAAAATCATTCCATAAGACTTCAGCAATATCTGCCATGCCCATGGGCATCCCAGGATGACCTGAATTAGCTCTTTGAACTGCGTCCGCAGAGAGCATTCGAATGGCGTTGGCTAACTGTTTCTTTTCGATGATCGAATCCTAAATAAGGAAATAAAAAATCATGTTAAATATAAATTGATCATTATTTTCTCGCAGAGTTCAGACGCTGGCAAGAAGTTTAGTCTAAAAACCCTATTTATATTGGTCATTTATCTTATATAATCAGTTTTCTAAAATTTATTGGAGAAATAAAATTGAGTAATTCTTCTTATTTAATGACTTCTGAATCTGTTGGAGAAGGTCACCCTGATAAAATGGCTGATCAAATTTCAGATGCCATTTTGGACGCCATCATCGAACAAGATAAAGGGTGCAGGGTTGCAGTCGAGACTCTCGTTAAAACAGGCCTAGTTGTTCTAGCAGGTGAAATTACCACATCAGCAGAGGTCGATTATGAAGCGATTGCTAGAAAAACCATAAAAAGAATTGGTTATGACAATGAGGCATTAGGATTTGATGATCAAAGTTGTGAAGTCTTATCAGCAATTAGTCAGCAATCCCCCGATATCGCAATGGGGGTAGATCGAGAAGACCAAAAACAGCAAGGTGCTGGGGATCAAGGCCTGATGTTTGGTTATGCCACTAATGAAACAAAAGAATTAATGCCGGCAACCATCCAAATCTCTCATAATTTGGTTAAACAACATTCAGAAGTCAGGAAAAGCGGGGGCATAGAATGGTTGAGACCGGACGCTAAAAGTCAGGTCACCATTAATTTCAATAACGGTAAACCTGATCATATTGACACGGTGGTATTGTCAACACAACACGATGAAAATGTTGATATGCAGGATATCCATGATGGGGTTTTAGAACAAATCATTAAACCTGTGTTGCCTGGTGAATTAGTCACTGAAGACACACGATATCTTATCAACCCTACTGGTAACTTTATTATCGGTGGCCCGGTTGGTGATTGTGGCCTTACTGGAAGAAAGATTATTGTTGATACCTATGGCGGAATGGCAAGACATGGGGGTGGAGCTTTCTCCGGGAAAGACCCTTCAAAAGTTGATCGTTCAGCCGCTTATGCTGCGCGTTATGTGGCTAAGAATGTCGTGGCTGCAGGTCTTGCAGACCGTTGCGAAATCCAAGTTTCTTATGCTATCGGAGTTGCTAAACCAACATCAGTTAGAATCAAAACATTTGACACTAATAAAATCAGTGAAGAAAAAATTATTGAGCTGGTTGAGGCTCACTTTGACCTAACTCCTTATGGAATTATGGGTATGCTGAATCTATTACAACCGATCTATGAAAAAACGGCTGCCTATGGTCATTTTGGGAGATCAAATGAAGGCTTCCCATGGGAAGAAATCAATAAAGCGGAAGATTTGAGAAGTCAATCTGGTTTATAATCTAAAACGAATAAGATAACTGATTTATTAATTACAGAGAGTTGAGATGAATGACCTAGCAGAAAAACAACAAGAAAACTTAAAAGATGATCATAAAGTTGCTGATATTAAGTTAGCAGAATGGGGTGAGAAAGAGATAAAAATTGCCGAAACTGAAATGCCAGGATTAATGAGCCTCAGAGAAGAGTTTGGAGATGAGAAGCCATTAAAAGGTGCTAGGATTGCTGGTTGCTTACATATGACAATACAAACAGCAGTTCTTATTGAAACTCTTATCGAATTGGGAGCTGAAATCAGGTGGTCATCATGTAATATATTTTCTACTCAAGATCATGCAGCAGCAGCATTAGCCAATAAAGGTATTCCTATTTTTGCCTGGAAAGGTGAAACAGAAGAAGAGGCTTGGTGGTGTATTGAGCAAACTATTCATGGTCCAAACGGTTGGACACCTAATATGATCCTTGATGATGGCGGTGATCTCACTAAGCTAATGCATGAAAAATATCCAGAGATGATGAAAGACGTTAAAGGACTTTCAGAAGAAACAACGACCGGTGTCAAAAGACTGTATGACATGGTTAAAGATGAATCACTATTATGCCCTGCTTTCAATGTGAATGATTCTGTTACTAAATCTAAATTCGATAATCTCTATGGTTGCAGAGAATCATTGGTTGATGGTATTAAAAGAGCAACTGATGTCATGGTTGCTGGCAAAGTTGCAGTGGTTGCAGGATATGGAGATGTTGGCAAAGGATCAGCACAAAGTCTCAGTGCCCTTGGTGCAATTGTTTTAGTGACTGAAATTGATCCGATTTGTGCATTACAAGCAGCTATGGAAGGTTATAGAGTGGTTACTATGGATGAGGCGTGTTCAGAAGCCGATATCTTTGTAACAGCCACTGGTAACTATCATGTTATCAATAAGGAACATTTGGAAAAAATGAAAGATCAGGCCATTGTTTGCAATATTGGTCATTTTGATAATGAAATCGATGTAGCCTCCATGAATGACTATGAGTGGATCAATATAAAACCTGAAGTAGATCATATTGTCTTTCCTGATGGCAAAAGAATTATCCTGCTTGCTGAAGGGAGATTAGTTAACTTGGGTTGTGCAACTGGGCACCCTAGTTTTGTAATGTCTAATTCGTTTACTAATCAAACTTTAGCACAAATTGAACTGTGGAATAATTCAGAAAAATATGACCATGATGTGTATGTGCTTCCAAAAGCTTTGGATGAAAAAGTGGCTAGGCTTCATTTAGACAAAATTGGTGTCAAATTAACCAAACTCACTAAAGAACAATCTGAGTATCTAGGCATTGCTGAAGAAGGCCCTTATAAACCTGAGATCTATAGGTACTAATAAAAAATACTAATTTATTGCTGAGAATTTTCTCTTATCATTTTTATTAAAGGCTCAAGGAAATTTAGTCTAATGATGGGATCATCTATCTCTAAGCATTTTTGTTTATCTTCTAGTTTTAATGGCAAAATTTCTGCAAATCTAAAACTCACCCAGGAGGCGCTATCAAATTTCTTTTGATCATCAGTGTAAAGATTGATGTCGTCTAGAATTGCTTGTAGTAAATTGATTAGATAAGCAAAATTCTCAGTTGGCTTAAATTCTCCCTCTTTATCTATTCTTTCTATTTGACCTATATTTAATCCATCGTCCTGTTTAGTCATTGTTAATAATTTGAATTTCTGTGTGCCAATGGTTGTTAGCCCTAGTAAGCCATCATTGCCTTGGTTCCAATCAATGATCTTAGCCATGGTGCCGACATTGTAGGTTTCAAACATTTTTGGTTGATTAGTCTCACGACTTAGTATGATTCCAAACTCACTGTCTTCCCGCATGCACTGACTGACCATATCTAAATATCTTGGCTCAAATATTCTTAATGGCAATCTCGACTCAGGAAAGAGGATCGTCCTTAGGGGAAATATTGGGGCATTCTCTATTTCTGTCATGGTTTTTATGAATCAAAGGTTTCTATAAGAGCTTCTCTAATAGGGACAGAGCTTCTATTTGTCATTATAAGAATGATATCACCGGGTTTGACTTTTCGATTTAATTCTTCACTTAATGCATCATAATTTTCAATAATAGAAATATTCTTCTTAGAAGAAAATTGATTTTCAATATCCCATTTGATGTCTTTGTCATTAACAATCCATGCAAAACTAGCTTCATCAAATGAATCGAGTAATTCCTCTTTTAAAGTCCCTTTTTTCATGGTGTTACAAGCAAATTCGGTAATAGTAAACACAGATGATTCTCGAAATTTTGCTTTTAGGGAATGGATAACAGCCTTTATTGAAGTTGGATGATGTGCAAAATCATCATAAATTTGAACACCGGAAAACTCACCCAAGAATTCTAATCTTCTTTTAACACCTGGAAATCGCTCAATGCTCTCAAGCGTTTGGCTCTCATCAATATCAACTAAAGATAAAGTCGCTGCGGCGGCCAGTATATTCATCATGTTGTGCTTCCCTATAATTTGGGGATTAATTTGAGCAACTGTTTCTTTTTCGTGTAACAGCTTAATTGAACCATGGGTATCCGTATTAGCTGACCAATTAAATTCTTCTGATTGACCAAATAAGGTTCTTTCTGACCAGACTCCTTGATCAAAGAGTTCATTAATATTTTTATCTTGACCGTTTGCAATAATTTTAGTGTCTGATGGTAGCGTCCTTAGCAATTGATGAAATTGCCACAAAATTTGATCTAAATCCTTAAAAATATCTGCATGATCAAATTCAATATTATTTAGGATTAAAAAATTTGGGTGATAATGAATAAACTTAGACCGTTTATCAAAAAAAGCTGTGTCGTACTCATCGGCCTCTATTACAAAGTAAGGGCTTGAGCCAATGCTTGCAGAAGTATTAAATCCTATGGGAACACCGCCAATTAAATAACCAGGGTCTAATCCTAAGTCCTTTAATATAAAAGCAATTAAGCTTGATGTGGTGGTTTTGCCGTGTGTTCCTGAAACCGCTATGACCGTTCGATCCCTTAAGACATTATCACCTAACCACTGAGGTCCAGATGTATAGGGAATCTTTGAATTCAGCATTGTTTCTATAATCGGCATACCCCTCGACATCACATTGCCCACCACAATTAAATCAGGGTTTGAGTTAAGTTGTTCAGGGTCATAGTTCGGTATAACTTCAATGCCAAGGTGGTCTAATTGATCACTGATTGGTGGATAACAATGAAGATCAGAACCAGTGACCTCAAATCCAGATTCTTTAGCTAAAGCAGCTAAGCTCCCCATGAATGTTCCACTGATGCCTAAAATATGGATGTGCATAGGAATGTACCTATAATCCTAGGACTAATGATTGAACAAGAAAATTAACCATTAGGTATGCAATCGCAACCAGCATTGAATAAGTTGGCTTTGACATCACCTTTGAAAAAATATGAGCCATAATAATAACCGACCAGATAGCCACTAATAAAAAAGACAAGGTCAACCAGATGGGGATTTGAAGCTCCTCTATCATTTCGGTGCTCTGCATGTACTTAGAAAATTCAATAATTAAGGGGCTAGCAATAATATTAAAGATGCCACCTGTCCCAAACAACGCGATCAGTGATCTTCTAAAATATGACTGTGTGCCAAAAAACTCCACTAAAAGTCTTAACCAGACTGCTAAAAAGACTGCGTCAATAACAAATGACTTTAGAAACATATCAATGGAATCTGAAACTTTTATTCCCGAAATTAATTGGGTCAGAAAATAAAAAATAAACACCAAACCAAGAAAAAAATTTGAGTCAGGCAAGGTTTCCTGACCTGATCTTTTCAGCATGATATTCCAAAAAACGGTTAATAATTTAATCATAAATAACTAATTCTATTATAATTCAAAACATAAGATACCTAATTCATGAGAGAAAAAAAGAAAGCCTTTAAATTTATTGATTCACAAAAGTCATTGGACGGATTGGTTTCTAAATTAGAGCATGAAAAAACCATCGGTATTGACACTGAATTTGTCAGAACTCGAACTTATTTTCCAAAACTCTGCCTGATACAGATTGCATCAACTAATACAATGAGTTGCATTGATTGTCTTACAGGACTTGATATGTCTAAACTATGGTCACTGATTTATTCTCCAGATATTGAGAAAGTTCTCCATTCTGGCTCACAAGACCTAGAAATATTTTTTATGATTAATAAAGCCCTCCCGAGTAATGTATTTGATACCCAAATAGCTGCATCACTTCTTGGTTACCCCACCCAAATCGGTATAAAAAATCTTCTCATTGAAGAGTTAGGTATTAGTATTTCCAAATCAGAAACCAGAAGTGATTGGAGCAAAAGACCGTTAGATAAAAAACAAATTATCTATGCCATAGACGATATTGCTTATCTATTAAGACTTGGTGCATCGTTAAAGAAAAAATTAAAAGCGAAAAAAAGGTTGGATTGGAGCAATGAAGATTGTAAAAGCATGCTGACATTAAGGACAGGGCTAATGGATCAAGAAAATGCTTGGAAAAAAATATCAGGGATAAAAAAACTCAAATTGAATGAGAGCTATGTAGCCATCAGTTTAGCCAATTGGAGAGAAGCAACGGCGGCAAAAAAAAATATTCCAAGAAAATGGTTGATGGAAGATTCAGACCTGATTCAACTTGCAACAATCAACATCAACTCTCTTAAAACCATAGATTTAAATTGGCTGATTGGAAAAAATTTTAATGATCAGGATATAGATGAGATTGAGGCGTTAATAAAAAACCCTGAGAAAAATACAACAACCAATCTCACCAGCAGAAAAAAAGGGCGACACTATTATGAAAAGAATAATAAATTAATACAGAAGATCAATAAGGAAGTGGCGAAACAATCTGGTCAGTTAGGTATAACACAAGAAGTCTTAGCTACAAAAAAAGACGTTATTGGTCTTGTTAATAAAGATCAGAGTCGCCTTAATTCTGGGTGGAGAAAGTCTGTACTAGGGCAAAAACTTCAACAAATCATTGCTTCAACTAAATAACTAATTAACTTGAGATAAAAGCCTGGAATAAACTTTATCTACAGCTCCTTCGCCATCAATAACTTTTAAAATCCCCATTTCACTATAAAATTGAATCATGGGTTCGGTTTGTTCTTTATAAACTGCGATTCGTTTTGTAATTGAGTCAATGTGATCATCATCCCTTTGAATTAATTCACCTCCAGAATCTGTACAAGCATCTAACTCCTCTTGACTAGAAAAATAGATGTTGAGCGTCTTTCCTGTCAGTGAGCAAGTTCTGCGTCCTGAAAGACGCTTAATTAAAACCTCTGGGTCTACATCAATAAGGATAGTGTGCTGTAGAGGACGGTCGATTGAGTCCAAGAGAATGCTCAGAGATTTTGCTTGATTAATATTTCTAGGATAACCGTCTAAGAGATACCCTTTATCATCTTCTATGTCTCCTAAAGAACTAGCGATGAGATCTAAAACAATCTCGTCTGAAACCAAATCTCCTCTTGCCATGATCTCTTCGACTGTTTTGCCTATTGTGGTTCCTTGCTCAACTGCTTCTCGCAGAAGAACACCGGTTGAGATCTGGGGGCAGCCATAATCTCGCATTAAGTTTTCTGCTTGAGTTCCTTTTCCTGAACCTGGAGCTCCTAATAAAATTATTCTCATTGCACTTGCCTAACTAGAATTACGCTTTAATTAATAAAGATTTATGGTATTAAAAACTAGAATCAATAGCTATCATATGTAAATTCAAAAATTTTTAGAAGAAATATGACGTTAAAAAATGTTTTTTATGCTCAATCTGGAGGAGTAACAGCAGTAATAAATGCTAGCGCAGCTGCTGTAATTCAAACAGCTCGCAAATACCCTAAAAAAATAGGCAAGGTATTTGCTGGAAGAAATGGGATATTAGGGGCACTTGAAGAAAATCTAATTGACACCAGTTTTGAATCAGATAAACAAATTAACCTCCTTAAATACACTCCGGGTGGTGCTTTTGGCTCTGCCAGATACAAGTTAAAGGGTCTTAGAGAAAATAAGCGGGAATATGAAAGACTTATAGAGGTGTTTAAGGCTCATGATATTGGTTACTTCTTTTATAACGGAGGCGGTGATTCTATGGACACGGCACATAAGGTCTCTGAAATGGGTGAAAAAATGAACTTCCCTATTGCCTCCATTGGTATTCCTAAAACAGTTGACAATGATCTTCCAATCACAGATACCTGCCCTGGATTTGGTTCAGTGGCTAAATACATTGCAGTTTCCACACATGAAGCCAGTTTGGATGTTTTGTCTATGGCTGAGACTTCCACAAAAGTGTTTGTATTAGAAGTTATGGGTCGTCATGCAGGTTGGATTGCAGCTGCATCTGGTCTTATAACCTCAAAGAGGAATGATCCGCCTCATATTATTTTATTTCCTGAGATACCCTTTGATAAAAAAGATTTTTTAAAACATGTGGATACCTCTGTCAAAAAGAATGGCTATTGTGTAATCGTTGCTAGTGAAGGAACAAGATATAAAAATGGAAGGTTTTTAGCTGATGCTGGGACCAAAGACTCTTTTGGTCATAAGCAGCTTGGTGGAGTCGCCCCTATATTAGCCTCAATGATTAAAGAGACTTTGGGTTATAAATATCATTATGCAATTGCTGATTACCTCCAAAGATCAGCAAGACACCTAGCATCTGAAACGGATCTGAGACAAGCGTATGCCGTGGGTGAGGCGGCAGTAAAAATGGCAATTAAAGGTCAGAAATCACAAATGATTACCATCGACCGACTATCAGATAAGCCTTACAAATGGAAAGTAGGATCAACTGCACTATCAAAAGTTGCCAATAATGAAAAAATGATGCCAAGAAAATTTATAACTAAAAATGGATACAGAATCACAAATGCCTGCAAAACTTACATGGGGCCTTTAATTAAAGGCGAAGGCTATCCTTTATATAAAAATGGCCTTCCCGTGTTTGCCCAACTGAAAAATAAATTAGTTGAAAAGAGGCTAAAAACAAAATTTATGGTATGATCCTCAAAATTTTTTATCACACTAAAAAGACAAAATAACACTAATGAAATTTAGGAGTACACAATGAGTGAAACCTTAGTGCTTTGGGGAGCCTTAACTGCTTCAGTAACTGCAATTGTTGTTGGAATTATTTTCTCATGGGAAATATTGAAAGGATCCGATGGCAATGAACGAATGAGAGAAATAGCTGGCGCGATTCAAGAAGGAGCAACAGCGTATTTAAATCGACAATATTTAACCATATCTATTGTGGGTATATTGATCTTTATCCTTTTAGCGGTAACGATTGGTTGGTTAAGTGCAATAGGTTTTCTAGTGGGTGCAATTTTCTCAGGACTGGCTGGATACATTGGAATGAATATCTCTGTCAGAGCTAACGTGAGAACAGCACAAGCCGCTTATGATGGAATGAACGCGGCTCTTTCAATGGCTTTTAAAGGTGGAGCTGTAACAGGGCTCTTGGTTGTTGGTCTAGGATTACTGGGTATAAGTGGTTATTACTTTGTGCTCAGATCTGGTCTAAATATTTCACCTGATGATAGTCTTCATGCACTCATAGGTCTTGCATTTGGAGGATCTCTTATTTCAATATTTGCACGTTTAGGCGGAGGTATCTTTACTAAAGGTGCTGATGTTGGTGCTGACTTAGTGGGTAAAATTGAAGCCGGCATACCTGAAGATGACCCAAGAAATCCAGCGGTAATTGCAGACAATGTTGGTGACAATGTTGGTGATTGTGCCGGAATGGCTGCAGATCTTTTTGAAACCTATGCGGTAACTATCATTGCTACGATGCTATTAGGGGGTTTAATTTTCTCTGGTGAGCAAGCTAATAATGCCATTCTTTATCCATTGGTTTTAGGTTCGGTCTCTATTATTGCCTCAGTCGTTGGTATGTTTTTTGTTAAATTGAAAGAAGGCGGCAAAGTCATGGGTGCACTTTATAAAGGTGTCATTGTTTCAGGAGTTATTGCAGCTATAGCGTTTTATCCGGTTACCGATATGATGAATATGGGAATCAATCTTTGGTATTCAGCACTGATAGGTCTTGCGCTCACAGCCTTTATGGTTGTGGTTACTGAATACTATACAAGCACTGACTATGGCCCGGTAAGAAAAATTGCAGATGCTTCAACAACAGGTCATGCAACTAACATTATTGCAGGTTTAGGGGTTTCAATGAAAGCCACTGCACTACCTGTTTTAGCAGTTTGCCTAAGTATCTGGGGATCTTATATGCTAGCAGATCTTTACGGTATCGCTATTGCAGCCACCTCAATGCTTTCTTTGACAGGTATGATTGTGGCTTTGGATGCGTTTGGACCTATTACTGATAATGCTGGCGGTATTGCTGAAATGGCAGAACTGCCATCTGAGATCAGAAATATTACTGATCCATTGGATGCCGTTGGAAATACAACTAAAGCTGTAACAAAAGGCTATGCTATTGGTTCTGCTGGACTGGCTGCACTGGTTTTATTTGCCGATTTCACAGCTAATCTAGAAGCTGAAGAAATATTTGTAAGCTTTAGTCTAGATGATCCTGCTGTGATCATAGGTCTCTTTATCGGGGGAATGGTGCCTTATTTATTTGCTGCTATGGCTATGGAAGCTGTGGGTAGAGCAGCAGCCTCAGTAGTGACTGAAGTCAGAAGACAATTCAAAGAAATTCCAGGGATTATGGAAGGCACTAGCAAACCTGATTATTCAAAAGCTGTAGACCTGCTTACAAAATCAGCAATAAAAGAAATGATTATTCCTTCAATATTGCCGGTACTAGTCCCTATCGTCTTAGCTTTATCCATGAACTTTTTGATGCCGGAAGATGGCGGCGTTAGAGCTTTAGGAGGACTGCTGATCGGAACAATTGTCACCGGTTTATTTGTAGCAATTTCTATGACTGTTGGTGGTGGAGCCTGGGACAATGCTAAGAAGTATGTTGAAGATGGTAATTGTGGAGGCAAGGGTTCTGAAGCACACAATGCATCAATCACTGGAGACACTGTGGGTGATCCATATAAAGACACTGCAGGGCCAGCAATTAACCCTTTGATTAAGATAATTAATATTGTGGCTTTATTAATGATTGCTATTTTATAAGTTCATTATTAATTCATAATATTGTTCTTATTGGCGGTTACAATTCGTTACATGAATAGCTTGTTTGGTCATGTGGAGAGGGGTATTATTCTTTTCAAATTCAATCTAAAAGATGTTTTAAAGCGAAACTAGGTACAGTGAAAAAATTTATTTATACAATACTACTCTCAGTTATTTTCATTGATTATGGGAATGCAGCTTCACTTATAGAAATCTATGAAGAAGCTTTAATCAATGATCCACTCATTAAAGAAGCTCTAGCTAATAAAGAAGCAGTGATCGAAGTAAAACCACAGGCTAGAAGTTTTATTCTTCCACAACTCACCAGCAGTGCAACCTTTTCAGACAGTGATACTGATGGTAATAGCACCTTCCAACAAAAAATCGTTAACCCTATCACCGGTGATGAAGCTGTCATCACTAACAACACAAAATTCTTACAAGAATCTGAAACTCTTCAATGGGATGTCACCCTTAAACAAACCATCTTCGATTATGGGGCTTGGATGAATATGAGAAAAGCCAATAAAACGGTTGCTCAAGCAGAGATTGACTACCTCTCAGCTGAACAAAACCTGATCGTTAGAGTTGCGAATGCTTATTTTAATGTCTTAGCTGCTCAAGATACCCTTGAGTCAGAGCAAGCAGCAAGACAAGCCATAGAAAAACAGCTGGATCAAGCTCAAAAAAGGTTTGAAGTTGGTCTTATAGCAATCACTGATGTTCAAGAAGCTCAAGCTGCCTATGATCAATCAGTGGCTAATGAAATTACCTCGAAACGAAATCTAGCAACGTCTAAAGAATCTTTACGAGCAATTACTGATAGTTATCCAGGACAATTAGAAAAACCTGACAATAATCTGCCTCTGATTATGCCGAATCCACAAAGTGAGATGGATTGGGTCAATACCTCTTTGGAACAGAATCTCAGTTATTTGTCAGCTCAGGTTGGTGTAGAAATAGCCAAAAGTGAAATAAAGATACAACGATCAGGGCATCTGCCTACTTTAGGTGTACAGGCTTCTAAAAGAGATACTGATAACGATAGCTTCCGTTCCGATAGTGGCAGTGAATTTAGCCCAGCTGATAGTGAAAATATTAATGAAGGTGTTGGGATTCAACTTAGCTTGCCTCTCTATAGTGGTGGACAAACCAACTCAAGGGTGAGACAAGCTGTTGCCAAGCATAGAGCGGCCAAAGAAAAACTTGAACGAGTTGGCAGAGAAACCACAAGGGTTGCGAGAGATTCCTACCTAGGCGTTATCTCTGGTATTGCGACAGTGAAAGCTCTCCAACAATCGGTCAAGTCTTCGGCAACTGCATTACAAGCCACAGAGGCGGGCTATGAAGTGGGCACGAGAACAACTGTAGACGTTTTGGATGCAAGACGACGATTGTATTCATCACAAAAAAACTTGGCCATTAGTAAATACGACTATTTGATAAATATTATCCAACTGAAACAAGCGGCAGGGACTCTTACCAGAAGCGATCTTGAGCAAATTAATAATTGGTTACAGTAATCCGTTGCTAGGCCTTAATCAAAGGCTTAATTAATTGCAAAATATTTTCAATAGCACCCTTATTATCTTTCATAACGTTCATGGCACCTGACACCATGGTGTCTATTTTGGAGCTGTCATCAAAAAGTTTGATGATTGTTTCTGCAAGCTCAGCAGAATTATTGACAATAGCTAAACCATCATTGATTAATAATTGAGATGAAATTTCTTCCACGTTATGCAAAATTGGGCCCGTTATCACAGGCTTTCCTAAACTTGCTGGCTCTAATAAGTTGTGACCGCCAACAGAAAATAAACTGCCCCCAACAAATGCCATATCAGCAGCAGAATAGAAAAAAGGTAAGTCTCCTAATGTGTCTATTAATAGAACATTAATCTTTGGGTCTAAGCTTTCAAATTCTGACCAAAGAGAAGACGTAAGACCAGAATCAATAATTAGTTTATGAACTGTTTTAAAACGTTCTGGTTTTCTTGGTGCTATAAGAAGAAGACTCTCAGGGTAACGCTTTAAAACCTGTTTATGTGATTCTAAAATTACCTCCTCCTCTCCTGGATGTGTGCTGCCACCGATCCAAACTTGCCTGTCTTTAAAATGTTCTAATTTAAAATGATTGGCTTCTTGCAAAGTAGATTCAGGTGGCGAAAAATCAAACTTGATATTTCCAGTGATAAAAGTTCTCTCCTGTTTTGCACCAAGTTCAAGAAATTTTTTAGCATCACTTTCTGT
>Ga0209034_10000851_pt1 | contig 15084 bp, 11 predicted proteins | sample MarorgKNORR_S2LV_2_FD_188219 | JGI IMG/M metagenome (GOLD analysis project Ga0209034, IMG submission 188219) | Marine microbial communities from the Southern Atlantic Ocean, analyzing organic carbon cycling - 250m_A/KNORR_S2/LV (SPAdes) (version 2) | ecosystem: Environmental > Aquatic > Marine...
TTGGTGCAGGAGCATCGGCACTCCGTTAAGCGTCTTGAGTCCGCGGGCTTCTGCTTCGACTAGGAGCGCCGTTTTCTTGGGCTGATAGACAAGATCAATAACCGATTGACCTTTCTTGAGCAGGTCTACGTCGAAGGGAAGTGGATCATCATTATTCATGCCTAATGGGGTTGCGTTTACGACCAAATCGGCTTCGCGAATCGCCTCTTCTTGGACCACGGAACTCTCACCTCCGACAATCTCAACGAGTTCTTCAGCCGATCTGGCTGTGCGATTCAATATGCATGCCCGGCCGCCGTGGTCGGTCATAGCCAGCGCGATTGATCTTGCCGCACCTCCCGCTCCAACAATCACCATTGTGAGACCGTTTGGATCGATCTGCAGCTGAGAGTGCAACGAGTTAACGAAGCCGACGCCGTCGGTGTTTTCGCCGATCAGCCGGTCACCGGCACGCGTGACGCAATTCACCGCTCCCAGTCTCGCGGCGGTAGCTGACAGATCGTCAACAGCGGCAGCGACGCTTTTTTTATGGGGCATCGTGACGGATAATCCTTCGATTCCCAGCGTCCTCATCGCTTCGATAGCCTGTTCGGCTTGTCCGTCAGCAACGGGGTAGGCAACGTAGCACCAGTCGAGTCCTAGGGCTGCGAAGCCAGCGTTATGCAGGCGAGGGCTTAACGAATGTCGCACCGGGTCGCCTATGACCGCGGCGACCCGGGTGTTTGCGTTGGGTGTCATCCGCACAAGCCTCGTTCTTGGCACTTGATCTTGTCGCGTTCGAATTCTTCACTACTGACGGAGAAATTGTGTCTTCCCTCTTCGTCAGCCAGAACGTAATACATCCACTGTCCAGGTAAGGGCGCCATTGCGGCCTCCAAAGAAGCCCTGCCGGCGGCTGAGATCGGGGTTGGTGGGAGCCCTTTTGTCAGCCGAGTGTTGTAGGGCGATTCGGTTTGTAATTCAGAAAGCGTTAATTGGGAGTTGCCGGTCACATAAACAATCGAGGCGTCAATTCCCAGAAACCAGTTTGCCGCAAGACGGTTGTGGATCACCCGTGAAATTTTGGCGCGTTCGCTACCGATTCGCGCCTCGCGTTCGATGAGGCTTGCGAGGACCACCGTTTCGTAGGCGCTCATTCCGACTGTTTGTGGGGCGGCGCCGTAACCTAACCTTGTTAAGACTTCGTCGAATCGGGACACCATCTGGTTCAGTAACTCTTCGGGTGTCGAGTCTGGGCCCAAGTAGTAAGTATCGGGAAATAGTAATCCCTCATAGGGCTCTATCGCACCTTGGGGCATGGCAGATGGTGAGGGTGCGTAATTCGAGACGATGTGTTGCATCCGTAGTTCATCCTCAAATTCAGCGCCAGCAAAAGGCATACCTTCGATTTCGTCAATCTGTCGGATGATTTGCCGGACGGTGAGACCTTCGGGGATAGTCACGCGGATCCGAGCGTTCTGTGGCACGTAACGTGGACCTTCTTGCAGCACGTTTAAGGCTTCCCAAACCGCTGAATTGGTGTGGAAGGTGTAATCGCCGGCTTGGAACAAAGGTGCACCCTTGAGTCGCACGTACCACTCGTAGGCGCGGGCGTCAGGGATGACGTCATATCGTTCGAGGATCTTAGAGATTCCACTTGTGGTGACCCCCGCCGGTAACGTGAGGTTTATTGCGGCTCCCTGTTCTCCTGGCGGATCAAGTTGTGCTCTTCCCCATTGAACTGTTTGGATTATTCCCCAAACCGCGATCAGTACCAGAGCCAACAGGAAAAGGACCGCCGGTGTCGTTCCCTTGCCTTTTCGGACGAAGACCGTCTCGTACGCCACCCCCTCGCGGCCATCAGGGTTGAGATTTTTGACTCGCCGCTTGCGGGGTGGTGGAGGCTGAAATCCACGTAGAGGATTACCCGGGGGGCGATTCATTGACTGTCTAGCCAGGCTTGAAGCAATATCGCGGCCGCGACTTTGTCGACGACTTTTCGTTGGGCTCGAGCATTTAGATTTTGCTCTTTGAGTCTGTGTTCGGCTTCCACCGTGGTAAATCGTTCGTCATGCATTTCTACCGGGATGGGAAATAGGGCTTGGATCTGATCAGCTTCGTCGCGAGCCGCTTGAGCTGCCTTTCCTTCGGTCCCGTCAAGTGACAGCGGCAGTCCTACTATCAGCACCTCTGCCTCCACATCAGCGACGATAGCTGCGATGCGTCGGTGATCTTCGTCGCGGCTGTCGGTTCGGTGAAGGACCTCATACGGAGTGGCGATCTGTCCGGCGCTGTCCGACACCGCTACCCCGATGCGTCTTTCTCCGAGGTCGACTCCGACCGCTCTCATCTGAGGAATCAGTCTCCTTTAAGGCCCGCGGCGGTGCGAGCGAGGTCTAACGCTTCTTCAATCCCATCGACCTTTTTTCCTCCGGCAACTATCAACGGTGGGTCGCCTTTACGGCCGAAGCCGCCCTGAACTGCTTTTGCTGCCTCGTCGATCAGGTTGGACGCTTTCAGTTCGCCGTCAGGGGTGACAGCAGCTACAAGAGCTACCCCACCTCCCTGGGGAGCGCCGGCGAGCACCACGGCTCGAATTTCAGGGCGGTCTCTGATTGCTGCTGCAAGGTCACGGAGTTCGTCGCGCTCTATTCCGTCGACGCGGGCAATCACCACCCCCTGTTCGGAGGCGGCGGCGAGGTCCGCCGCTCGGGCTCCGGCGGCGACTTGTTGTAGTGCCTTGACTTGGTTACGGAGCTCTTTCATTTCGTTGAGTCGACGCCGCAACGATTCGGCTATTTCCTCCGTAGACGCATTGAGCATGTCGCCGATTTCTGCCAGTGTCGTTTCGCTATTTTGGAGACGCTCAACAGTTGCCAATCCTGTTATTGCTTCTATGCGTCGCAGGTTGGAACCGATGCTGCTTTCAGAAACGACGCGCAGATGTCCAATATCGCCAAGGGACGTGACGTGGGTGCCTCCACATAGCTCAAGCGAGTGCGGACCCGCTTCGAGCACTCGGACCATGTCGCCGTATTTATCTCCGAAAAACGCTATTGCGCCAACTTCTTGAGCATGTTCCATGGTGGTCTCGTAGTGACGACAACTGGCATTGGTCAAAAGTTCTGCATTTACAAGATCTTCGATTTCGGCAAGTTGGGATGCAGTGACAGCTTCAAAATGACTGAAGTCGAATCGCAGTCGGTCCTGAGCCACAAGTGAACCGGCTTGTTTGACGTGCTCGCCTAAAACTTCGCGCAACGCCCAATGAAGAATGTGTGTTCCGGTGTGGTTCCGCCTTATAGCCGATCTACGTTCATCGTCGATCTCAGCCACTGCTTCTGATCCCGCAGCAACATTGCCTTTGGCAATCCGACCTAAGTGACGGTGCAGTCCCGGAAGCGCGTACGTGCAGTCCTCTATTTCGACGACACCGCCGTCAGTTGTAATTGTTCCTACGTCCCCGATTTGTCCGCCACTTTCGGCGTAAAACGGTGTCTTATCGAGGAACACTTCCACCTGCCCGTCGTCAAGTTCAATTACTGACAAAATTCTGGCGTTTTCAACGCGAGCGGAGTCTCGAACGAAATCTGTCACATCGAATTGGTCGATGATTTCGCGGTGGATTTCACTTGCAACCGATGGCCCCTCCGACCTCGCTGACCTTGCCCGTTCGCGTTGCACGTTCATCGCTGCGTCGAAGCCTTCTCTATCTAGGGAGAGGTTTCGTTCCAGAAGGATTTCTTCTGTTACTTCGACTGGGAACCCAAAGGTGTCATGGAGTTGAAAGGCGACACTTCCAATCAGCGAATCTCCTGTGTTGAGATCGGCGACAGCTTCGTCAAGGATTTGCAAGCCTGTCGCGAGAGTGCGCCGGAATCGTTCTTCTTCGCGTCCGACTACGTCTCTTATAAAGTCCAGATTCTTGCGTAGATCCGGGTAGTGATCGCCCATTACGTCCGCCACAACTTCAACTAGCCGCGGCATGACGACGTCGTTCACTCCAAGGGTCCATGCATGGCGCACCGCGCGGCGGATTATTCGACGAAGGACATAACCGCGGTCTTCGTTGGATGGAAAGACCCCATCGCTGATTAAGAAGGCTGTGGCTCGCGCGTGGTCGGCAAAAATACGCATCGAAACATCTGCTTCAGAATTTTTGCCGTAGCCCACTCCTGTTATTCGCTCCGCTTCCGCGAGCAACGGCGCAAACAGGTCTATATCCCAAGCCGAGGGAACACCCTGCAGCACCGCGAGGAGTCGTTCTAAGCCAGCTCCCGTGTCGATGCCAGTTTGAGGTAAGGGCGTTAGTTCGCCTGAACCGTCGTTGGAGAACTGCATGAAAACGAGGTTCCAAACTTCGATAAATCGGTCTTCGTCTCCTTCGGCGGGGCCGCCGTCTTTGCCATACTCGGGCCCCAGGTCGTAAAAAATTTCGCTGCATGGTCCGCATGGGCCGGTATCTCCTGCAGCCCACCAATTGTCTTTATCGAGGCGTTGGATTCGTTCAGCGGGAAGACCCACCGATTTCCGCCATATTTCTTCGGCCTCGTCATCAGTTACATGGACGGTAACCCAGAGTCGTTCTTCATCGAGATTCAACACCTTGGTGACGAATTCCCAGGCCCAAGGGACGGCTTCAGCCTTGAAATAGTCACCGAAGCTGAAGTTGCCCATCATCTCGAAGAAAGTGAAATGACGGTTGGTTTTTCCGATGTCGTCGAGGTCGTTGTGTTTTCCTCCGGCGCGAACGCACTTTTGGATGGTGCACATTCGAGAATTCGGTGGCTGCTCTTCCCCGAGGAAGTAGGGCATAAAAGGGACCATGCCCGCCACGGTGAATAGCAGTGAGGGTTCATGTGGAATGAGACTGGCCGAGTTACGCACCTGATGACCGCGCTCAGCCCAGAAGTTTGAGAATGCTTCCCGCAATTCATCAGCTTGCATGGTTCAAGATGGTACCGATGCACCGCTGAAGGCACTCGGTCCTGGTCAATTCCCGTCTAAAAGCCGTACTCGTTCTTTGCGTAATTCAGTTTCCGTGTCTCGCATTTCGCGCTGCCCGTCCATCCACGCTTCACGCAAGTCTCGACTGAGTCGCCGAGCGGTTCCGACTACGGTGGCTGTGCCTCGAACTGGGGCGTATCGCTCTGCCAAGTCTCGGGCGCGGCGACGCACCCATACCGAGCCTCCCACTCCGAAGACTCCGCCGAGGATTAGCCATCTCAGTCGTTTCAACACGTTCTATAGCCTGCCACGAAGTGGGCTCGTTCTCTAGCCATCTAGCGGTTCAACTTCAACCGCGCTTTAGGCGGCCTAGCCCAGACTTGAGGCCCGCCACTATGGCCCGACCTTTGATTGCCGGGGTCGTTGCGATACGCGTGGCCGCTCGTCCTGCAGAACGAAGATTTTCAGAGACTTCTTCTGCTGCTCCAATGACCCCTTGGAGCCGTTGGAGCTCTACATCCGCGTGGTTAACGGTTTCTCGTAAGACATCGACTGCGGGGAGGGCATCATCGGCAAGTCGGTCTGCGGCGGAACGCAGCTCTCGTAGCACCGATACGAGTTGGAACAGCACCAAAAGGAGCACCGCCATGGTGACGATTGCGCAAGCGGTGACGACTACTGCGACCAGGTCCCAAGCAGTCATCTTTGGGTCTCGCTTTCTTGATCATTTTTCTTAGACGCACCCAGATCTTTTTGGCGAACCCTGATGTCGCTTTCGCGACCGTTTTTGCTTGGTTCGTAATAACGAGCATCTACTAGGTCGTCTGGCAGGTATTGCTGCGCAACCCAACCCTCGCTACTGCGGTGGGGGTATTCGTATCCGTCGCCGTGCCCTAAATCTTTAGCTCCGCTGTAATGGCCGTCGCGAAGGTGAATGGGAACGCCGCGCCCTCGGCCCAACCGAACGTCTTCTCGAGCGCGGGAAATCGCTGTGAGGGCAGAGTTGGATTTGGGGGCCAAGGCTAAGTGAATGACCGCTTGAGCTAAATTCAATTGGGCTTCGGGGAGCCCTACGAACTCGACTGCTCGTGCAGCTGCTTCGGCGATGAGTAGGGCGGTCGGGTCGGCCATTCCGATGTCTTCTGAAGCAAGAATCACCATCCTTCGGGCTATAAAGCGGGCGTCTTCTCCCGCCTCCAACATGCGCGCCAACCAATGGAGCGCAGCGTCAACATCGGACCCTCGGAGGCTTTTTATGAAAGCCGAAATCACGTCGTAGTGATCATTATCTCCGTAACGGTGAGCGCGTGCATCAAGCGCCTGTTCGACATGGAAAAGCTGTACTTGCGAACCCTGCCCGCCGGCAAGAACGACCGCTACTTCTAACGCAGTCAAGGCGCGCCTCGCGTCGCCGTCGGCTAGGCGAGTCAGATGCGCAGCTGCCTCTTTGGTGATCGAGACTTCTTCATGTTCGACTCCACGGTTGAGTAGTTCGTTTATCGCTGTTTCTGTTAGTTCATTTAGGCGAAACAGGTTTGATCGTGAGAGCAGAGGTGCGTTGACTTCGAAATAGGGATTTTCGGTGGTGGCACCGATAAAGATCAGCAATCCGTCCTCTACCGAAGGTAATAGCGCATCCTGTTGAGCTTTATTAAAGCGATGAACCTCGTCGAGAAACAGAATGGTGCCAATGCTTCGTTCTCCGAGACGACGTCTGGCGTCCTCAATGACCAATCGAACGTCTTTGACTGATGCGGAGACCGCTGACAACGTTATAAATTCTTTTTCAGTGTGGTTAGCGATGAGGCGAGCAAGCGTCGTCTTCCCGCAACCCGGAGGGCCCCACAGGATAAGCGAAGTCAGCCGGTCAGCTTCGATAAGAGTGCGTAGAGGTGCCTCCGGACCGATCAACTCTTCGTGCCCGACGAGGTCGTCGAGACGCCGAGGACGAAGGCGAGCAGCTAGCGGTGCTTGCCGTTGTAAGACTTCGTCTGCTGCCGACGCAAAGAGGTCACTCACGACAGTGAACCTAGTTGCCGATGAACGCTCTGGCGGTCAGGTTGGTGGCGGCGCTAGCCGTAAACCAAGTTCTTCCAACTGTGCGGCGTCGATTGGTGTGGGTGCTTCGGTTAGTGGATCGGTACCTGACTGGCTCTTTGGGAAGGCAATGACTTCACGAATGTTTTCTTCGCCAACCAGTAGCGCTACCAATCGATCAATCCCGAAAGCAAACCCTGCGTGAGGCGGTGCTCCGTAACGGAAAGCGTCCATCAAGAACCCAAATTTCTTTTGGGATTCATCTTCCCCTATTCCGAGAAGATTAAATATTTGCTGCTGAATTTCTCGCCTATGGATACGAACACTGCCGGAGCCTAACTCCCAGCCATTCAGCACAAGGTCGTAGGCTTGGGATCGCACATCAAGCAGAACCGCTGGGTTGTCCTCGGCAGTCGCCAACATGTCGAGATCATCCGGGTGCGGCATGGTGAACGGATGATGGGCCGGGGTCGGGTTTCCGGCATCGTCAACGTCTTCGAAGAGGGGAAAATCGATCACCCAGAGGAAGTGGAATCCTCCCTCATTCACGGGAGGTCTACCCACTTCGAGCCGCAGCAATCCCAACACATGGACCGCTTGTCTCCATTCATCGGCAACCAGATAACAGATGTCACCCTCTTCGGCTTCCAGTTTCTCAACCAAGTCGCTTATTTCGGTTTCACTCATGAATTTGGCGACCGGTGAGTTCACTTCTCCCGACGGACCAACTTTGATCCAAACCAGACCCTTTGCTCCCCAGGTCTTGGCTTTATCGGTCAATTGGTCCAGTTGATTGCGGCCAATCTCACCACCACCCGCAACTTTTATTCCCTTGATACAGGGAGCTTTGAACGCATTGAAATCCGTTTCGGAGAAAACATCGGTCAGATCAACCAATTCGAGACCAAATCGAGTATCGGGTTTGTCGGACCCGTAGCGGTTCATTGCCTCCAACCATGAAATTTCCGGTATCGTCGCCGGCTTTTGGCCTGTTATTGCTTCCTTGGCCTGTGACACAGCTTGAGAGATGACGTTTCTTACCTCTTGGCCATCAACGAAACTCATCTCCATGTCCAGTTGACTGAACTCGAATTGTCTGTCGGCGCGGAGATCTTCGTCTCTCATACATCGCGCTATCTGGTAGTAGCGGTCCATTCCTCCAACCATGCAAAGTTGTTTGAACAACTGTGGGCTTTGTGGAAGGGCGTAAAAGGTGCCGGGGTTGAGTCTGCTAGGCACTACGAAATCGCGGGCTCCCTCGGGCGTGGAAGCTATGAGCATGGGTGTCTCAACTTCCACGAATTCTTGAGCGTCCATGGCACGTCGAAGTGCCGTATTCACTAACGCGCGGCTTCTGAGGTTTCGCTGCATCCGATCTGTGCGTAGGTCCAAGTACCGGTGGCGGATCCGAATGGTTTCATCTACTTCGACCCGGCCACCCAGTTGAAAAGGAATTGGATCGGCTTGAGAAAGAACCTCGACAGTCGCTTCGCCTATTTCTATTGCACCGGTTGGAAGTTCCTTATTCAGCGTTTCGGGGGGCCGTTCTCGGACTGTTCCCGTCACGGCTAAGACGTATTCGCTTCGAATGTCATGGGCATGATCAACCACGCACTGGACAATTCCGGTTCGGTCTCGTAAATCGACAAAAGCTAAGAACTCACCGTGTTCTCGCCGTTTTGATACCCAACCGCAAACGGTCACAGTTCGTCCGACGTCGTCAACGGAGAGTCGTCCGCAGTAATCAGTTCTCATGGTCACCGTCTATCTCGCAAGCTGTCCCCCATGATCAGGATTCCGGTCCAAGGAGTTGTTGGACTTGATTCAAAATCTCGTCGCGCGCCACCACAGTCTGCGGGGCTTTATCGCCACGCAACATTCGTATTGCGACAGTCTGATCGGCTAATTCCTGTTCCCCGATGATCAAGGCAATTTCGGCACCAGATCGGTCGGCGCTTCGCATTTGGCTTCGCATTGATCGGTTATCAAAATTGCGATCTGCGACTATCCCGCGTTGACGCAGTTGGTGAGTGAGGTCGCGTGCCGAGTGGCCATTAGCGACGTCTACCACCCACACCTGGGTCTTGGAACCCGGATCCGGAAATGATTCCTCCGCGTCGCACGCTAAAAGAAGTCGCTCTATTCCCATACCAAAGCCAATTCCGGGAGTGGCCGGCCCTCCGAGCTCTTCGATTAAGCCGTTGTAACGTCCGCCGCCGCACAAGGTGTTCTGCGCCGATTCGAGGGCCGAACTCTGAAACTCAAAAGTGGTGTGCGTGTAGTAATCCAAACCGCGGACGAGTTTCGGTTCAATGGTAAATGGAATGCTTAGAGAGTTGAGTCCGTCCTTGACTCGATCGAAATGTTGCTGAGCTTCGGAGGTGAGAAATTCTCCAATTTGGGGCGCTTCGTTCGCCACCGCTTGAGTGCTTGGTCGTTTGGAGTCGAGTACTCGTAGGGGGTGAGTTTCAACCTTGGCTCTGTCCTCTTCGTCGATTTCGTTCAAACGACGCGTTAGATATGCGTGTAACGCTCCCTCGTACCGAGTTCTTGTATCCGCGTCACCCATGGAGTTGACAACTAATAGGACATGTTCGAGTCCCACATTTCGTAAGACTTCCCATCCAAGGGCAATGACCTCGACATCAATGTCGGGGTCGTCGGAACCGATACTTTCGACACCAAATTGGTGAAACTGTCGAAACCTGCCCGCTTGCGGTGCTTCGTAGCGGAAATACGGGCCTTTGTAATACACCTTCCAGGGCACCAGAGGTCGATGCTGAGCAAAAGCTCGACAAATTGCAGCAGTTCCTTCGGGGCGCAGCGCCATCGGTCGGTCGCTTCGATCACGAAACTCGTACATCTCTTTTCCAACTACGTCGGTGCCTTCGCCGATGCGTGAAAAAACACCTACGTCTTCAAAGATCGGGGTATCAACCAAGGAGAAACCGGCCCGCGAGGCGACGCCGGTGAAAATTTCGGTCACCGCTTCCCATCGCGACGATTCCGGTGGCATCAGATCGCGTGTTCCGATTGGAGTTCGGAAGCTATTTGCCTTCTTTGACATGAATCATCCGCGGGAGCGTCGGGGGTGAGATGAAATAGCTGCCCGATGAACCCCCCATCGTAGATGGTTGGGCTACGAACTCCCTGACTCTTAAGCGATCTACATCTAGCTTTATGATGGCGGTCTTACACTGTTTGGGACCACGCGATGGGCATCAAATACGCCATCGACATCTCTTATCGCAGCGAACAACTGCTCCAGGAGGGTGGGGTCGCCTACTTCGATATCGAACTGCAACACCGACACTTGATCATCACCTGTGAAAGTGTGAGCGCTCGAGATACTTAGATGGTGGTCTGAGATGACAGACACGACCTCAGCTAGAAGGCGATCTCGGTCAAGGGCCCGCACTTCGATCATGGTTCGGAACTGGCCACTAAATGATGAATCCCAATCGACTTCGACGTGTCGTGCTCCTGAAGAACCAACGAGTTCAGAAGCATTAGTGCAATCGTCTCTATGCACAGAAATTCCTCTGCCTTTGGTGACGAATCCAAGAATTTCATCGCCCGGCACAGGGTTACAACATCCGGCGAGTCGCACGAGCGAGTCATCGAATCCCTCAACGTGCACGCCGCTCGTTCGTCGTCGTCGAGAACCACGATGTTGTGCCGGTTTTGCGGGCAGGCGTTGATTGCTATCTCCGTCCTGCAAGTTAGCGACCAAACGTTTCGCGACCGATGAGGCCTTTAAATCCCCTTTGCCAACCGATTCGAAAAGTAGGCCAAGGTCGCTTCGATTGAACTGTTCAGCTACGCGGTGAAGTTCATCGCTATCGATGAGCAATTGAGCCCGAAGTCCTTGGTCGCGCAGTGCCTCCAGCAGACGCTCTCGTCCTAGCTCTAGCACTTCTTCTCGGTCTGTCCGAGCAAACCATTGTCTGATGTTGTTTTTAGCTTTGGGGGTCGTCGCTACGTCTAGCCAGTCGCGCGACGGTCCGGCTCCATCAAGTTTCGAGGTGAAAATTTCGATGGTGTCACCTGATTGGAGCTCGCGATCTAGAGGGACCAGCCGTCCATCTATTTTGGCACCAATTGTTGAGTCCCCGATGTCGGTGTGGATGGCGTAGGCGAAATCGATGGGGGTCGACAGTGTCGCCAGGGTCACCACATCGCCTTTCGGGGTAAACACGTACACCTCGTCTTGATCCAAATCGACCGCCAGGGTGCGCATGAACTCCTCAGGGTCATCTGTTTCGGCTTGCCAATCAACAATGGTGTTCAGCCAAGCTATTTCGGCTCCCGGACCGTCGGAGGGGTCTTTGTAACGCCAGTGTGCGGCGACGCCATGCTCAGCTCTGGCGTGCATCTCGCGAGTGCGAATCTGAACTTCGACGCTCGTTCCCCCTGGCCCTATGACCGTCGTATGCAGTGATTGGTATAGGTTGAATTTTGGCATCGCGATGTAATCTTTGAAGCGTCCTGAAACCGGCTTCCATTCGCTGTGGATTGAACCAAGTGTTCCATAGGCATCTCGAACGGTTGGGACGACGACTCTTATCCCAACCAGGTCAAAGATTTCGTCGAATGACCTGCCCTTTACGACCATCTTTTCGTAGACAGACCAGTGATGTTTTCTACGTCCTGTTACTTGTCCGTCAATCGATGCTTTAGCTAGTCGATCAGAAATGTTCTCTAGAACCCCTTCGACGTATGCCTCTTGGGCTGGGGTTCGTTCCGCGAGAAGGCGATCAATTTCCGCGTAACGCTTCGGATAGAGCGCTGCGAACGCTAGGTCTTCTAATTCGTTTCGGAGTTCTTGCATACCGAGTCGATGTGCAAGCGGGGCGTAGACGTCGAGGGTTTCCCGTGCTATTTGTTCTTGCTTTGCTGGTCGTAGAGCTCCGACGGTACGCATGTTGTGCAGTCGATCCGCCAGTTTGATGATTAACACTCGAAGGTCACTTGCCATTGCGACCAGCATCTTCCGAAGGGTCGCTGCTTGTTGAGCCTGCTTGCTAGCGAACCGCACCCGATCGAGCTTTGTCACTCCATCGACAATCGACGCGACGTCTTGCCCGAATTCATTTTGTATCTGGATCAACTCGACCCCGGTGTCTTCAACTGCGTCGTGCAGAAGAGCTGCCGCGATGGAAACGTCGTCCAATCCCATTTCAGCGATGACAGACGCAACTGCTACCGGGTGCAGGATGTAAGCCTCTCCGGATTTTCGACGTTGCCCTTGATGCGCTTCATCAGCTGTTTCGTAGGCCCTGATGAAAAGGTCGGGGGAGCTTTTGGGCCAGCGCGCCCTGAACCGGTCCACCACGCCTTGAATTTCTGTGTGGACAGGTGCAACCGAACGGCGCCACGGCAGGACTCTGGTGACGGTGGCCATTAGCGAATCGGCTCTAGATAACGATGCATGTATCTAATAGTGAATCACGGCGGCGACGTTTAAGGCACCCAGTTGTTCGCGGCCCTTCAGGGAATCCAGTTCAATGAACACCGTCGCACCCACGACGACCGCTCCCGCCGTCCTCACCAGTCGGGTCGCGGCAGCCAACGTTCCGCCGGTAGCAAGCACGTCATCAACCAAAAGAACGCTATCTCCGCTGGAAATCGCGCCAACACTCATTTCTAAGGTGTCGCTGCCGTATTCCAGACCGTATTTCTCGGTAATAGTCTCTCCGGGCAACTTTCCTGCCTTTCGAATGGGACAGAACCCCACGCCCAAGATCGCGGCAATAGATGGCCCGAAGAGAAAACCGCGTGACTCAATTCCCGCGACCCGAGTAACTGATGAATGTTGAAAGTTAGACACCATTGCTTCGATAGTGGCGGCGAACGCTTCAGGTTCGGCCAACACGGGTGATATGTCGCGGAATGTAACACCGGGTTGAGGGAAGTCTTGAAAGTCGGCCACAAGACTCTTAAGCGATTTGAGGTCGAACCGTTCCTTCATTCGAGAGTGCAGCTGAGTTTTTCAGCGCTTTCGCCCTTTCTTGCGCGGTCGCGGCGGTGAACTTCTGTCGTATCGATCAGCTGCTAGGACTGCTGCCGCGTCTTCAATGGCATTCGATTGGCCCAAAATTTCCGAGCTTTGGTCTTGCGCTGCCCAGTGACTTTCACGACGTTTCAGTTTCGACACGATGGGCATGGCGACGAAAAGCGAACTGTAGGAGCCAACTATCAAGCCGATCAACAAAGCGATCGCGAACCCTTGGAGGCTCGTGGCTCCCATGGCCAGGGAACCAACAACGAGGAGTGAGAGGACGGGCAAAACAGAAGTGATGCTTGTGTTGACTGAACGCATGACTACTTGATTCATGGAAACGTTTGCCACATCGGAGTAGGTCATCCTGCTTTTCGCCGATAATGAGCGCTCGTTGTCTTTTACGCGATCGAACACGACGATTGTGTCGTACAGCGAGTACCCCATGATGGTGAGGAAAGCGACCACGGTTGCCGGGCTTATTTCGAATTGGAAAATGGCGTAAATGCCCACCGTCACAGCTACGTCGTGCGCTACGGCAATCAGCGCTCCAAGGGCCATCTTCCATTCGAAACGCAACGTCAGGTAAAGAGCAATGAGAATCAAAAATACAATGAGAGCACGGCGAGCTTTACCCGCCACTTCATCGCCAAATGAGGGGCTAACCGCTCTGGTGCTGATCGTCTCGGCATCAACACGCGCGACTTTTGCTAATTCTGCGACAACGGACTTGGCACTCGCATTTGCTGTTAATTCTCCGCGGACCCGGAAAATATCCTCACCGCCACTGATGCGTTGAACCCGAGCATCGCTCATTCCGGCATCAGAGGCTGCATCTGCTAAATCATCAGTCGTCACGTCTGCTGAGGCTGGTATCTCCCACACTCCGCCACCTTCGAATTCGATGCCAAGGTTCAGGCCGCGGACGAAGATGGCTGCCACGCACACCAGAACAGCTATTGCAGAGCCTGTGAGTACTCGGCGAGATACTCCTAGAAAGTCCCAAGAATTTTCGCCGCGGTAGAGCGCCCTGAGCGAAAAGTTCATGCTGGCACCTCCTGAGCCTTCTTGCTGACCCCTAACCGGCCGGGGTTTTCTCCGACGAGGCGACGCGCCACCAGGATTACGAGTGGTCGCATGAAGAAGAACGACACTGCCAGATCAATAAGTGTGGTGATTCCCAGGTAAAGCGCGAATCCTCGCACGGTGCCGCTCGTAAGTTGGTAGAGGACTCCGGCACCGATCAATGAGGCAAGGTCTGCCCAGACGATGGTCGAAAATGCTGGGCTGAAGCTGCTGTCTGCCGCAGAGCGGACTGCTCGGCCTCGTCGAACTTCTTCCTTGATTCTTTCGTAGTAGACGATATTTGAATCCACTTGGACACCGATCGAGACAATGATGCCTGTCGCCCCGGCGAGGGTTAGAGCTAGCCCGCGACTTTCGCCAAGCCAGGCAATGATCGACCAGAGGATTGCTCCACTCGTCGCGAGGCTACATATCGCGACCAGACCAAGCAGGCGGTAGTAGAGCAACATGTACGCGCCGACTAGAGCCAGACCGACAAGGCCAGCGATGACGCCCGCGCGAAGTGTTCCCTCACCCAGAGTTGCCGAGACGGTTCGCACGTCGTCGCGTTCAAATTCGACCGGGAGCGCACCAAACCGGAGTACCAGGGCTAAGTTTTTTGCCTCGGCTTCATCGAAGGAACCGGAAATGACCGCCTGTCCATTGAATTCGGTCGCGTTGATAGTCGGTGCGGACTCAACGACGCCATCCAACACGATGGCGACTGAGCGCTCGTAGTTTGCTGCCGCCATTTGGTCAAAGAGCAATGCTCCTTGGTCGTTGAAAGAGACGTTGATGATCCATTGTCCTTGAAACGTCGCCGCGGCCTCCTCTATCACCTCTCCGGTGAGCGCTGCTGGCGCCAACAGAAAGCCAGTTTGACGGTCAGTTCCTAGCAGGACGACCGTTGCCGATGCTTCATCTTCCTGGGGTGAGGTGAGGACATCGGACAGCGACACTGGGATATCGGGAACTGCCGGCTCGGTGGTCTCGACGGAATTCCCATCAGAGTCGCTGTCTTGTTGTGGATTGATCACTTGTTTGACTGCCGCGAG
>Ga0209034_10000858_pt1 | contig 15041 bp, 25 predicted proteins | sample MarorgKNORR_S2LV_2_FD_188219 | JGI IMG/M metagenome (GOLD analysis project Ga0209034, IMG submission 188219) | Marine microbial communities from the Southern Atlantic Ocean, analyzing organic carbon cycling - 250m_A/KNORR_S2/LV (SPAdes) (version 2) | ecosystem: Environmental > Aquatic > Marine...
GTGGCGAACTTTACATCATCACCTTTCTGCCAGTCTAGTTTGTTTAGTACTACAGGTGGAATTTCGATAAACAACTCTCCATTTGAAGTTACTGCTTCCTTGACCTCAATAATATGCGTATCGTACGTCATAAATATATGATCTCATATTTGTCGAAAAATGTCAAGGTTTATTTTTTTGAGCTTCTTTATATTGCTTTATTCTTAGGCGCATATATTCCTGAAAATAGAAATGATATGCTGCTTCGTCTTCATTATCTATTGCGATTCGCATTTCGTTTCTATAGACTTCCACCCAGTCCCGCTTGCTCTCATCTAGCTCAGTATCAGCAGGTTGTGGGTTGTTCGTAACGACACAACCCGTCAGTAATAACAATAGCAAATATTTACGCACATATTATATTACACTTATTCCCTCTTAGCTCCTGTCTGCCGCTTTGATCTGACCTCTTCTGCAAGAGCTTTTTGCGCCTCTTTAATTGCTTGATGTTTATCTTTATTTGCCTCCCTGAAGGCTTTAATTAATTCTATAACGTCCTCCTTGGACTTACCCTTAAGGTCTGCGCGCAATTTATGGCGCTGCTCATTCATTTCTTTTTTCTTTTCATGTAGAATCTTGATTTTCGCCTGTATTTCTGGAGAAGGCTTAGGTTTATCTGGACGTGGAGGACGAGCCTTATCTTTCTTTACGTTGTTCAAGATCCATTTTGCTAGCGTACTACTTCCCATGCCGAACCCGAACGGAAGTTTCTTGAAATCCTTGGTCTGTACTGCTGGCGGACGTCCCCAGTGGGGCGGAAAGGGTTTGTGTGAAGGGCGAACGATTTTCGGTTTATCATCTGGTTTACCCTCTGGGCGAGGTTTGATTTTTGGTCTTTCGCCCAATGCGCTAAAAGCAAAGGCGATAAGTAGTAGTATGGTTAGGTATTTCATTATTTATTAATTTAAGGTTACACTTTTTATCTTGTTGTATATTATTTACTTACGGGAACAATAATTATTGAAGAATTTGAATATTGGTAAAAGGCGATGCCGCCTCTACTGGGGCCATAAAAATACATCCAAGTGGAATAATTGTCCGAATAAATAAAGGGGAATACCCCCTGTTTTGTCCAAATCCAACTTAGCCCTTCTTTCCATAGCCAGAACCCTTCTCCCGATCTTTTGGGGAAAATCCACCCCAGATGCTCGTGATACATCCATATCTTATTTGATTGATAAAAATTTCCTAGCCAGCCGCTACGCCTCCAATTTGGGGAATTGTCGATTGGTAGGGAGTCAGTCAGGGTAACGTAGGTAAAGCCAAAATCCTTAAAACTAGACAATATCGCGTCTTCAATTTCACTTTCTTTTTTCAGTCTATATTGGTTATATGCATCCCCTATTTCCTTGGGATAGGGCCTTGTTTGCGGTTTCTCTCCAGCGGGACAATCCTCCATAAAGCAATTGATGAGATGCCCGCAAGTCGGAGAAGGCTTTATTTTTCTGCAATACTCTTCATGATTTTGCTGCTGCTCGGGACAAATATACCTAACCCTTTTGACTCCAAGGCAACTCCCTGCCAATAAGCAAAAAGCGATAAAAAGGAGGGTTCCTCTGTGCGCTATTATTTCCATTTGCAGTAATTTGGATTTTCTTCTCTTTTCCTGCGCATATACTCTCTTTTTTGTTTGCGCCTTCTCTCTATATCTGCGCCATCGTATTTCTCACGCGCACGTGCGCGCGCATCTTTACCTTTGTCGCTGGCGGCGTATTTCTTTTGTCTATCGTCCACTATTACTTCTTTTTCTTGAATATTTTTTTTTGGGCCTTAGGTCCGCCCCAGTTTATGTCATCGTAATTGTTTTGGAATGTATCAGAGAAAATATTTCTCGGTGAGTCTCCCTTCCCCGCTCCTCCATCCCTTCGATTATGTTTGTCATGGAACTCACTAACAATTTGATCTTCTGATTTTTTTTTAGGCTTATCAGTCATTGCTCTCCTCCTCAAACCAGGCCACGCATTTATTGGCCCTTAGATCTTCTTGGACTTGAGTGCAACAATATCCTATATCCACCATTCTACTAGCTAGTTCGGAGAAGTATTTGATATCTTCCAGTTCGCATTTGAGCTCTCTTTTTGTTCGAAAAAGTACGCGAGAATCATTTTCTATTTTTTCTTCGACAGTGATATGCTCGCAAAACTCTTGGCATACTGCCTCTGCGGCGGTTACTCTTCTCATTTAGTCCTCTTTGGTCTTGTTTCTTTTTATTTTGCCCGACTCATATCCAGCCTCAATTATTGCGGCGCGGATTTCTTTGTCGGTAATATTTTTATCATCTTTCAGGTAAATGAAAGTTATCCCGATCTTGGTGTTCAGCTTGACATCTCTCACGGAGGTGTTCTTTTTTAACCATTTCTTGACACCTATAGCGCATGCATCGCACACCAACCCTTTTGTGACCACTTCAATGTCTGACGGGGGGATTTTTGTGGAACTATAAAGTGGCAGTGCCAATAATATGGCAAATAACTGAATTAACTTAAATTTATTACTCATGATCAAATATATTTTACACTATACAAGATTTAAAGTCAAGCAATTATTAGATTAATTCTTTTATGGGTTTTAAATGGTCAAGAAGATAGTGGGGCCTCCCATTTGGGTCCACAAGTTGCGTCTCCTCCGGATCGATCCCGCAATGTTTATAAATTGTCGCTATAATTTCATGTACATGCACGGGCCTCTCTATCGGTTCCCCTGCCAAATGGTCCGTGACCCCTATTATTTGGCCCATATTTAATCCTCCACCAATAATTAAGGCGCTTTGTACTTGGGGCCAATGGTCTCTTCCCGCTTTTTCGTTTACTATTGGTGTGCGACCAAATTCCCCCCAAGCGACAACCAATACATCATCTTGAAGCCCTCTTTCGTGCAGATCTGTTATTAACGCTGCAAGAGAAATATCAAAAGGAGGTAATATCTCTCTCATCTTTGGGTAATTATTGTCATGGGAATCAAAGCCTAGATAGCCTCCCCAATTTAATGAGACATAGCGAGCTCCCGCTTCAACCAGTCTTCGGGCAAGCATGAGCCTTTCGGTTTGTCCCTTCCATTTGTCTGGTATGTGATCTATATATTTTGACCTTGTTGATTCGGGTTCTCTTGTTAAATCCATAGCTTCCGCAACTTTTCCTGAGATCAACATCTCGACCGCTTCTCGGTCGTACTGGTCGGAGACCTCCATTTCATGGCTATTGTCAATGGATCGATTAACTTTGTCAATTAAATTCAAAAGTCCCGCCCTGTCATGAAGCCGCTTCTCTGGAATGGTCGCGAGAAATTTCCCTGGACTAACCTTAGGATCAAAAGGGGCATATCGGGGACCAAGCCATCCGTGCTGAACCTCTTCTTGCGAACCCCCTGTCTTATCCCATACGAAGGCGGGCATCCCATCTCTTCCCCCTAGAACCTTACTGATTACACCCCCTATTGGGGGCGCCCCTCCAATCGAGCGCATTGCAGGATTAGGTAGGTCTAGTCCGGGATAACCTATTTGGGTGGTGTCATAATTATGTTTGTTTACATTCCCTATTACCGTTCTAATTATAGTAAACTTATCTGTAAGCCTAGCTAATTGAGGGAGTAGCTCACAAATATGAGTCCCCGGGACTTTTGTTCTAATCGGAGAGAATTCTCCTCGTAATTCCAAGCTTGAGTCTGGCTTCATATCGAAGGTGTCCATTTGCGGCGGGCCACCTTCTAGATGGAGATTGATAACAGCTTTATAGGCGGGCTTCACTCCTTCCTGCGAAGCTTGAAGTCTCAGCATATCTGATAAGCCTAACCCCCCGAAACCAAGACCCATTGCTCCCACTTTTAAAAAGTTTCTACGAGATTCATTGTCGCAGAAGCCATTGATTTCATTCCCTCGTACAATTATCATAATTTATTAGATTAGCATATTGTTGCAATTTCGTCAATCTTTTTCGAGATCCCAGGGAATTAATTTTTCTTCGCCGCTCTCTATTCTCTCTGTAAGCTCCTGGAGCTTGACCGCCTCTTCTTTGACTGTTGAGGCCGAGAAACCATAAAAGGTTATCTCCCACAAAATGTGAGCCGCTGCTGTCGTATCGTTCATGGGTACAGCTTTATATATTTCGCTATCAATTAATTCTTCCCAATCAACAAAGTCTATTGCATACAGCTTGTCCTCTGCTTCGTTGTACCAACAAACATCAATAAACTTTTCGTTGTCGTCTTCTTTCTCGGTAATATAAACCTTCCAGTCTTTATTAGGGTTTGCTTTAAGCTTATAAAGGTTTTGCCACGCTCCAAGAAAGCCTAAATCTGCATTGCTGATCTCTTCGTCTGGCTTATCTTTATAATAAACTTTATAAATGACATTGAATACCGACTTATAGCTACATGTATAAATTAAATCTCTTAAGGTCATAGCGGATCATTGTAAACTGGAGGGTGTTTTTCGCGATAATAAAATATATTGGGTGCAGCGCTATTTGCCGGGAGCTGATCAAAAATATACTGAACCTCTTTAATATATTTTCTCTGTGTGTCTAGGAGGGTCTTCTGGCTCTCAATAATAGACTTTAGCTCCTCGTTCTCATCTTGTAGCTCATAGATATGAATTGCTATTATAAATGCAAAAATAAAAATCCCAACGGAAACAAAATCAAAATACTTCACTATCTTCTTTACACTTATTCCTGTCGCACTTATTTGAATAGGTTCCCACTCCACAAAATACCGCTACCCCGAGACTAAAAAAACAAAAGAGATCCCCATGTATCGCTGAATTTACTGCAAGAAAAACATTTATAACACAGAGAACAATCAAAAGCTTGCCCCTCCCGTTTAAATATCTCCACGCTCTCATTCCCCTTCTCCGAGCATTTCGTCTCCGATATCTATATTTCCTGCGTCAATTAATTCCTGCATTTTCTCTCTTAGCGCCCCAATCATTACGAAAGTGTTAATATCAAATTCTTCCAAGTACCTCTCGACCATATTATCAAGCTCAAAACGAAATGCGTCTGTTTGCTCGTCGTAATCTTGGGGTCCGTCAATGTAGAAATCGTCGTCGATGCTCATCTATAATATTACACTCCTATACAATATCATATAGTTCTACGAGGCGTTCTTCAACTTAATTTTTGACAATGGTGTGGGAGGCGGGATTCGAACCCGCGACCTACGGTTTAGAAGACCGTTGCTCTATCCTGCTGAGCTACTCCCACAAAAAAAGGGGCAGCATGAAGCCGCCCCTTTTTTTCATAAGTAACCTTTACAGGTTTACTCAGAGTTGGTACTTTGTTTTTGGAGTAAGGCTACAACAAGCAGGAGGGTAATTAGCCCAGCCAAACTTGCTCCTTCGCCCACAAAGCCATTTACAATGGATTGCAGGTTTGCGATCACGTTCATTCCTACGGCTTCACCGAAGACCACTTGTGCAAGCACAAGCAAGCCAATGACGGAGACGAGGACGCTGAAGATACCGCCGACGGCGGATCTGACTGTTTCTACTACGTTATTCATAATAAATTTATTCCTATTCTAGAAGGCTACGTTCAAACCAATACCCCACACGGTTTCGTTGTTGCGAGATTCCGTATCGGACAGGGCCACGTCAGCGAAAACATTAAATTGATCGTTGATCGTTCGAGAGACCTTAGCCATTAGGCCTGTATAGGTCTCGTTATTTGATGTTAGGGTATCAGTGGATCCTAATGTCCCCCCAAAATCAAGCGTAGCAAGATCAAGGTCTACGCTATATGATAACTGCCCTTCAAAAGTCTGCAGACTATCGTCTGTGTCTTGATAAAAAGCAATTGTGGGCGTAAGGGCAGTGTTAAGGGAGATAGAAATAAAGCCTTCAAGCTCAGAGTCTGGCGCCGAGCTATGGTCCGTATTATATACCCCGAGATAAGTATTTAAGAGATCGTCCATAAAGGCAGTCCCTACCCCCAGGGTTAACTCATCGGTATTTCCCCCAGAAGAAGTTGTGCTTTGATTTGTTGAGAAGTCTCCAAATACATCTACTCCGGAAATTGCGGTTGAGAATCCAACCTGCGCCTGGACGGCCTCCTGAGAAAGTAGTTCTCCCCTCCGGGCATAGTCCGAAGCGTATTTAGTGCTGACAGACCCCTTAAAGGCGTTGTCATCCACGGCGTTTAAACTTACTGCGCCTAAAATTAGGGCAGCAAAGGATATTGTTAGTTTTGTTTTACTTTTCATAAAGTTATTATAATAGACTATATTGGGGCGTTTGTCAAGTAAAAGTTACGCTATTCTCATGGTTTTCCATGAAACGCAGTTATTTTCTATAAGTTTCTTAATGTGCCGTTGCTTTGGGCTTAGCTGTGCCTTTCCGCTTTTTATCTCAACAAAAACCACCTCATCATCCTCAAATACAACGTAATCTATAGGTTGCCCAAGAAATATTGCGTTCTCCGGATTGTAGGTAAAGTCCTCAAGGAAGGGCGCCAACTTCTCTGCTATTTGCCCGAGCCTAACCTCCCCGCTTTTCTTTTGAGATAATATTTTCTTCCTCGCCTCAGTCTCCTCAGTTAACTTTTCAGATAGGTCGGCGGCATTTTGTTCGAATTTATCTTTCTCCTTATCGAAGTCAGATTTTTCCGCCTTGAGAGACTCTCGTAATCCTAGGATTGTGGAACAAAGCGTTTCTTGTGCCTTAGCGCAAGACTTAAGTTCATCTTGGTACTGTCTTATTTGCTCGCCGGTAAGCTTGAGTTTTGTATCCGCTTGAGATACTAAGCTACTTTCCCGTAGAAGTTTTACGTTCAGCAGGATGACTGCCGCAACAAGCGCGGCGATAACCAACGATAGACCAAGTATCATTCAGTGGATATATTATTCTTCTCGCAGAAAGCGACACTGTACCCCACCTTAAAACTGAAGCGCTCAACGAATAGCACCATGCCCATGATTACCCACGGCTCCCACGTATTAATCTTGAGGTTGGCGAATATTAAATACCCAATAATAATTAATGGGCAGAATTTGTTTAACGTATAATCAAGTATCGCTTGCATCTTTTTTATTTTTTGAGGTTTTTTTGTGTGCCCAGGTTACTGCGGGCTCTATAATAAATTTACGATTAAGTTCGTCGGTAATGTCTGCAGCTATAGTTTCCACCGTACTCTCTTCCCCGAGGGATAGTTTATATTTTTTATAACTGCTGATGGTTCTCTTTATTGTGTCTTTTAGGTTGATTTTTTTCATATTTATTTATCAGTACTTCCGAAGCCCCCACGCCCCCGATCCGTGTCTGAGAGCTTCCGGGCTTCTGTTATTTGTAATTCTGGCATCTCGAATATGATTATTTGTCCTATTTTATCGAATATATCATACCTTTTATTTGATGTATTGTCAAGACTAAATCTTAATTTAATTTCTCCTCGATAACCTGAATCTATAACTCCCACGCAGTTTCTTAGTGAGAGATTTGTTTTAGATACACTTGACCTAGGAAAAATGAGACCAACGCAATTAGTTGGAATCTCCATTGCCAGGCCAGTGCCGTATTCAATAAAATTATATTTATCATTAGTTTCAAATGAAACTGCCACTAGATCCATTCCTGCGTCGCTGGAATGCGCTTTTCGTGGTATGACTGCATTGCGGTCGAGTTTTTTAAATTTAATGTCCATGTAAGCCATAGCTATTGCTGATCCCTGAGGAATACTCTAGAACCTCAATGTTGGCCTCGTTCAAGAGGTTAATGCCGCTGGTATTTTGATAAAAAGTTTCATATACCACGCGCTTAATTCCAGATTGTATTATAAGCTTGGAGCAATCAACGCAAGGCGAAATTGTTATGTACATTGTCGCTCCATCGCTAGACTGAGTGGACTTTGCGAGCTTGGTAATTGCGTTGCTTTCTGCATGTAACACTTCAGGTTTTGTTTCAAGACTATACGTCCCTTCAACCAATTTTCCGTCATCATCTACCACCATCTGTGGCGAGGGAATCTTAATTTCGCAATCATTATTAAAACCCGACGGAGTTCCGTTATATCCGTCTGAAATAATTGCTCCGTCCTTAACAATAAGGCATCCCACTTTTTTTCTAAGAGCTTTAGAGAGCTCCGCCCATGTGTTAGCCATCTTTAAATAGGTTTTGTCGAAATCTGCCTGCAATGGCATATTAATTAATCTCCCACGTCTGTCGATTCATCTTGAATTGCTTTACCTTATACCACCAAAAAAAGGGTAATGCAAGGGCGTGTCCTGTGCTATATATAATTAGTAGCGTTCCCAACCAAACCCAGAAACTACTAAAAACAAATTGTAAAAGTTCTGTCATTTCTTCCAAACCTGAGCTCCCTCAAGTTTAATTATATCTTTAGAAAGAATCTGGGTAATTTGACACCTAGTTTTAGGGTTTTGATAAATTCTGTACTTTGCTTCTCTCGGCGTGGAGACAAAGGGTAGGTCCCATCTGATTTTGCACTTGGCGGAATTGACATAATCAAGTAAAGCCTTCCTGCTAACTACAACGTAGTCATGGCTTCGTTCAAAGGCAATGAAATGTGCAATTCCATAGATCCAGCCATCTACCCCTCCAGTCCCTTTAAATTCGACCCAAGTCCATCTATCTAGATACTTTGAGGGTTTCGGGGACTTCTTCCGTTTAACCGCCACGAGCATATGGACCTCTTTATTTTTTGCCCTATAGACCCCTTTCATATGGAAGTCTATACCCTTCCTTGACATTTCCCTTGAGGACTTCTCTATTTTATACCCCCTATCCAGCGCCAAATCAAGGAAGTTTTTTGCTTCCGGCTCTATGACTTCCATTGTAGGCTACCAGATTTTATTGGGTTTTTCGACTTCCTTGACCACTACCTCGCTGCCTTCCTTGGATAAGCCAAGGGCTTTATGCGAAACGGCTAATGAATTCCGTAATTTTGCGGCTCTTTCCTGAGCAGATTTACGGGAGGCATAATTTATATCCTCAACCCTCCTGCCGTTTCGGGTGACAACAAAGACGCTAGAGATTCTCGGTATTTTTGCCAACGAAACTATGTTGTTGCGGTTTCTTCCGTTTCCTCTGACGTTTCGTCAGTGGTTTCCTCTGGCGTTTCACCAGTGGTTTCCTCTGGCGTTTCACCAGTGGTTTCCTCCTCGCCAGGACCATCTCCGGATTCCCTCAACTCTTGAGCAATTTCTTGCGCACGAATATTTGTTAAGACCTCCTCGATTTGAGCGTCCTCCATGCCTTCTACCTCTTCCTTCGCTCTCTCAAGCGCCTTCTCTTGTACAATTTGAAGGGTTTGCTGCAAGGTGGCTTGCTGTAGGAAAGAATTGGCGAGGGCCAATGTGACTTTGTTTTTATCTGTATCGTTCATTTTTGTTAAGTTATTGGATTAGAGTTCAATTTAATTATAGAGGCTTCCGCCCATTTTATAAAGTTTATTTCTCATTTTTTTTTATTTTTTTCTTGAGCGGCATTTATCTCTAAAACTTTTGCGACAGACCCCGTTAGGGACCCGTTTCTGCAAGTCTCATTAAACATCGCTCTTGCTGTTTGTCTATCTAGCGCGTGATAATATCTTCGGTGTGGGGATTTGTCCCCGTCTAGCTCGTATTTAACCAGGAAAAGACTCATTGTTTATTACTTTTGAGTACACGCCTAATCTGGATCTTTTCCCCGTGCACTAGTAATAAGTTCATAAATTTAGAAATTTTATTCTGCTGAAGTGTTTTTCGTGACGCCTTCATGGGTACGCCATAAGTCCTCGTCGCTCCTAGAAAATCTTTATACGCCCTATTGAAGGACTTAAAATCTTCCGGAGACAGCTCTGATTTGAGCGACAAAATATCTGCATGATCACAAACTAAAGTTCCTATTTGGGCTACAATGGTTGTGTTATCTTTTCTGGAAACAATCCTTTTTCCTTCCACGGTCACGCCGATATTGGGCGCCTCTCCCGGAGGTTCTTGTGACTTGAAGAAGGACTTTAGTTTCTCGAACATAAATTGGTGGAGGTGGCGGGAGTCGAACCCGCGTCTTGCATATTATTCCATATTAGGTCTACAACAATAGCTTATTTTCTTTTGCCTTTGGATATAAGCATCTTAGGTTCGGATCTATTATTTGTTTTAACACAGTTTCTTCTCCGATGTCGGTTGTCTGTGCTTTGCAGATCAATGACCCCTTATCCTCCCTATCTGCGTCAAGAAGTAAGAGGTGACAGTTGTTTAAGCTGCCAGGGCGAGTTCTTCCCCGCAAGCAGTGAAGTCCTCAAAACGAACAATGTTGTTAGCATTTATCGCGGTATGCCTTTTAACGAAGCCGGGCATCTCTTCGTGTTGCTGTAATACTTTCAAATAACAATCGAATCCGGGACACCCCCAAAGGCTTTCCCCCCGAATGATATTACACCAAAGCAGCGGGAAGTTCTTCGGAAACTTCTTCCGTGCTTTCCGTGGACGCCTGATCCGAGGTTGTTGATGCCGCAGCCTCAGGAGATACCGAACGATACATCACGTAATCGGGCGCACGCTCGTTTTCTGTCTTGCCTTTATTGGAAAAGACTACTACCTTCACCTTTTCTGTTACCCCAGGCATGGTTTCGATTTCGACATGACCAGTGAGGTACTTCTGGCCTTTGCCCTGGCGTACCCACAAAGCTCCGAGCTCTCGTTCACGCCATTCTGAATTAGTGTTTTCTTTTGTTTCACTCATAGTTTTTAATTGTTAAGGATATAGTATAGAATATTTTGAAACTAATGTCAAGAACTTTTTTTGTGTACATTGTAATGTGTTGCTTTTAATTGATTCTGAACTCACCGAACCACCTTCATCTGTGACGCTGTTTAGGGATATAACGCTTTATGCTGCCACTTTTAAAAGGATGGACATAATTCTGGAGGCAGAGCCCATGATGAAGGACTACTATTATAAATGGCTCAAGCAGCGCGGCGCATTTGACTTTATACAAGACATATTGGATTACGAAAGGGAGCAGGGCAAGACAATTCGGTATAGATTTGGCGGTCACACGGGAAATGTTAGTGTGAGGAGTATAGGTTACCACAACTTTCAAAGGATTATAGGGTCAATTTAATACTTAAAGTAGTCAAAGGACGAATGATTGTAGGAGAACCTTCCTAAATATATTTTCCGAGAGCCTCCACCTGATTCGTACCCCTTCGTAATTGGAGACCAATTCGGAAACTCATCCGAGATGACCCTTAAGAGACCACACTCTATTCTCCATGGATCGCAGGCATGAAGGTTATTGAAAAGAGTAAGGTATTTTGCCGCAACCTTTTCTCTAGTTTTTGACGGGAAAGTAGGGTAAACTGTCGCAAATGTTCCTGATTGCCGTCTAGAAAACTCAATCCCATGTGGGTTCTTGGGTATGTGGAGTTGGAAAAATTTATTTAAGAAAAATATTAATGGCCTGCTGAAAATATATGAGTAGCTGTCAGCCCTCACTTGGTCGTCAGAGAGGCTAATCACACTTACTTTCTTTGGGCGCGTCTTAACATATGCGGACTTCGTAATCGCTTGAGACTCAATATTAAGCTTAAGTCCAAGATTCACCCCTGCAAGTCCGGTATTCCTGTTTCCTAGGCAAGGGGAACTATTTGAGCAAAGATTCAATAGGGCTGATTTATATATCGAGCGACTTGTAAAATCCCTCAAGAAGCGGTCTGAAAATTTTGGAAATTCATCTAGTATTTTACAGTATCCCTTAATGGAAATGATCTTGTCGCGTGTATAATTAATTCCTACTCCATCCAGGCACCTATGGACAATTTTAAATTGCCTGCAATAGTCCCCGAACGCCTTGAACTCCTCGCGCGAGAAGGTTTTATTGAGGTGTTTAAGTATATCGTCCACTGTCTTTGATTTTTTGTCGAAAAATTTTTTTCAGTCTTATGGGATGTTGAAATAAGTCGAGTATGCTGATTTGCAGATTTCATAGAAGAAGTAATTCTCTTTGGGAGTGTACTCTGGGGAAAGGCAGACAAAAAGATAATCAAAATCTATACTTAGTATTTCCTTGTTTAGTCTGGTCTCTACGAATATTGAGGGCTTCTGCTTGATGCAGAAATCCTCGCTATCGTGCGTAAAGGCAAGCTTACTGGTGAAAAGAACATTTCTTGCGTCAATAATATCGTAACTTCTGTTCTTGTAATACGCTTCGCAAAATAATTCTACCATCTCTTCTGAGAATTCCTCTGAATAGGGCTGCTTTACCCAAGTATAGGAATTAAGATTTAAATTTAACGCAGACCATAATACCCAATCTGATGATCCTGCTATGCCCGCACTAACTTCGGCAATTGATGCTTCCTTCTCGTAAAAAATGTCATGATGAAGATCTATATTATAAATGTCGAGCTCTCCGTCGATACCGTTGAGCATATCTAATATATCTGCGTGATACTGTGCCAGTACCACTTTAGACTTGTCTTGTATGCCATGTAGCGCTTTAATAAATAAATCGAAAACCTCGACCATATCGTGCGTGTCGAGGCAGTAATCTATATCTATGGATAGTATTTTTTTATTCATTGAAGCAAAAAACATTTACCTGAATCATTGGCGCATCGCATTCGAGGAGTATGTCGAAAAACCTGTCCACTTTTGGGGGCGCACTCACTAGCCTATTGTGCTTGGGGTAGCACCTGTGGTACTTTGATTCCTGTCGTAAACGTAGGGGTAGAATCTCGTGAGGAGAATAAAAAAGAGAACCCCCCGTAAAGTCAGCGCCCTCTGACAGGAAGTATATGACGTGGCTATTAATGTCTCTACCGTTATACTGCCGGTAATTATGAGGACCAAGAGGTATACTCTTGGTGGAAAATGAATTTACGAGGCACCCATGATCGGGTAAGGGGTCTTCGTGCCCAAGGTTTTCGAGAATACGAGCAGAAAGTCTGTTAAAAAATTTATTATTTATATTTTTAGCGCTATCGTGCAGGGTTTTCGATTTGAATTTTCTCAGTTTGTAACGACGGGTAATGTCGCTTGCGCAGAAGTTGGCGAGGCGCACCGGTAGAAAATCATCTTGGACTTCAATTTTCACTTTCCGAGAAAGACTTAAGCAGTACTTGGGAAGGCACCACCTTATTGAAGTTATTTTTTGTAGTGTTGAATATTTTAAGCCACCCAAACAACCTTCCAACCATCGGGAAATATGATATATAATCCCTAGGAACTCCTACGTCCAAAAGTAAAGCGGACATAACGCAGCCAACATTCATATGCACTGGTAATATCTCTTCCAGTTCAAGGCAAAATCTCATTCGCTCCCTAATAAGATCTGGGAATGAGCGCATTAAGAATTTTACGCGAGGATCTCCGCTCCTAATCGAAGGATGCCCAAAACCCGGAATCTTTAGGTCGTCGCAATGGTATTCTCCGTAGACAACATCGGGAGACCGCTGGTAATTTTCATCGATAAAGTATGCTATCTCATTGATTAGTAAATGCTTGTCACTAATACAGTTCAATCCTGCTGCCGCAGCACTAGGGAATGAAGCTCCAGAATTAGCCGCAAGCGCAACAGCGCAAGAACTAGGCGGCTCCGCAGGTTCCGGAAACTCAATAAAACTTGAACAAATTGCGTTGCATAGATCGTAGACCCTTTCGTCTTCCGTCTCTATATTTAAATGAGAAAATATTGTTTTAAAAAAATTATATTCTACATTCATATTTATTCGCTACGATCTCATAATTTAGATTAGATTTCTTTGCAATATTTAAGCAGCTGTTGAATGAGGGTTTATTGCTTGTGGATATTTCCGTTAATACAAATTCAATACCTTTACTCCTTAGCGCCTCAAGGACTTTAGCGTGAAGTTTCGTCGCAAGGCCTTGGTTCCGATAGGTCTTTGCAATAACTGTGATAACTCCCACCCCAATCTTTTTATCAAGATCATATACTTGATTGAGGCATGTCGAGGCGCAGCTAAAGGCAATTGGGACGCTGGGTTCTTCAAATGGCCCCGCAGTGATAAGATATGCGGGGTCTTGATTAATAAGCGCGGGCCTAACCTCTAGCGAGAAAAAATTATCTACATTCTTTCTCGTCGCCTTAAGCGGTAGATGTAGTCCTTCGTTTTCCTTGAATGCAGCAAGGAGCAAATCCTTTATTTCTCCCTCATCCTCTAGGGTGGCCTCTCTCATTAATCTATCATTAAGTAATGACTTCACAATCTACCTCCAATAATGACGATAAACCTCCACCCCCTGCGTAACTAATTGCGCTCTGAAGATCTTGCTCGATCTCTAAAAGTTTTTCGGAATACGAGAGGCCACTTGCAGTAATCTCTCGCTGAACTCCTTCGATATGATTCCTGTGACCTTTATTCTCTACGCTGGCAGAACCAAAATACGCTTTTCGTTTTGAGCCATCCGTGCAAAGGATTGTCTTCGCCGGACTATCCTTGCAGCCCGCAAATAAAGCGCCGGCCATGACCATGAAAGCACCTGCGTGAATCGCCTTGGCGATATCCCCAGAAGAGGTTATACTTCCATCTGCAATAATAGGAACTTTATCGTCACCTGTCCCCGCATATACCCTGGCACATTTTTGCACACAAGAAAACATCGGCATCGTGAAGCCCGTCTTGTCTTTCGTCGTGCAAGGGCTTCCTTGTCCAATCCCCACTTTCACTATCGACGCGCCCCATTTGTATAAATCTCTTACGGCAAGTTCTGTGGCCACATTTCCTGCGATAATTTTACATCCATCCATGAAACAAGCTGGCGCTTGCTGCCGTAGAAACTTAATCATTTTTTCCATTTTCCTACAATGGCCGTGTGCAATATCTATTGTAATAAAATCTACTCTAAGATTTTCGTTTGAAATTTGTTTAATTATATGTTCGTCTTCTCTTTGTACTCCAATACTAATTGAAATTGTTTTCCAGTTTTCTTTATTTGCTTTGCGCACGAAGTCTACAATATCTATATTAAATCTATGCATGATGTAGAAATAATTATTCTCGCTCATCCACTTTGCTAGGCTACTATTTATTACGGACTTCATGTTTGC
>Ga0209034_10000859_pt1 | contig 15040 bp, 15 predicted proteins | sample MarorgKNORR_S2LV_2_FD_188219 | JGI IMG/M metagenome (GOLD analysis project Ga0209034, IMG submission 188219) | Marine microbial communities from the Southern Atlantic Ocean, analyzing organic carbon cycling - 250m_A/KNORR_S2/LV (SPAdes) (version 2) | ecosystem: Environmental > Aquatic > Marine...
GTCTAGTCATACACAAAATACTCCCCTCGCTTGAACTAACGTACTATTGACGTTATTTTTTCAGCTTACTCAAGCTGAAAGATATGGCTTCACTTGCCGTCACAAAACTCACGTCCGCCACCAACAATAGGACTCGTGATGTTACAAGGACAGCACCGGCCGTCGCTAGATCCATTACCTGAGAGAAAAAGAAAAGCGCTAAGCCTTCTCTAGCGCCGATACCTACCGGAACAAAAAATACTAACCATCCTAGGGTTAAACTCAGACCCCATCCGCCAGCAACAATAGCAATCGCACGCATATCAAGATCGGTAAACCCGGAACTTATCAAGATTATGCAGATCATCTGAAGAAGTCCATACGCAATATACAACCCAATACCAGACGCTATAACTGAATTCTTGACATCATATGCGCCAGTAACAATCTTGCTCAGAATTGCAAAAAGTCTAGTCATGTTAGACCGTTTTATATTAGCGTCTGAATGCGCCAGCATCACTTTGTAGACTCTAATGGTTGATATACCAAATATCAGGATACTTGTGCAAAATAGAACCACACCCCAAATTGGAGCAATATATACGCCGACTAATAAAGCCAAACTCAGTAGCGATAGCGTCCCATAACTAAAAACTACCTCCACAACCATGCTCCGAGCCACATCTCCAGGAGGAAAACCTTTCCTTTCAGCCATTAGGGCTCTACCAGCGATAGACCAAAGCCTGCCTGGTATATACCTAGTCAACCATGTTCTGGTATATACCAAGTATAAGTCCGCCTTCCTACGGTTATCCCTTTCATCTGACAAGTGGTACAAAACACCGCGCCACAACAGCATTAACACTGCTAATATGACCATCTGAAGCATAAAAGCGAGTATGAGAGGCATCCAAATATTAGGGCCTACCTGGCCAAACGCTTTAAGTGCACGAGAGAATACCCATATAAAGGCGCATCCAGAAGCCATTAAAATAAGCACTGTAAACCCAATTTTTAACCGCGGGTATAAATCACTCCACGGCGTCAAACGCGACAACATTAACATAATTACAGGCCTTCCCTTCCTAAATCTCCTACCCTTCCCGTCTCTCTCATTTTTTGTATAACTCGACTGCTTGTATTACCTCGACTGCCTCCGTGATAAAATCATGAACATGCCCATAAAAATAGCTACCACCTCGCCCTAAGGTCCATAGATTTTCAAACTTCCCAAGATAGTTCAGCACAACCCCTGAAACCTCATCATATCCGTTAAAATATACAGGATAGGCATCTGGCAGACGATGAACATCAGAATCTATCACATCTGATCTATCAATCAATCCCATCTCATGCAAAGAAGATACTAAACCTTCTATCAGCATACTGTCCTCACGCGTCCAAATCTCCTCTGTCTGGAAACACGGAAACTCCACGACTAAGGATGTCTTACCAGCAGGGCTCATTGCTGCACTCCGGTTACGAGGCTCGTGAGCTCTACTAAACTCATATTCGGCATTTTGAAAATATGTTACCGCGGCATTACTCACTGAGGGTTGATCAAGAAACAATATAACCAAGACAACATCTCTAAACCGCAATTTTCCAGCAGCCTCCAGTACTTCCTGAGGAGGCGTAGGCATGAGCATCTGTACAACCTGGGTGATAGGAAGCGTATTTACGATTACTTCAGGTTTGATTTCATATTCAGTAGTCCCTTCACTTATCTTCACACTCACTATGCTGTTATCACTTGCAGTAAAACCAATAACCCGTTTGCCATACAACAAATTTCCATTAGTTAGCTTATCTGCCATTTTGTCAGCTATTTGACCATACCCCAGCCTCGGATACAAAAACCTACCTTCCAAATGGTCAGAACTTTTTGCTCCGAAAAACAAGTCTTTAATCAAACCAAAAACTGAAAAACCAGGCAGTCTCCGACCAGCAATATCCGGGGATAATTCCGATCCTTTCATGCCCCAAAGTCGTTCGGAAAATGGGATCAAAAATGTCTCAGCTATCGTTTTTCCGAACCTCCGCTTGGCATAATCGGCAAAATGCGCAACTTCCCTGTTTCTACGATCAAATACACGCGACAACATGAAATTGAAGGAAGCTTGCAAGGTGTACCATAACCCACCACCTCTCAGTATCTGGAGGGGACGCAAAGGGAAATCCACGAACTTACCTTTCCAGCAAATCCGGGCGGGAGCAGAAACCGTCGCAAGTTCAGCGCCCAAGAGTTCTCCAATGCGTAGAGTAGCCTTCTCATCTCTGGCATGAAATCTGTGAGGCCCTGTATCATATAGGAAGTCACCAACTCTAACTGTCCGAGCATTACCTCCGTGGACACTAGACTTTTCGAAAACACAATACTCGGTATCACCCGACTCTTCCATTGCCCAACCACAAGCCAATCCTGCAGGACCGGCTCCTAAGATAGCAACACCCACTTCCTGTTCTTGACGATCCACCATAGGCATATCAATCTCCGCATGCCAATTACGTACCATTTCGGTCTCCTTTCCAATTCACTCCTAGTGCTTTCACATTTTTTGCTATCACCCAACAAACTCCACCCCCAAATAAAGACGCCCATAACATTGTCAACAACCATGTTTCTGTACTCCACCACTCATAGTTGGGAAACAGTCCCGACGACAATTGAATCAATGGGGATGGTAATTTAAAGGGATCCACCGCAATCACGATTTGCTCCAAATGTCCCCCAACCATAAGAGCTAGTGTGATCATTAGAGAATAGACACCGAGAACAGCAATAAATACCCTTCCAACAAGATTAGCTTCCCCAATAATCACCGCCAGCAGTACTGCCATCAGTGGCACCACAGTCATAAGGGTACGTCCTGGAAACCACCACCCCATCATAGTCACCGCTACAAAACTAGCTATACATATCTGAGCACAAATTAACCCAGCTATCCATCTCGTTTCACTAGACCTGAACAATGACACAGAAACACCTACTGGGACTAATAGCAGCACCGGAGCCCACCTAGCAATACCAAACCGCTGATCAACAAACAATCCAAGTAAGCGATATACACGTCCATCAAAACTAAAGTGTTTATCAATGATCGTCAGAGTATCGTCGCCAGCGTAAACCGCACCAATCGTATATGGCGTTAAGCCCCCAAACGTCTCCACATGAAAAACAACAAAAATACATCCACTAATTAATCCAAGAAATAGGAAAACTATCCTTGCTAGTGGCCCCATCTTAAATAGTACCCATATTCCTAAGAGCCCCACCAAAGGCACATACTTAACACCCAACCAGGGGATCAGCGTTAAGCACATTACTAAAACCAACATCCTAATCATACCTATCCTAGGAATACCTTGAATAAGCAACAAAACTATTACCAACATAAGCCCTGCAGGATATTCAGGATATATCTCAGTCGCATATATATATGCTGTCGCGGAAATCCCGACCAACAAAGTAGCCACTAAACTTACAACTTCTGCACCCGTGATCCTAAAGACCAACAAATACGTCAAAGCAAAGGTGACACCCGCTATAATCAACATTTGCACTTGCACACCGAGAAGGCCTCCGAGCGCAAATCCAGGGATAAGCAATACGGACAAACCCGGATTATGAGGACTTAATACCGTCTCATCGGGCATAGCCACGGACTGCTGCCACAGATCTTTCTCATGATCGAAGAAGGCTTTATAGGATTTGCTAGCGTACTGCGGCCCAATATCCAGATTCCCATCCTCAAGTAGACTCTGGGTCGTCATAAGATAAAACGGTTCGTCTCCCGTTATTGATGATCCTCGTGTTGCCCTAATATCAATAGATGAGATGTAAAATACACTTAGCGCTAGGAAAACGACAGACATTAAGACTACGTTACGAAGCCTGGAGTTTCCACGCCAGGCTTCGTAACGTAGTCCATACTTAACCAAAACCGCAATCACACCCATAATCGGATCCTTCCCCAGTTAAGGAATCAAATCTGCATCTCTAAGCATTTCTAGAGTGCTCTCAAGTTCTGAGAGATCCGCAGGATCAATATGAGGAGGATTCAATGAGTCCAGAGAAGGCAAATCACCGACTGGCTTTACACCGGCACTCACAGGGTATTCAAATGTTTTCTCAGCGAAATATTTCTGAGCGCCAACACCCAACATAAAGTCGACAAAGTCTCTAGCCGCGTCGTTGGAAGCAGCGCCCTCGATAATACCTACTCCAGCTACGTCTATGACCGCTCCCGGGTCTCCACCGCCTACAAAGTGGTTCCGAGCGCCATAGTCTTCTCCTTCTTTAGATATGAAACGTGGGACATAATAATGGTTCACTAGGCCAACATCAATTTCACCTTTATGGGCGCCATGGACAATACTGATCAAATTGGGATAAACCTTAGGATCATTAGCCTTGATGTCCTCAAGCCATTGACGAGCAACTTCATCGCCTTCTAGCAATCGTATAGCCATCAATGAAATTTGCCACTCCCCATGCATTGGGGCCCATCCGAAGCGTCCTTTCCATTTACTATCCGTAAAATCCAGTACAGAGTCCGGAATATCTCGTTCGGGATCAATAGTCTCGGTGTTATAGACAACTACCTTCGATCTACCTGACGTGCCGACCCATTGGCCAACTGACGAGCGAAAATGAGGAGCAACTTTATTAAGCACATCGTCCGGCAATTGTGCTAGCATACCAGCTTCGGATAACAATCCCCATCCGCTCGGTTCTGCTAGATACACGACATCCGCCTGCGCATTATTACCTTCTTCAAGCAACGTGGCTATTATACTGGCAGTAGTTGCGTACCGCACCTGTACATTATGGCCACTCTCATTCGCATATCTCTCCAACAATGGCTGCACTAAACTACTCGTGCGACTTGAATATACTACTAGTTCGTCACTGCCCTTACCGTTACAAGCGACTGACACAGCTAACAATAGAATGGACATCAAAAGATATATTATCTTCGAACTACTAAATGATTTGCCACCAATAAGTCTCATCTCACAAATTCCTTACAAAAAAATCTATTTATCTCGTCTTACGCCTGTTTTTCGTGTCTTTATACAATCACAGTTTCTGTGCGTGTCACCTTACGCCGCTTCGCGTTAGACACTTGGAGAATCTCTAGAAGTTCCAGCGGCACTCCCAATTTTCGACCGGAGTCACACACAGCTGCTACATCTTTAGGAAAACATGATCCTCCGTAGCCGCGCTCTTCAGTAACTATTGTGTGGCTTTCATTGATCCTGCTGTCACGAAGCCACATACCACGGACTAGATCGTAGTCGACTCCAACGGCCTGGCAAAGATCGTAATATTCGTTACAAAAGCCCACTTTCAGAGCCAAGAAAGCATTCTCCATATACTTAACTAACTCGGCAGCCTTAGGGGAGGTGAGTAAATACTCTGGTATAGTGCCATATCTCAGCTCAAACAACTCCTTTACATGGCTTGTAATTGGTTCGTATCCACCAATCACAAAAAAGTCGCGATTCTCTATCAGTCGATAAGGATGACCAGCCGATTCCCCTGCATATTCAGGAATAAAAACCAACGGTTTGTCATATTCCTGAATCAGACGATCTGTCGTCCCAATAGACACCGTACTATGACAAACAATCGCTCTTCTAGGACTGGCCTTTCCTACAACTTCTTCAACGATACTAGTATCACACTCGCCGCTCTCCATCTGAGCAGTCGGAACACAAATCATCACAAAATCCGTGTCTATCAAGTCCGCTTCAGAGCCCATTTGTTTTGGAGGGTCATATATGACTACATCACCAACATCTTTAAAAACTTCATGTACATACCCACCAATGTTACCGTAGCCAGCTATAGTTATCCGCACTTCAGATCTCACTTTCATTACATTCCACTTTTTAGAAAATTAAGGGGCGTTGTTGTGCCCATTGTTCTACACACAAGTCGCCAACGAACATAGTCCGCCGGCGACCTAAATCTACTACTAAGAAGTCTGCCTACTTAGGACAAAGACCCAACTTCGTCAGCTGATATACCTAAAGCGGAGTAAACACTCTCTAGTGCTTCCAACACGCTTGACCCAGGATCGGCTGCCTCATTACTTAGATCATATACACTACTGATAGTCGCCGCTGCTGAAGCGTCAGCTGCCGCAACCATTGGCTCGATCACCATGTAGAAAGACAACCCCTCGGCCTGATGTACTCGAGCTTTATCCGTGTCGCCACCAGCTAAGTCAGAACCCATTTTGCTAGCATAACGAATCGAAGCCTGAACATATGTGATATGAATCTGCCTGATAATCTCGTCAGCAGCAGCCTGAGCTGTCTCTGCGTCACCAGCTACCAAAGCATCTCGACCCACAATCATCTCTGCCAAGATCGTGTCATTAACAGAAGTGCCGGTGCCAAAATTACCCCCCCGTTTGTTCGCGGTTCCAAATGGCCCGCTGGAAGGAGCGTCTCCATGGTAAAACGCCCAAGCTTCATCCCAGTTATGGGGTGCACCTTTAGCAGCATCAAAATTACCATCCGAGGCTTTAGCCATCGCAGCAACCAGCTCATGAATGCTCCACGAGATCATTATCTGATTCTGGATACCTTTCTGAACACCTTGTTTACGAACACCGTCTGATTCACCCTCGAACGCACCTGTTCCATCTAACGCTGCACTGACATAGCTGTCCAACCATGTCGGGTCACCGTAGTGAGCCACATAATCATCCCATATTGCTTCTGACCTATCTGCGTTTCTGGCGTAACCAGCGATAGTTCTCACTGAACCGCTGCTTTTAACAGAATTCTTACCGTCTTCATATATAGCTTTTACCGCTGAAAAATCAATAGTCTCTGCTCCCAGAAGCTCATTGATTTCCTGCACATCTAACACTACCAAAGCATGTGTAGCTACATCTGAAGCAGGTGCATACCCTCCCATTTCCGCTGAGCCTACACCTGGCTCAGATTCACTGTCTCCACTATGCGTTCCACTACTACTGGCCGAACCACTATTACTGGCCGAACCGCTTGCACTAGTTGAACCACTGTGAGTACCACTTGCGCTAGCACTGTAAGACCCACTATGCGTCCCACTCACTGATATTGATACAGTTTCGCTCTTAGGATCTACAGATACCGCGCCTGGCCGTGTCTCACCACCGCCGCACGCGACTATTGAAAGCATGCATACTATAGAACCAATTATCCCTATTAGACTTAACCTAGCTTTGCTCATAATCTATACAAATCTCCATTCCTTTTTACAATTTCAGAGGTGCGGTCTGCCTGTCCAGCAAACTTACCGCACCTCATTATCTCTATAGCACCATCTTTATCTGGGGGAGTTAAGGTCGGGAGGAGGACCTCGAAAACCAGATTCACCCAGCACCATAGCGACTCACCTAAGTGACAATACTCACACTGACTTACCAATACTATCAGTGATAACACGTATTTATATTAAGTACTACAACTACATATTCTTTGTATATACATATTTCTATAACTACTATACACAATTACAATAATTCGTGTCAACTAACATCAAGGTTTCTAATAGCAGGTGTTACGCAATTCACATGGCTAGCAGTTACGTAACACCTGCGAACACTAGACTTGACAATTCCTGTGGAGTCAAAGTACGGGAGGATGTACACTTGCAGAAGAAGCCTTTGTCTAATGTTTCACCAAAGGTGACTAAGTTATTATCCAGCGAGCGACATATATTCAGCTGGACGGGTACCCTAACTAGTTGCGCCTATCCTAAATACCTTAGTAGAACACTTCGGACATGACCCTGTAGTCGCGGGCCGTCCATTTTTCATGGTTATTGATTGTGGATCTTTTATTTCTACTTTCGCCTTACACTTAACACAATACGCTTCCATAGTATCTTTACTCCATCTATATTTAGTACTATCGACTAGTCGAAGCCTGGTCCGTGGTAAAAGCCTTCCCCTACTAAACCACCGCCCCATCGCTCTTACCACGGCTATGGGTACCATCAACTTACCACCAAGCTCAACCTACCATTATCCTTCAACCAATTAGATGCATTATCCAATAACATGTCCAAACAACTTCATAAACAAAGTATATACATCATTATATATATGTGTCAACACTTTTCTCCTGCAAAACCACCTGCTACTTTGGGATTTACAATCATCTAACGAACCTCAGATATAACGCGCTCTGCCTTTATAATCAGCGGGTACAAACCGGTCGTCGCAAATACATTTATTGACTACTGGCTCAATTGACACTCATCCTAAACTCACGTACACTATACGGAGATTAATACGAACATTTTTGTGATCATTGCCACACACCAGTTACACAAATGTTTATCATTAATATTCAGATGAGTGATTCCAAATTATTATTATCGCTTCCATTTTGTTGTCGGATCACTCTGTGCTAACCTCGGGGTAATAGCTTGACTAGCATTAAAAATAAGCTTAAAAGCGCGTATATAGCAGCGAGGCACCTAGACAACACCAATCGGGTGTCAGGTCTTCATAGCAGTACCTCGCAAAATGCCCTAGCTCTTCGCTGCTCGGGACTAGCCAAAACATATGACAGTGTCACTGCCCTGTCTGATATATCGTTAAACATCCAAAAGGGTCAGATAGTAGCACTACTAGGTCCTAGCGGCTGTGGCAAAACCACACTCCTGAGACTCATAGCTGGCTTTGCTTCACCGGACGAGGGTACTATAGAAATTGACGGAACCGAGGTTATGTCAAGACGGGTCAACACCCCGCCAGAGAAACGTCGAGTCGGAATGGTCTTTCAAGAAGGATCATTATTTCCCCATCTAACAGTTGAACAAAACGTGGCGTACGGTTTAACCGTAAGTGGACGCTCGTCAGAAAAAGTCCATCACCTTTTAAAGCTAGTTGGACTATATGAATTACGGGCACGTATGCCTCACGAATTATCGGGAGGTCAACAGCAAAGAACGGCCTTAGCCCGAGCTCTAGCTCCTGACCCAGAAGTACTGCTTCTAGACGAACCGTTCTCCAGTTTAGATCCAGCTCTTCGGGAACAAGTCCGCAGTGATATGCTAGGGATCATTAGGGCAGCCAATGTCACTGCTATCTTCGTAACCCACGACCAAGAAGAAGCTCTGTTAATTGGAGATACCGTCGCGGTCATGAATAACGGAACGATAGAGCAAATCGGCACACCTACCGAAATCTTTCATCACCCAAACACTAAATTCACCGCGAATTTCATCGGAGTAGCGGACTTCATTCAGGCCCGTTACGAAAATCACGAAATTGTGTCTGAAATTGGTTCAGCTCCATACAAATTAGAAATGTCTGAATGGGACACAGTCGAGCTTATGTGCAGACCTGATTGCCTCGAGTGTCTACCAAGCCCAAATGGCCGGTGTACTATAAAAACCAAAGAATTCCGAGGAGCATTCTACCTCTATACCGTTGAACTCCCATCAAAAACCACTGTCCGCTGTCTGTTATCACATACTGAAGACTACATAGTAGGAGACTCAGTTGAAGTAACATTGCGCGAAGGACACGAACTACTGCCATTCAAAAACGGTCTACTCGCATCTTCTGAACATACACACTAAACGTTCCCAGCTAAACACCCCACCCGCTCAGGATCTATAACCCGCATTATCTTCTATCCCATTTTCGGTGTATAATCTGGGATCAAAGTAAGGTAATCATTAACACAGAGGTGGTTTACCAAAATGCCTCCTAAGCAAAATTATACCGAGGACACTGACCAAATTGGCCATGGTCGCCTCTCATCCGTAACCGAAAACTACCTCCTCTCACTCTATAGCCTGTGGGAAGACCTATCGATTCCAACTGTGACTGAACTGACGGACACCCTCAAAGCACTACCGCCAACCGAGGGCCTTGGAACATCTGTCCCATCAGTAGCAGGAATGATTCGGAGAATGCAAAAACAAGGTCTAGTTGACATAGGGAGTGACAAGCGCATACGCCTGACAGAGCAGGGACTAAAGGGTGGAGAAGAAATAGCTCGACGACATCGCCTAGCCGAATGTCTAGTAGTAGAGCTCCTGGGAATGGACCTCAAGGAAGCACACATAGAAGCACATCAACTCGAACATGGCATGTCACCCACCTTTGAATCCAAGGTTATGGAGAGGTTGGGGAATCCAGGCAAATCACCATTCGGCAGACCTATCCCAGGAACCGGCCAACCAAAACTCCCAGAAAACGCAAATACACTCGACCAATCTACTATAAACACTAAGTACATCATCGAGAGGATCCCCGAAGAGGACCCCAAGCTCCTGGGATTCCTTTCGGAGTCAGAAATAATACCCAATCACCACATCACTATAGTGGAAGCTACCCCATATTTAGGGGTTCTCATGGTTTCTACAGATAAAACCCAAACATCGATAGGATACACGGTTGCTCAGCAAATTATGGTCATACCCGCTGACTAACAATAACAAAGTTGTACGAAACGGAACGATGCTGGGGCCCCTTTGGCAAGCACATCGAAATAAGAACGAACAAAGCATGGACAATCTACTCAAGTCCATTCAAAGTTTTCCTGACTTCTGCCCAGCCATCCGCCATCTTACGTTCAGGAAACTCCTGTTCGTTCTCGTCACGGACAACTTTCAACAATACAAATGTCGGTCCCGTTTGACGCATGACTTCTTCCAATCCTATATACAGTTCTTCCAGATCATCAAACTCATATATATTGGCATAACCAGAGCTCTCAGCAATAGCCGCAAAATCCATTCCCGCCAGCCCATGGATTGGAATACCATCCGTAGAAGCGAAAGAAACATCGTCAAAACAAAAATGAACTATATTGTTTGGCTTAGCCTCTCCGATAGTGGACAACCCAGCCAGATCCGTCCTCAGTGTAGCATCGCAATCCAACACAAGAACATTTCTACCCGGTTGAGCGAGAGATAATCCCAATCCAACAGCAGGAGCTTTATCCATGCAATCAGAGAGGTCTACGTCCAATTCCCGTGCTTTCGATATTCGTGCCCAATCCTTTAATGCCGATGAGGTAGATACGACCAGCGCATCTCCCCTATGAAACTCTATTGCTTTGGCTGCATCTACCGAGGATATCAATTATCTGACCTCTCTTCATCCCTCATGGACGCCCTGAGATCATTGAAAGCCTTCCGGCGAGCCTTTACCATTAGATACATGCCGACAGGCACACAGACCACTCCTCCAGCAATAATGAAATAATTGCTCTCCATAAACCCTTTAAAAAGGCACCAAAATCCAATCCCAAAAAAGATATATGATACTAGTCTAGCGGCTAAACCAGTGGCTAAATCTCTCCACATACTGAAGACTCCAAAACAACTATAAATAAAAACTGGGGCGACTTTATTATTCCGTCGCCCCAGTATAATCGTGTAACTATAGCAATTGCACTATGCGTTTAGAAATCTATCGTACACCCAGTGTTTCTGGCAATTCTTTGATAGCCATCTGGACGGTACGGCTAGGCCTAGTCCTGTATTGGACAGGCGTGTTCTCAATCTCAGGTTCTACTCTCAGATGTACAAACACTGGCCCCTCTGACTCGAACACTTCATCCAATCCTGTGGTTAAATCTTCAAGATTATCAAATGAGAATACTTTAGCGTACCCTGCGGCTTTGGCCATACCCTCCCAATCAGAAACTTCTGCACCAGGTATTGGCTGACCTCCCGTTACGGCATAGACATTGTTGTTGAACAAAAAGTGGTAAAGGTTTTTCGGTGACTTGTTCGACAATGTGACCAATGAACCAAGATTCATCAGCAGGCTACCGTCTCCATCAAGTATCAAAACCTTCTTGTCCGGTTGAGCCAAGGCTACACCAAGTCCAACTGATGATGCCTTACCCATTGCACCAGATATAGGTAGATCCATTTTCTGATCTGTCGTTACTGTAGGCAGACCAAAGTGGACATTATTCGCATTCATTGTAGGGACTATAATTGCCCCATTTCTCTTGCTGTCTATAACCTTAACAGCATCTTGATTTTTTAGCATAACTATATGATCCTCCGTTCCGTTTAATCTGAGCCGAATTCAGCGCCAATCAGAACACCAACTGGCTTCTGTGTGCGCTCAGCTTCTGCTACTGCTAATCCAATTCTGTCAGCATCTTCATCTGTTTCCACTAGATAGTAGTTTATACCCCAAGCGTGGAGGATATGCTCCGTGAAGTGGGCAGCTGAATCAGGAGTCGCTCCCCTGCGAGTCCATCCTCTATATCCTATGAGCATTACAAGCGGCTGATCAATATCGAGACCGAGTCCTCTGATAGAATCCCCTGACTCAAATATTCCAGTGTTCTGTATCAATACGACTGGTCTGGCACCACCTACCCAGAGGCCGGCGGCTATGGCCATAGTCTCGCCTTCTCGACAGACAGGGACTAGATCTATGGTCGGTTCTGCTTGCAACATCTGATACATGAAATTCGTTTCACTATCAGGCAACCAAACAATGTGAGATATGTTGTTCTTTTTCAGCTCGTTAATCAGAGCTGGCGGATGAAGTACAGCTTCATGTGTAGTCATTGAATCTCCTTATGTGCCTTACTATTTCTGTCAGCGACTGCCATTATATTCGGCTTCGAGTTTTAGCGTCAACTAAACGAATACATCGGACAAAACCCCTGCTCTAGATCTAGAACTCTGCGTTATTAGGTGTTCGTGGAAATGGTATTACGTCCCTAATATTCTGCATGCCTGTCATAAACTGGACTGTCCTCTCAAATCCCAATCCAAATCCAGCATGTTCCACGCTACCATACTTGCGAAGATCGAGGTACCACCAGTATTCTGCTTCGTCCATACCTGCCTCACGCATTCTATCAGTCAATACATCGTACCTTTCTTCCCTCTGGCTACCTCCTATAATCTCACCTATGCGGGGAACCAGCACATCCATAGCAGCTACAGTCTTATCGTCATCATTCAATCGCATGTAAAACGCTTTAATTTCTTTCGGGTAATCCGTTACTACCACTGGTCTGCCAATTTTTGTCTCGGTCAGATATCGTTCATGCTCTGATTGAAGATCAAGTCCCCAGTCCACAGGATATTCAAATGTTTCACCAGACTGCTGGAGTATCTTGATGGCGTCAGTGTACGTTATACGTTCAAAATCAGAATCGATTATATTCTCCAACGTACTGAGGGTAGTCTTGTCATACCACTGGTTAAAAAATGCCATGTCCTCAGGGCACCTAGCGAGCACACGCCCAAAGACATTTTTCAGAAAATCCTCTGCTAAATCGGCCAATCCACTTAGATCACAAAAAGCCACCTCAGGTTCCACCATCCAGAATTCAGCCAAATGTCGGGAGGTATTAGAATTTTCAGCCCTGAACGTCGGTCCGAATGTGTACACATCGGACACTGCCTGAGCAAATATCTCGGCTTCTAACTGCCCGCTGACTGTAAGATATGCTGATTTCCCAAAGAAATCTTCGGTCAGATCTGGAACCCCAGATTTCTTCGGTACATTTGCCAAATCTAGAGTTGTAACCCTAAACATAGAACCAGCCCCTTCAGCATCACTAGCCGTTATCATTGGGGTTTGTATATATTGGAATCCGCGCTCCTGAAAATACGTATGTATTGCAAAGGCGGCAGCATTCCGCACTCGAGACATGGCTCCGAATGTATTAGTCCTAGGTCTCAGATGCGCTATATCGCGTAAGAATTCAAGTGTATGTCTCTTCTTCTGAAGAGGATAATCATTGGGGTCAGCATGACCGATTATTTGGACAGAACGTGCCTTGATTTCGTATTTCTGACCTTTGCCGAGTGACTCAACCACGGTACCGTCTATTCTCACACTGCATCCAGTAGATAATTCAGTTGTGTCCAATAGGGACAAGGCATCCCCTTCTACGACTATTTGTATATCTGCTAAACATGATCCGTCATTAACCTGGAGAAATGAGACAGATCCTGAGTTACGAACCGTCCTTACCCATCCATGGACAAGCACATCAGCACCTGAATCTGCACTGACCAATAGATCCGATATCTTTGCACCTTTCATGTATCCTCCTAATTCAGCCCCGAGTGCCGCGAATATCTAATCCATCACCGGTATGGACGCGCTCCACTCGGTGTTCCGCTCATAGGCGTAGGCAATATTTAAGATGTTACTTTCCGAAAAATGAGGACCTATTATCTGTAACCCTACAGGTAATCCATCTGATAGACCACAGGGCACTGACACCGCCGGAAGACCAGCAATATTGACTGGTAAAGTACAAACATCAATAGAATACATCCTCACAGGGTCATCCGTACGATCTCCATGTTCAAAAGCGACAACAGGAGAGGTTGGTGCGATTAATGCATCTACCTGTTGAAACACAGAGTCGAAATCATTTCTTATTAACGTTCTAACTTTCTGGGCCTTTAGATAGAAAGCGTCATAATATCCTGAAGACAAAGCATATGTGCCAAGCATGATACGGCGCTTCACTTCCATGCCGAAACCTTGACTCCTAGTAACTCCCATAGCTTCCCACATATCATCAGTATCTTGATATGAATACCCATATTTAACACCATCATATCTAGCAAGATTAGCAGAGCATTCCGAAGGAGCCAGAATATAATAACAAGCTAGTGCATACTTGGTAGTTGGCAACGATACCGGCATTATAATTGCTCCCATACTCTCTAGGGTCTCTATCGCGGAGTTAACTCTTTCCCTAACCCCAGATTCCATACCATCCAAAAAGTATTCTTCTGGGATGCCTAAGCGAACTCCTTTAATGTTTGCATTAAGGGAGTCAGAGTAAATGGTTGCTGGCCTTTGAAGAGAAGTAGAATCAAATTCATCATGACCGCTTATAACTTCCAGTATCGCGGCACAATCCTGAACATTTCTCGTCATCGGACCTATTTGATCAAAAGACGAGGCGTAGGCAACAAGCCCGTACCTACTAACTAACCCGTAGGTGGGTTTCAGGCCGACTATCCCGCACATCGCTGCAGGCTGCCTTATACTTCCACCCGTATCTGAGCCGATTGCGTACGCCGCTT
>Ga0209034_10000860_pt1 | contig 15034 bp, 10 predicted proteins | sample MarorgKNORR_S2LV_2_FD_188219 | JGI IMG/M metagenome (GOLD analysis project Ga0209034, IMG submission 188219) | Marine microbial communities from the Southern Atlantic Ocean, analyzing organic carbon cycling - 250m_A/KNORR_S2/LV (SPAdes) (version 2) | ecosystem: Environmental > Aquatic > Marine...
TGGCAAAGTAGTTACTTCATCTCAGGTGTTTGATGCCTCCGTAGCTATCAAGGGCGAGAAGATTGCGGCGGTAGGCCCAGAGAACTTGATGCCCCAGGCTGACCGCTACATTGATGCTGAAGGCAAGTTTGTTCTGCCGGGCCTGATTGATTCCCACGTGCATCTTGACGGCCACGATGATTACGCATTAGGGGCGCAGGCCGCCGCCCATGCCGGACTGACAACCCTGGTTCCATTTGGGAATTACGCCCTTGAAGGCGACGAGACCCTAGAACAAGCGGTTAGGCGCACCCAAGAGGAAGTTACGGCTTCTGCGGTGGTGGACTTTGCGTTTCACTTCATTTTGCAGAATCGCCCAGGTATTTTGAAAACCTTGCCCCAGGCCATGGAACTGGGAGTTAAGTCTTTCAAGATGTTCATGACCTACAAGAAGCGGCCCGGGAGAATGTGCGACGACGATTACATCTGCAATGCCATGGATATGGTGGCCAAAGGCGGCGGAGTGCTTCAGCTTCATTGCGAGAGCGGAAATATCATCGAATACCTTGAGAACAAGCTTATTGCTGACGGACACACCCACCCAGAGGATTTCCCTACCGCCTGCCCGGACTGGGCGGAAGAAGAGGCTATCAACCGCGCTATCAAGATGGGTACGGCGACTGGATGCCCGACTTACGTGGTGCATCTGAGCACCCAACTAGGCCTGGAACGAATCAAGCAGGCTCAAGCTCAAGGTCAAAAGATTTGGACTGAAACCTGTCCTCAGTATCTGCTTTTATCAGACGCAGAGATGGCCAAATTTGGACCATTGGCCAAGATCGGCCCGCCACTACGACCCGAGGATGGACCCGACCAAGACGCGTTGTGGGATGGCCTAAGGCAGGGGCAGATATCTCTGGTGGGTAGTGACCACTCGCCCCATCCGGAGGAACTGAAAAAGCCAGGGTGGGACAACATATTCGTGACCCCAGATGGTGCTTCAGTGCCATTTGGGTCTCCGGGAATCGAAACCGTGGCCCCGCTGATGTACAGCGAGGGTGTGGTCAAGCGTGGTTTCCCTATCTGGTGGCTGGCCAGGGTGATGTCGGAGAATCCTGCGCGAATCTTTGGCCTCTACCCTAAGAAAGGAATAATCCAAGCTGGTTCGGACGCTGATCTGCTGATACTTGATCCCGGTGTCGATCGGGTGGTGTCCGCCAATGATCACCTGAGCAAAGCGGGTTACAGTCTATTTGAAGGTTGGAATGTTAGTGGACGTCCTTGGATGACCTTACTCAGAGGCCAGGTGTTATTGAATCAAGGCAAGCTGGAACAGAAACCCGGCTACGGAAAATTCCTGACCAGCGAAAGCCCCATAACACCGTTGGGCGGCCCTGTGGACTAGGTGCTTTAATAATTTTTCATAGGCAAAACCAAATTGTAGGGACCGGTTTCCAACCCATCCTCTCACATGTCTAACCCTGGTCTAGAAACGCAGAAATGTCTGCGTGAACCGGATTGTCGGTTGAGAGATGTTTGGGGAGAACATTGCGGCTTCCATATATGTCCTCACCTTTGCACTGGAACATACAAAAAAAGGGCGTGACCGTAACAGTCGCGCCCTTTTTAGTCGTGACCCCTTTGTAGTTAGTACTTAACCTACCCGAGCTCCTTGGAACTCGGGCATCACCTCTTTGGCAAATAATTCAATGGAACGAATGACCTTTTCGTGGGGTAGTCCAGGGAACCCAAAATTGCCGAATACATGGTTGATACCGGCGGCTTGGGTGGCCTTGAGTCGCTCAATTACAACCTCTGGTGTTCCTACCAGTGGCGGTAGACCTGCGTGGCCTGGATCGTCCCGGCGCTCTCGGTCGGCCTGTCGGTTGGCCCAATGTTCATAACCTGGAGGAACGTTTCCGTCCTTGTCCGTGGGTGCTCCGATCGCCCCGTTATTACCCTCGGATCGCAGTATGCGAGAGGAGAAGTTCTGTAGTTCTTCTGCGTCACGCTCCGCTTCTTCTTGAGTGGGGGCAACATAAATGCCCTTGGACATGGGCGGGTCTAGGTGCTGGTGCGGATGGCCATACTCGTCCATCTTATCTCGCCATGCCTTAATGACCTGAGGGGCCTGTCCCAGAATATCGGTGGGTCCGCCGGCAATCACCTGAATGTTGTTCTTGGCTGCAAAGTCGATACTGGCTGGGGATGTGCTCACTGCCTGGAAGAGCGGTGGAATGGGCTGTTGCAACGGCTTGGGCAGAACCCACAGGTTTTCCACGTCGGTGAACTGGCCCGTATAGGTAAGGGTCTCTTCAGTCCAGGCCTTTTTCATAACATCCACTGCCTCGTAGAACCGATCACGGCTGGTGTTTATGTCGATGCCCAGGCCATCGAACTCCTGGCGTTGGTATCCCGAACCTATGCCAAGGTTAAGGCGTCCACCGCTAATTACGTCGAGCATCGCAGCCTCTTCAGCAATCAGGATGGGGTTGTGAAGAGGTAATACTACCACCGCGGTGCCTATACGGATGTTCTTAGTTCGGCCTGCAACCATACCAGCGAAGGACCAGATGCCAGAGAGAAGGCCATGCCGGGAGAAACTGTGTTCCCCCAGCCAGACTTCATCAATGCCCAGTTGATCGGCTAATTCTATCTGCGCCATGCCTTCATCGAGAGATTGTTGTTGTCCTTTGCTTTCGTGCCAGGGGACGATGGTGAAGATTCCAAATTTCATCTGTGAACCTCATTTGAATATTCAATAATGTAATTGGGTTAGACCGAGTGGCAGGAATCGGCATTGCGGCAAGGATACACCGGTATACGCACGGGTACAAGAAATAGTCTGTGGCGAACCAGAGTGCTGAGTATAGATCTGGTGAGGACTTAGTAAATGCTTAGTTCGCAGATGTGTTGGTATCACCGCGCACGGGAATCTCGGCATCCGAAGACCAATTCAGCAGCCCCACCACAAAGTGGAACAGGGCGTAAGTTTCCAATCCAAACGGTAGGTAGCCACCGTAGCCCAGTAAGGGCATCTGGAAGATCCTAGCAAAGTCAAAGAATCCGATGTTGTATTCCCAGCTTACCGTTGCGTGGTGGTTCCACATCTCCCAGAAGAACCCGCATATCAGTGCTCCAAGCGCAAAAGCGATGACCAATTGCCAATCACCGTGTCGCACCTTGGCCGTGATGCTGGGCCTTCCTGTGAGGTAGTTGATAGGGTCGAATATGAAGAACAGGCTTAGCCAGGTAAGTGGAAATAGATAAGTGGGCCATATGAACAGGGCAACCAGTGACAGTACGCCAAGGGCACCGATTGTCGTAACCTGTCTACGGTCTAAAACCAAAGGCGGTAAATGGGTGAACCGCTTCATGAAATTGAAAGATCCGACGAGCTCTGAAACCTCAAATATGGCAGGAATAACTACCGAGAATGCCAAGGAAGTTGGAATGTAATTGAAAAAATTCTTATCTGGATTCGAACCTATGTAGAGCCAGTTTTGGGTCACCAGATTAATTGCTTCGAACATCCACCAATATGGTATGGCAAGTATGAACATCGCGGCCATGATACGGGGACTCCGCACCATTATAGAAGTTCCTGTTCGACGGAGAACCAAGCCGTCAATGGCTAGGATAAACCCTAGCCAAAGTGGGAAAAATGTGTACTGAAGGCCAGTGCCACTCTCAGCCCAAGAGAGGGGCCAGGCGATGCAAATCAGCAACAGTCCTAATAGCCCTCGGTAAGGGAGCAGGTAGCGTTGCAACGGTTTTTCCCGGAGGGGGATTCGTCTTACAGGCAGGCGATCATCCCTGATGACCACCAGGCCATGCAACGAAGCTTTTACGTCGAAGTTATTCAGCACTAATCAAATTTCTCATAATGTCTTAAAAAGGGCAATCCGCTATTAGAGGTGTTAGGGGATTATTTATAGGGATTTTAGATGTTGGGTCTGCGGGTATGCCAGTCTGTTGCTTGTTCATAAGAGTGGCCGACACGGAATACTGTGCTTTCTTCAAAGGGTTTTCCTGCCAACTGTAATCCAACAGGTAAGCTTTTGGCGGTAAATCCGCAAGGCACGCTCAAGGCGGGGATGTTGGCCAGACTGAAGGTGGTGGCCAACATCCAGGGTGTTCGACTGACCTTCTGCTTGCTATCGATAAATGGGTCCGGCTCTAGTAATTGGGCTGCGATCCCGTTGCTGGGCGTCAATAATATATCGACTTTGTTGAACGCTTCCAAAACCTGATTCCGCAGCAGAGTTCGGAGTTGTAATGCCTTGTAAAAAACTTTGGCCGGCATAATCGAACCTACCAAATAACCGATACGGTTGTCGTGGGCAATATCGCCGGGCCGGTCCCTGAGTAGCTCCTGATAGGTTGTGGGGGCTTCAACCCTAATCGCGGCGTTGATGGCTCCAGCGCTGGCCGCCAAAGGTATGGAGATCTCTTCAAGTTCAACACCCATACCCTGAAGTGTCTTGATTGCATCCAGAGTCAGCTTGCGAATTTCTTCCTCTACGACGTCGGTATAAAGCATCTCTTTGATGACTCCCACCCTAAGTCCCGTGATGCCGTCGTTCAGCCCCGACTGGTAATCAGGCACCGGCTCGCTGCTGCTCATTTTGTCTTTGGGGTCGTGGCCCGCGATTGTTGCCAAGGTTAGAGCACAGTCTTCGACCGTTCGCGCCAAGGGTCCAACGGTGTCCATGGAACGGACGCCCGGCATCACCCCATAGCGGCTGACCCGACCCCATGTCGGCCGGATACCCGCCAGGCCGCACCAGGCCGCCGGTAACCGGACAGAACCGCCCGTGTCTTCTCCAAGCGCACTCCCGCAGAGAAAAGCCGCTGTTGCCGCTCCTGATCCACTGCTGGAGCCGCCAGTTGATCGTTCCAAGTCCCATGGATTGCGTGGTGGATCAAATTGATGGGACAGGGCAGTAGTTGCGAACTCAGTCATGTTTAACTTGCCCAACAACACCGCTCCAGCTGCTTTTAGGTTCTTGACGACCGTGGCGTCTTCGGTGGGAATGTTATCGTTATAAATCGGAGATCCGCCTGTGGTCAGGATACCTTCGGTCTGTATTTGGTCTTTCACCGCTATCGGGACACCGTGCATGGGGCCTCGGTAATTGCCCTGGATTATTTCCTGCTCGGCTTTTTGGGCAGCCTCAATAGCTTTGTCGGCAGTGATTGTAACGTAAGCATGAAGTTTGCCGTTTAGGTTCTCGATGCGCTCAAGATAGGCAGCGGTTACCTCCACCGGGGAAACTTCCTTGGTGGCCAGCAATTTAGATAGTTGCGAGATGCTTAGAAAAGGAAATTCGGATTTATTCATGAATTCTCATCTACAGGGTTAGCAAATAGATTGGGTAAATAGATCTGAGATTTGCACGGTATAATACTCCATCTTCAAGGTTCACTTACCGCCGACCCAAATGTTAATGGAACAATGGGGGATGATATGCCGGAAGCAATAGTTAAATTTGAGGGCGCACGCTTCATCGTTACCATGGATCCTCAACGCAGAATAATTGCCAATGGTTCGGTGGTTGTACAGGGTCAGAGAATTGTTCAGGTCGGAAAAGCTACGGAATTGGCCGGGATTCAATCTGACCGAGTGATCGACGCCACAGACATGGTTATCACGCCCGGGTTCTGCAACGGGCATATGCACATCAGCTATGCCCACGCCACTAGGGGAATATTTCCAGATGACTTGGGTTCCGCCTACCTGCCTAACGTGTTCAAGCTACAGGCAATCATGACTGAAGAGGAGGAATTCTACACCAGTCTGTTGGCCATAACCGAACTTCTGAAATACGGGACTACCACTTTCATGGATCCTGGCAGCACCAAATATATCGACCGGTGCATGGAATCCTACAGGCAGGCAGGTTGCCGAATAATCACAGGGGTTCACGTAACAGATAAGCCTAATCCGCTGGGTCTGCCGGTTTCCACAACGGCCGATGCCATAGCGATTGTGGAATCCAGAATCAAACAGTTTGACGGTCAGTTAGATGGGCGGGTCAGTGCTTGGGCAATGCCCTTCGCCCCTAATATGTGTTCTGATGAACTACTAATCGCGTGCAAACGACTGGCAGATCATTACGACACTGGGATAACGTTGCATTACAACAATGGTCAGAACTACGTGGAGACCAGCGTGAAAGAGACGGGCATGCGTCCATCCCAATACTTGGATAAGTTGGGAGTCTTGGGGGAAAACGTAACCCTCGCCCATATGTTGGGTCAGGATGAAAGCGAGATTGAAGTACTGGGTCGTACCGGAACTAGGGCGGTTGTGGTGCCTACTGCTGCGGTGAAAGGCGGCGCAGGTATAACCCAGACTGGTCTGCTGCCGGAGATGTTAGACGCTGGTATGGTCGTTGGCCTGGGTACCGACGCCGGTAACAACTCCAACCTCTTGGAGACCAACCGTGCCATGTATCTGATAGCGGTTCTATACAAGGATGCCCGCCAGGACTCGAAGGCCATTCCTGCTGAAACCGCCCTTGAGATGGCGACAATTCAGGGCGCAGATGCGTTGGGTCTGGCTGATGACGTAGGGTCGCTGGAAGACGGTAAGAAGGCAGATTTGGTGCTGTTCGATACCCGAAGTGTTGAATGGCAGACACTGTTTAATCCGGTGAACAATCTGGTCTACAATGCCGACGGCAGAAGCGTTCATACAGTAATGGTAGATGGAAAAATCGTTGTGGAAGATCACAAACCATTATTCGTTAATGAATGGGAACTGATCCAAAAGGTCCAAGAGATCGGAGAGAATATGCTCGCTCGAGCCGGTCTTTCATTCCCAACTCGCTGGCCGATAGTCTAATCGTCTATTTAGGTCCAAAATCGGAGAGATTCGAATGTCCCAACTAGTTCTTATACACGGACCCGGAGCAGGTAGCTGCTCTGCAGGGTTCAAATATCAGAGGGAATACTTTCCAGACTGCCATACTCCAGACCTGCCTGGGCATCCGGATGGCGACTCTCTGGAGACTGTAGCCGAGTACACTGAATGGCTCCACGAATGGCTTCATAGACAAGGCCATACCAAAGACTTGGTGCTCTCCGGGTTCACTCTTGGAGCTTGCGTGGCACTTCAATACGCATTGGATTATCCCGACGAAGTGGCCGGGTTACTTCTGATGACTATAGCCATGCGTCCTAAAGAACGTGCTCCGGGAAGTCTGGAGTTCCGCTTGAATGCAGCTAGAGATGAAAAGGTACACGAGGAGTGGTTGGATGCTATGAGGCACTCCATGATGTTCATTGAAGAGGGGCTCCGGGAGCAGTTAATCGAGTGCCACCGCATCGTCGGACCTGTTTCACAATACAACGACCTGGTGACCATCGACAATTTCGATGTGCGAGACCGCATCTCTGAATTGAAAGCACCTCTGGTACTGGTCCGGGGAGTGGACGATCCAGGAAAACCGGCCGAGTACGAACTGGAAATTCACGAGGCAGTGCCCGGCTCCAGGTACATCAAACTGGAACAGGCGGGACATTTTCCAATGGTGGAACGCCCCGACGATATCAATCGGGCCATCGAAGAATTAATGGCTTAAGATTTCCTCCAAATAGATTAAAGGAAGATTATGACCAAGAAGATAGGTTTCATCGGTCTGGGGCGGATGGGATTGCCGATGAGTTACAACCTGATGAAGGCAGGATTCAACCTCACCGTCCACAACCGCAGCCAGCCGAAGGTTCTGGAGATTGCCGCCGCTGGGGCCGTTGCCGCTACGTCTACTGCGGACATCACTCAACAGTGCGACATTGTGTTGGCCTGCCTCCCAGACATCGTTACTGCAGAAGAAGTTCTCCTGGGACCTAACGGGGTGATGGCCAATGCCCGACCCGGCCAGATAATCGTTGACCACAGCACCGTGGGCATCAGTACATCCAAAGCTTGCGCTGAGGCGGCCCAGGCAAAGGATGCGATGTTCCTAGACGCTCCGATCAGCGGAGGTTCCGAGCGCGCAGAGAACGCAACCCTTGTGATTATGGCCGGTGGCCCCAAAGCAGCTTTCGATGCTGCTGCGACCGTCTTTGATGCCATGGGTGGCACGGTCAGGCATACTGGCCCCACTGGCACCGGTACCACGGTCAAACTAGTTAATCAACTTCTGGTTGGAGTCCACACCCTTGCCGCTGCCGAGGCCATGCTCATGGGAGCCAAGGCTGGGGCAGACCCGGCGCTGGTCTATGAGTTGGTCAGTTCTGGCTGGGGGCAGAGCTTTATGCTGGACCGAAACTCTTCAGTTATGTTGGAGCAAACTTATGAGGATGCTCGAGCTCCTGTGCGAACTATCCTCAAAGACTTGGGTCTTATACAGGAGTTGGCCAGGAGTATTGAGACTCCTACCCCCGCTGGTGACGTGGCTTATAAAGTGTTCTTTCAAGCCGCAGAAGCAGGTTTTGCCGATCTGGATATGCCCGGCGTACTACGGCTGCTGGAGCAAGAAGCCGGAGTAGAAGTCAAGCGGAAAGCCTAAGGGTTTCTGAAAAATCTAAAGCCCTAAGGAAGGGTATCGAAAATCTCAGCCATTCTTCGAACCCGGTCCGGGTCTACCTTGTTGTTGATGTTGCCGTTCTCTTTGAGGCTAGTTCCGATAATTGCACCGTCGGAGTGCTCAAGAACACGCCAGATGTTTTTCTCGTCAATGCCGCTGCCGACTAGGACCAGACCATCTGGCATTGCACGACGGACTACAGAGACATCAAAGCTGGCCGTTTCCAGGCCTGTGGCCGCTCCGGAGACAATCAGGCCATCGGCAAGCCCTCTTTGTGCTGTCTCCCTGGCCATTAACCCAAGGTCAACTGACCCTAAGGGAACTGCATGTTTCACCAGAACATCGGCCAGGACTTTGACATCTGATCCAAGATCTTTGCGGTGGCGCATGGTCTGATAGGCTTCTCCCTCTATGAGACCCTCTTCCGCAGCCATCACTCCGTAATGAACGTTAACTCGGATGAATTTCGCCCCCGTAACAGCCGCGATTCCCAGAGCCGATAAAGCGTCGTTGCGCAGCATGTTGATGCCAACCGGGACGTTTACAACCTCTTCTACCCGCTCTACCGCAACTGTCATACCTGCGATGGTCTCTGGGTCTAATCGCCCGGTGCGGAATGGGACGTCGCCAAAGTTCTCCACAATTATACCGTTCACGCCGCCCTGTTCCAGGATGTTGGCCTCTTCTTCTGCCCTGTCTATGACCGCACGCATACTACCGCCCCACCGAGGGGAACCTGGTAGAGGCAGTAGATGGACGACACCGATGAACGCCTTGGAAACGCCAAAAATACCTCGGCTCATTGTTTAATTATTCAACTCCAATATTTGGGACAAGTTGGATTCTATCTCAATGCGGTCCTTTTGTGAGACAACACCGGTCTTCTGTTCAATAATTGTTAGCTTGGTTGTCCCGCGAATCTTGTGATGAGCGGCGGATATATAACTTCGGCTCATTCCCGGCCGGTCATCAGATAATGACTTCCAGCCGTCTTTCCGTGTATTGGCCGGAGCTTGGAATCGGGACCGGTCTCAGCCAGTTGTCGGTCTCGTTCGAGAACATGAAATTGACCAGGACTATTTTACTGCGCTTATAGTCGGTCGTGATCAGAATCCCGGTCGTTATTTCTCAATCCGGACGACAGCGAATCCTTTAAAGATGACAATTCCGTAGACCGGATTGGCCGTTCCTATGCATAGCGTAATCGAGGTCGGTCCTGCTGATCCTGTGGTAGCCGCCGCTACCCACCTTATAGGCAATCATTTCGTCGTCGCGTAGCTATGGAAACCAGATATTGTTATACGTTTTGTTGGGTAATTTTCGTGGTAGGTCTGGATTTTATTATTTGTTTAGCTAATTTCTGGACATTGATTAAGCCACTCTAGCACTCCTTACCGTGTAGTCTCAGATTGTCATAACGATGATACAATGTGGGTCGATATTTGGGTGAGTGGTGTAGTTGTATGCCCCAGGATTTTATCCACGTTAAAGGCGCCCGCGAGCACAACCTAAAAAATGTAGAGATCACCATCCCCCGCGACAAGTTGGTGGTAATCACCGGAGTATCCGGTTCTGGCAAGAGTTCCTTGGCCTTCGACACCATTTACGCAGAGGGCCAACGCCGCTATGTAGAGTCCCTTTCCGCCTACGCTCGTCAGTTTTTGGGCCGAATGGACAAGCCGGATGTCGACTATATAGAAGGTCTATCCCCCGCAATTTCCATCGACCAGAAAGGTGTCTCACATAACCCTCGCTCCACAGTCGGAACAGTGACCGAGATCTATGATTATCTGCGTTTACTTTTTGCCAGAGTTGGTCTACCCCACTGTCCTAAGTGCGGTCGTCCGGTGGAGCGTCAGACCATAACCCAGATAGTTGACGCCATAATGAATCTGGAAGAGGGCAGCCGGATTACGCTGATGGCCCCCAAGATTCGGCGTAAGAAGGGCGAACATAAAGACGTATTTGAAACTGCTCGCCAATCAGGGTTCGTCCGTGTCCGAGTCAATGGCGATATTCTCATGCTTGAGGAGATGGGTAACCTGGAACTTGACCGCAAGAAATGGCATTATATCGAGTTGGTTGTCGATCGGCTGATTGTCCGGTCTGACACCGAGTTAAGCCGCGTTGCAGAATCGGTAGAGACCGCCCTCCGCGAAGGTGAGGGAGTCGTAGAAGCCCATATCGAAGATGGGGAGACGCTGGTATTTTCTGAGCAGTTTGCCTGTACCAAGTGCAACACCAGTCTGCCGGAGATCGAGCCAAGAACCTTCAGCTTCAACAGCCCTCATGGCGCTTGTAGTGATTGCACTGGTCTGGGGTTCAAGTTAACCCTTGATCCCAATCTGATAATCTCTAATAAAGACCTCTCCCTCTCCCAGGGGGCAATCGCCCCATGGACGCGCGGAGGTCCGTCGAGCAGTTGGTACATTAGTCTGATGGAATCTGTTGCTCAGGCCAACGGTTTTTCATCCAAGACTCCGGTCAAAGACCTGAATCAGAAACATATCGACCTGATCTTGTACGGTAATTCCGATAAGAAGGTCACCGTGCGCCACCGCACCGGTCGCGGGCAAACTTATGAGTGGGATACAAACTTTGAAGGTGTCATCCCGAACTTGGAGCGACGCTACAAGCGGACCGAATCTGACTACATGCGTACGCAGATAGAACGTTACATGTCGGCTCGCCCTTGCCCGTCTTGTGACGGTAAACGCCTTAGGCCAGAGGCATTGGCTGTTAAAGTCTGTGGCTTAAATATCATGGATGTCTGCGCCAAGAACATTGGCCAGGCCTCAGAATGGATTCGAGAAATCGATCCAGATGCCGAAGGCCCCCATGAAAAACAGGTATTAACCACCAGAGAGAAGACCATAGCCAACCAGGTCTTGAAAGAAATCGAGGGAAGGGTCGACTTCTTGGAAGGAATCGGCCTTGACTACGTGACTATGGATCGGACTGCCAGGACATTGTCCGGCGGCGAGGCCCAGCGTGTACGCTTGGCTACACAGATTGGCTCCGGGCTGACCGGTGTGCTTTACGTGTGTGATGAACCCACTGTGGGTCTCCATCCCCATGACGACCACCGGCTCATCAATACCTTGCTCCACCTGAAGGACTTGGGTAATACCGTGGTAGTGGTTGAGCATGATGAAGCCATGATGCGAGCGGCAGATTTCATTGCTGACCTTGGCCCCGGAGCAGGAGAGCATGGCGGACAGATAGTGGCTACCGGCACCGTTGCCGAGATTGAAGCCAACCCTGATTCTTTGACGGGTGCCTACCTCAGCGGCCGCAAAGTCGTGCCATACCCAGAGAAACGGCGGAAAGGTAACGGGGAAAAGATAACCGTCAAAGGCGCTAAAGAGAATAATCTGAAAAATATAGACGTAACCTTTCCTCTTGGCCGGTTAGTCAGCGTTACCGGGGTATCCGGTTCTGGCAAGAGCAGTTTGGTTTATGAGATTCTTTATAAAAGATTGAATCAGGTCATCAACAAAGGCCGGGATCTGCCAGGTGTGCACAAGGATGTGCTGGGCGTGGAAAGCGTGGACAAGGTTGTCAACATCGATCAGTCACCCATCGGGCGAACTCCTCGAAGCAACCCCGCCACCTACACCGGTGCCTTCACTCCCATCAGAGACTTGTTTGCCAGCCTGCCTGAAGCCAAGGTACGCGGATATGCACCGGGCCGGTTTTCGTTCAACGTCAAAGGTGGCCGCTGCGAGGCCTGCCAGGGAGAAGGCTACAATCAGATCGAGATGCAGTTCTTGCCTGATGTGACGGTTCCCTGCGAGATTTGCCAGGGTGCAAGGTACAATCGAGAGGCTCTGGAAGTAACTCTGAGGGGCAAGAGCATCGCTGAGGTCTTGGATATGACGGTGGCCCAGGCCTTGGAATTTTTCATCAACTTCCCGCGCATCAAACCAAAGCTGGAAACTATGCGGGACGTCGGTCTTGGCTACATCCGTCTGGGGCAACCTGCCACGACCCTTTCCGGCGGAGAGGCACAGCGGGTAAAGTTGGCCACAGAACTGTCCAAACGGGCGACAGGCAAGACAATCTACCTGTTGGACGAGCCCACTACCGGATTGTCTTTCTCTGACACCGCCGCATTGTTGGGGGTTCTGCACCGATTGGTGGATTCTGGCAACACGGTTATCCTCATTGAGCATAACCTGGATGTGATTAAGAATTCGGACTGGTTGATAGACCTAGGTCCGGGTGCTGGAGACAAGGGTGGTAAGCTAATCGCCACGGGCACCCCAGAACAACTGGCCGCTAACGAAAAGTCGTTCACGGGCGAATACTTGAAACAACTGCTGACGTCATCAGGCCGCGGTGCGAATTCGGCTAAAGCTCAAAAAGAAAAAACTGCTGGATCTAAAGCAACCAAGAAACCGGGTAAATCTAAGGCTAAAGAACCGGAGGTTGCAGGTGTTGGTGATTAGGCTAATGGAGCAGCTCTGGTAAAATTAGAAAACTTAAATTTGGTATTAGAAATTGGTGGAGAGATAGGAAATGGCATTGCACTATGACGGAGAAGTGAAGATTACCAAGGTAGCAGGAATGAGTTCAATGATGAATAACGGCTATCTGGTTACCTGTCCCGAAACGAATGAATGCATCTTGATCGATACTCCCGGAGAGCCAGAAAAGTTGCTCAATGCCATCTCCGATGAGAATATCAAGGCGATTCTTATCACCCACAACCACGGCGATCACTTGGCCGGATTCGGCGAGATTACCGGCAAGGTGGACGCTCCGGTTGGTATCTCTCCTGCCGACGCCCACGCTTTGCCTCGGCCTCCGGAACTGGAGTTGACCGACGGCAAGATCATAAAGTTCGGCAACCAGGAATTACATGTACTGAACACTCCGGGACATACCGATGGAGCGTCCTGTTTCTTGGTCGGAAAGCACTTATTCTCGGGCGATACTTTGTTCCCAGGTGGGCCAGGAAAATCCCGTAGTCCTGAGGCCTTTGTCCAGCTACTAGGAAGCATCACCAGCAAGCTGCTGGCGTTGTCTGATGACACGGCCGTTTATCCTGGTCACGGTGGCGACACCACCATTGGTGAGGCGCGCCGTCGCTATACCGTGTTCTCTTCCAAGTCACACCCGGATGACATGTCTGGTGATGTGGACTGGCTTAACTCTTAATCGCCGTAATTGCAAAACCTTGAGTAACCCCTGAGGAGTACATGTACCGACGCTCTGTACTAGATAACAAACTGCGCGTTCTGACATCGACCATGGACCATACCCAATCTGTTTCCATGGTGATCTGCGTCGGAGCAGGTTCGCGATATGAGTCCGACGAGCTGGCTGGTGTTTCCCACTTTATAGAGCATCTGCCGTTCAAGGGTACTGAGAGCTGGCCAACGGCTCGGGCAGTCAGTGAAGCCATTGAGGGCGTTGGCGGCATAATGAACGCCAGCACCGACAGGGAGATGACCGTTTTTTGGGTCAAAGTCGCCAAGCTGCACTTCAAGACAGCATTTGCAGTGTTGATGGACATGGTTCTCCATTCCCGTCTAGATCCTGAAGAAGTTGAAAAAGAACGTGAGGTTATCCAGGAAGAACTAAGGATGACCTATGACCAACCATCCTACCGAGTGGACCTCCTTATTGATGAAGCGATGTGGCCAGATCAAGCCATGGGTCGGGATATTGGCGGGACCTTGGAGACGGTGGCGGACATCCAGCAGAAAGACATCCACGGTTATATGAAGCAGCAGTACAACCCGGCTAACACGGTGATTGCGGTGGCTGGCAACGTGACACACGATGAGATCGTGGACATGCTGGTGGAAACCACTCAAGATTGGAAACCACAAGAGTCGTTAGATTGGGAACCTGCTAGCAGCGTTCCAGGGGTCTTGGTCAAGGTAGAAAGGCGTCGCAGCGACCAGACTCATCTGTGTCTTGGAGTGCCTGGTTTGTCCATGTCGCACCCGGACCGTATGGTATTTAACCTGATGAATACCATCCTGGGAGATGGCATGAGCAGCCGCTTGTTCTTAAACCTTAGAGAAGAACAGGGTCTTGCCTACGATGTCCATAGCTCTGCCAGCAGTTTCAGGGACACCGGTGCCTTAGTGGTCTACTGTGGCGTTGAGCCGCAAAAGACCAACGATGCTGTGAAGACCATCGTCCAGGAGTTCCACGGTATGCACGAGGAACCCAGTGAGCAGGAACTAACTAAGGCAAGAGAATATTCCAAGGGCACGCTATTACTGAGGATGGAAGATACCCGGTCTGTCGCATCTTGGCTTGGTGGTCAAGAGTTGCTGCAGAACAAAGTTCGAACTCCTGATGAGATAGTTAGCATGCTAGATAGCGTGCAGCCCGCAGATATAGCCAGGGTTGCTAAATCAGTGCTGAGTGATGAGCAGATGCGGTTGGCAGTGGTCGGTCCCCGCGGTGGAACCAAGGCTCTAACCGGAATTCTCAGTTTCTAGCAAGCACATTAAATTCACTGATAAGAAAAAAGGCCTTCCAATTTTTGGAAGGCC
>Ga0209034_10000862_pt1 | contig 15022 bp, 16 predicted proteins | sample MarorgKNORR_S2LV_2_FD_188219 | JGI IMG/M metagenome (GOLD analysis project Ga0209034, IMG submission 188219) | Marine microbial communities from the Southern Atlantic Ocean, analyzing organic carbon cycling - 250m_A/KNORR_S2/LV (SPAdes) (version 2) | ecosystem: Environmental > Aquatic > Marine...
GGGACGGTAGCGTGGGTGATATATCCTGTGGAGAGAATAATCTCTGCTTCAACTGTAGGATTTCCGCGGGAATCAATAGCCTCTCGGCCTCTGATAGAAGTGATGGTCACGCCATTATTAGCGCTGCTCATAATTACCTTTCATGACAGATTAATAGGGATAAATTGCTAATTGGTTAAGATATTGATTCAGATTTCGGACTAGCAGTGGTTGTTCCGAAGCGAAGCGGCTTCAAGGGCTTTGTCCACCGCATCAGATGGATTTTCAGCCTGAATAATTGAATCGTTAATATCAACACCGTCTCCATTGGAGGTAAGAGGCCAAGTCTTCAATCCAATCACAGGAATGCCGTCACTAAGGGCGTGGGCGATTTCAGACAGGGTACCAAAAGCCCCGCCGACGGCAATTACCGCCTGGCCAGTGTGAACCACGATAACGTTTCTGGAGTAACCCATGCTGGTCACTATAGGGATGTCGACATAGCTGTTGGCTTCGGCAGCTGCCCTTCCAGGCAATATACCAATAGTAGTTCCACCTTCGGACTTGGCACCCCGGCAAACCGCTTCCATGATGCCGCTTAGACCTCCGCATACAACCATGACGTTCCTTCTAGCAAGTTCACGTCCGACCTCTTCCGCGAGTTCAACATGTTCTTCAGTAGCAGGATTGCTACTACCTATCACCGAAATTATCATCGTCAATCAGCCTTGGGGCATGGAAGTTATTTTAAGGTTATCGAGCAAAATATTTATCAAAAACCCGAGTAAGAACAGATTAGTCTTAAGACCGCCAATTATATCGAAGCACTAACTAGGAGCCAGGCTGCAAATCTATAACCAGAAGCTTATCAGATCATTATCGCTCGGCTAGCGGTTTCAATAGCTTCAATCAGATGCTTGGGATATACTCCCAGCCAAATCATAGCGGCTGAACCTGAACCTAACACCACTATCAGAGGCAAAGAAGGGCGGCGAGTCAATGCTGGGTGCTGTTCCAATAAATCACCGCCGTCATCGCCCTTTATCGCTGGTTCAATGTAGATCTGGCGCATCACGTTCAAATAGTAGTACAGGCCTATCAGGCTACTGAAAATAGCCAAAGCAGCCAACCATAGATATCCTTCAGTTGCCACTGCCGTGAAGAGGTAGAATTTCATGGTGAACCCGGCAAATATGGGTAGTCCAGCCAGGGAGAATAGGCCCATCCCTAAGCAAGCGGCCAAAAAAGGCTGGTGATCGGCAAGTCCTCCAAGATCGGTAATCATCTCTTTACCGGTCATGTTGAAGAATGAAATCAGGGCAGCAAAGACGACCAGGCTGGTTATAGAATAACCGACCAGATAGAACATAACTCCGTTGGAAGCCAGGTCAGAACTGCCGGTCATGGCAGTTACGCCGGCCAAGATAAATCCCACATGTCCGATACTGGAATAAGCCATCAAACGTTTCAGGTTCTTCTGTGCCAACGCCAACAGGTTACCAACTAGCATAGTCAGTGCGGCAAGCACCGCGAAAACAACCTGCCACTGTTCCCAGCGTTCAGTCGCGGGCACAAATCCTTCAGCAACCAACCGTAGAATCAGAGCGAAGGCCGCGGCCTTGGAACCAATGGCCAGGTAGGTCGTAACCGGGTATGGTGCGCCTTCATAGACGTCAGGAGCCCACATGTGGAATGGCACTGCGGAGACTTTGAACATCAAGCCCACCAGAATCAGACCCACTCCAACCCAAAGAGCCGGGCTGACTTCAGATGCCCTGGCGAGACCTTCCGCAATCTCGTCAAATTTAGTGACGCCCAGAGTGCTATATACCATGCTCACGCCATAGAGCAATATCGCGGATGACACGGCACCAACAATGATGTATTTCAGGGCGCTTTCATTGGACTTGGCTGAATCTTTTGCGTACGCAACCAACACGTACAGGCTGAAGCTCAGCAGTTCAAGCGCGATGTAGGCCGTCAACAATTCCCGTGACTGCGCCATCACGTTCATACCGAGAATCGCGAATAACAGCAGACCGTAAAACTCACCCTGGTGTTTTAGTCGATTTTCAACAAAATCCATTGACGTGAGGATGATTGCGATGCCCATACCAATGAAGAACACCTTGAAGAATAGGGCGAAGGAATCAACAGCCAGCAGGCCATCATAGAGCAATTCGTCTTCGTCCCATAACATGACCAGTGAAACAACAATCAATGCGATGAGACCGGCCATGGAAACAAACGCCAATAATCTCTTCCGACCTTCCGGCAGAAACAAATCCAAGACAAAGACCAAGAACGCCAAGCCCGCTAGCGCGAACTCAGGTGTTAACAGGTCTAGATTGTCGGAAAGGGAACTCACTATCGACTACACTCCAGGGATAGTCTGGACGCCGACGTTAATGACTCGTAACAACGGATCTGGCCAGACTCCGACAAAGATTATAATGCCAACGAAAGCTGCACCCACCGTCAGTTCCACGGGACTTGAGTCGGTAAGATCAGCCCATCGTTCATCTGCTTCTCCCATGAAAGTGCGGGCCAATAAACGTAGGATATAGATCGCTGTTAACGCCGCACCGATCACCGCCAGGATTCCCAAAGGCATATAGGTACGGAAAGTTCCGATGAACACCATAAATTCGGCGATGAACCCACTGAGGCCCGGCAAACCCAAAGAGGCCAGACCGGCAATGGCAAAGAAGAACGTGTTCACTGGCATCCGACTGGCCAACCCGTTCAGCACATTGATGTCTCTGGTGTGGGTCTTGTGATAAATGGACCCGACCAAAAGGAACATGAGAGCCGTCATCATGCCATGGGCAAACATCTGCAACACGGCACCACCCATGCCAATACTATCCAGGGTAGCAATGCCCATGATCACGTAGCCCATATGGCTAACACTGGAATACCCAATGATGTACTTGAGGTCGTTTTGCGACATAGCCGAGATTGCGCCGTAGAGTACGTTTACAGTACCCAGTGCAATCAAGACAGGCATCCAGGCTTCTGCTCCCTCTGGCAGGAGGAATAAACCCACCCGGATGATACCGTAGGCGCCCAGTTTCATCAGAACGCCCGCGTGAAGCATGCTCACCGCAGTTGGCGCGGCCACGTGACCGTCTGGCGACCACGTGTGGAACGGCCAGAGACCAGCCAATGTTCCGAACCCGATCATGAAGAGAGGGAAGACCCATTTCTGGAAATCCTCGTCTATTTGGCCCGATTCCGCCAGTTGACCCAAGCCTTCGAGCGAGAACGTCGCCGCACCCAGATTGGACGATTCAGCGTAGAGAGCTAAGATACCGACCCAGACCGCGATACTACCAGCTACCAGAAAGATCAGCAGTTTCATCGCACCGTATTCTTTGGTGCGTAAGAAGGTGCCGAAATCCGTGCTACTGCCCCAAACGCCGATCAGCAGGTACATCGGCAGCACAGCCAGTTCATAGAAGAAGAACAGGAAGAACAGATCCCGCGCGACAAACACGCCATATACACCGGCGGCTAACGCAAATAGTAGTACGAAGAATTCACGTGGTCGATACTGAATAGTCTGAGAGATTAAAACCCCGCCGAACAAGACGATGCCGTTCAGCAAGATCATTGGAGCAGAGATTCCGTCCAATCCCAACGAAAGACTTATATCCAATGGGCCAGGCAACCACTCGTAGGTTGCCGTGTATTGGAATCCTCCTGCGTTGTAGTTGTAATTAGCAAAGATAACCAGAGACAGCGCCAGAGATATGGCCGAGATAAAAATGGCGAAATACCAGGTCTCTTTTCGCTGGCCACCGGGCATGAACATCATCGATAGCGACCCTGCCAGTGGCACCAAGATCAATAGCAACATTGCTATATCATCGAAATCGTTCATCGTCGTCCGCCGATAGCTGAAATGGCTACCTCGCGATTCGCAAAATCAAGCTGGTTGACGGTAGTCATCTATACCATCCTCAACCAAACAAAGAGTGCCAACCCGGCAGAGCCGATAGCCATTGCCAATGTGTAGGTGTAAACGTGCCCTGTGACATGTACCCGGAGAGCAATACCAAACTTCCTGGTTACGTCCGCAGGGCCATTCACCAAAATGTCGTTGACTATCGCTCGGTCGAAAAAAGCGATGGACTTGGAGAATACCAGCACCACTCGGTCAATGATCCACTGATAAACCTCATCGAAGTAGTATTTATTCTCTACCACTCTCAAAATTCCCGCAAAACGAGAGCGGGTTGTTTCCAAAGAAATGCTTCGTTTCACGTATATCATGTGAGCCGCTATAAACGCGCCCAATGCCAACAATATGGATACAACGCCGATCCATATTTCAAAGTGGAATTCATGGGAGTGTTGGAAGTACACAAAGGTTCCTAAACCACCGTAACTGCCTGGCCAATTGAAGCTGATTAATCCAAAGCCAAGGGCCAAAACACCCAACAACATCATTGGCAGGGTCATTCCAAGCGGCGATTCATGGGCATGTTCATTCTGCTCTTTCAGAGGGCCAAAGAACACCAGGAACATAGCCCTGCCCATATATAAAGCACTCAACATGGCAGTAAATAAGGTCAAGATGATAAAGGAAACGTTCAGGTTGTCATTGACTGCCACCAGAATTTCGTCCTTGCTCCAGAAACCGGCCAATATCGGGATTCCACCCAGAGACAACGCTCCAATCGAGAACACAATGGCAGTAATGGGCATGACTTTTCTCAGACCGCCCATCTCCCCTGTTTCTTGGAACTCAGTACTGTGTAGAACGCTGCCAGCTCCCAAGAAGAGGAGGGCTTTGGAGAAACCGTGGGCCATCATGTGGAACACGGCCGCCGTAACGCCAAAAGCGCCAAGTGACAGCATCATTAACCCAAGATGGCTAATAGTGGAATAAGCCAGTATCCGCTTTAAGTCGGTGGCCACAAGCGCAATGGTAGCGGCAACCAAGGCCGTCACCAATCCAACGATCGCCACGACCATCAATGCGTCGGCATCGTAGGCTTCAAATATAGGGAATGCGCGCGCAACCAGATAAACACCAGCAATTACCATAGTGGCCGCGTGAATCAAAGCACTGACCGGAGTAGGCCCTTCCATGGCATCAGGCAGCCATACGTGAAAGGGTATCTGGGCTGATTTGCCCATGGCACCTAGGAACAACAGTATGGCGGCAACCGTGGTCACGCCCTCACTCATAACACCAGTACGCACCGCTTCAAAGGCGTCCACCATACTAAAAGTGCCAACTTCTCGCCAAATGAGAAGAATACCAATCAGTAATCCGACGTCTCCGATCCTGGTGACTATAAACGCTTTCTTGGCCGCTTCTCTGGCGGAAGGTCGTTCATGCCAGAAGCCTATAAGTAGATATGAGCAGATTCCAACCAACTCCCAGGCCACGTAGAGCAGCAGGAAGTTGTCGGCCAGAATCAAGGTAAGCATTGAAGCGGCGAACAGAGAATGAATGGCAAAGTACCAACCGAACCTCGGATCGCCTTTCATGTAGGCTAGGGAGTAAATCTGAACCATCAGGGCTACGAACGTCACCAGACCCAACACTGCTATGGTCAATGGATCAACAAGAATTCCCCAATGCAGAGTGACGCTTCCTACTTCGCCAAGGACTCCGGCGTTGAACCAAGTCCTCTCGTAGTTACAAGTCAGCAAGTGAGTGTTTTCACTTATGAAGCAGCCACTGCTTGAGGTATCAGCCGCCAGCCAGGAACTAAGTACTACCCAGAATCCGGCGAACCCTAGAACAATTGCCACAATTGCCAGGAATGCACCTTTGGATGGCAGGTACTTGCCAAACAGCACAATCAACGGCGCGGCGAAAAAGCTGAATACCGGTATGAGCCAGGCCCACTCCATTAGATTGACACCTGCCTATTCTTCACTGGTACCGGCTCTATGCATTGTTTGGTAATTACCATTTCATCAAGTTGATTTCATTTACGTTGACGGTCGATTTATTACGAAACATTCGAAGGATAATTGCCAAGGCCAAACCTACTTCGGCGGCAGCTACGGTGATTATAAAAATAGCGATCAATTGACCATCAAAATCGGTGAATTTACCAGTGCCCTCCATGTGAGAGGCGGCGGCTATCAGGTTGATGTTCACCGCGTTTAGCATCAACTCGATGGACATTACAATCAAGACTGCAGAGCGGCGAGCCATTACCCCATAGAGGCCAATGACGAACAAGACAGCGCTGAGCAATTGGAACCACACTAGATCTACCATCGTTTAGCTTTCTTCCTCGTCAGAACGGGCAATGATGATGGCTCCAATTACCGCTATGAGCAAAACAAGGGAGGCAATTTCAAAAGGAACTGCCCAGGTCGTGAACAACGATTCTCCAATGCCAGTGAAAGAAGCATTCTGAGACTGGGTGTTCTCAACACGGTCATAAATGAAAGAAGGAGCAATCACTCCGAGGAAGGCAATGGCTGCCAAAGCTGCCAACGGCCACTGTTTGTTGTCTGTAATCCTGGGATAATCGGCGTTCCTGGTCAACATCACTGCAAACATCAGGACGATAATTATCGCCCCTCCGTAGATCAACACTTGAACCAGAGCCAAAAATTCGGCGAAAAGAACCAGATAAACGCCGGCTACGGCGATTAATGAAACCAACAATGACAATGCTGCGTGCACCACGTTACGGGAGACCACCACACCTAACGCCCCGCCAATTGTCAGCACTGCCAATAGTATGAAAACAAACCAGGCCATCTAGGAGATCTAACCCTCCCTTTTTGATATATTTTCAATCATATGGTTTCTCATTATCCCGTACCTTTCAAACCATGAACCACCAAATCGACGGCTCCCTTTTACATTTTATTGACACCCGTACTGATCTGCTAACACGGGCGCGGTGAACCCAGATGGGTTTTAAATTATTGATTACGTCTTGCCGGAGGATCCAGCGATTTCCATTAAATCTCTGGCATGCGTCGTTTATCTAGGCAGATTCAGTTTCAGCCGGCGCCGTGGCCATCTCTGTACCTTCGACTTTGGAAGGTTTGACCCGTTTGGTCGGGGGTATCCAGGCGGTCTCCTTTTGAAACTTCTGCCCAATTTCCAGTAGCGCCGGCAGGTCCATTCGATCGCCGTTCCGACTGGAAGTACTCATTTCATGTTCGTGGCTCATGACTATGGCATCGAAGTTACACACCTCGACGCAAATCCCGCATAGTATACACCGGTTAAGATTGATTTCGAAGCTATCTACTATCTTTCTACGCGTGCTTTTTTCAGCTTCATGGAGTGGGTTATCCTTCATGACAGCTGACATACATTGAGTAGGGCAACCGCGGATACATACCATGCAACTCGTGCAGTAAGGCTCTCCCACTTCGTCATCCCAAGTTAAAGCCGGGAACCCCATGAACCGGTCTTTGACTGGAGTCGGTTCAGAATGTTTCTTCAACAGGTTACCTGTGTCTGGGTACTGACGGGTCACTGGGGCGCGTAACCCGTTCATAGTAGAAACCAATGTAACGACCAGGCCCTTCAGGCTGTTAAACATCTAATCTCCTCCCGTAGAGGCTTCTGCCCGGCGCTGGGCTTCCAACGCTTCCCGTCTAGTCCGGGTTTCCGCCACCAACCTGGAGGGAGCGGTCATGCGCTTGAAGATTAGGAATCCCACCACGGCCAAACCAGCCGACGACATGATGGTGAGAGACCAGGCAGGCCATTCGTAGAACTGGTAAACAGCCGTCATCACCACGGACAATAACGACATTGGCACCATCACCTTCCAGGCAAAGGCCATGAGTTGATCGATACGTAACCTTGGAAAGGTACCGCGCACCCAGAAAATCACCATAATCACCAGATAGACTTTTCCAAGGAACCAGATAATCTCCCAGTTGCCAGTTAGTCCCGGTCCGGACCATCCGCCGAAGAACAGAATTACCGTCAACGCCGCAATGGCAAATGTGTTGATATATTCAGCGAGGAAGAACACCGACCAGTGAGCGCCGCTGTATTCCACAAACGGCCCGCCAACAATCTCAGATTCGGCAAAATATATGTCAAAGGGAGTGCGGCCAACTTCTGCCAGGCCAGCGATAAAGAAAAGAGCTAGTCCCAGGGGCTGTACCAGAAAATAAATATAGTCATCCTGACCATTGACAATCTCTCTCAAGTCCAGCGATTGGGCCAGCATCGCTACAGAAATGGCAACCATGATGATGGGAATCTCGTAGCTGATGAGCTGAGCTGCTGCCCTGAGGCCTCCCAGAGTGCCATATTTGTTTGCCGAACCCCAGCCAGCCAATACCAACCCCAATATCCCGATTACAGAAAAAGCGATAATGTAGAAAAGGCCCAGATCCAGGTTCTGTATGACAGCAGATTGGGTGCCCGGAATGGTCACCCAAATCATGAAGGCCGATATAACAACTATGACCGGCGCAACCCAGAAAAGGGCTTTCTCCGAGGACGCCGGTATGATGTCTTCTTTAAGAATCAATTTCAAAGCATCGGCAATCGGCTGCATCAGCCCCATTGGTCCGGTGCGGGTTGGGCCTAGTCGTAGTTGAAGACGTCCCAATACTTTTCGTTCCAACCAGGTTAGAGAGAGGACCACGATAGACAAACTGGTAAACATCAGGAATAGCCCGATGACGATCCATATGAAGCTGCTCAGACTGATCGACAGCAGGATGGTTTCGGGCATTAGCGATCCACCTCACCAAGCACGATGTCCAACGCGCCAAGGATAACCACAGAGTCGGCAATCCAGGAGTCTTTCAGCATGTGTCTCAGTGCGGATAAATTGCAGAATGACGGAGGTCGTACTTTTATTCGATAAGGCCGGTCAGCACCGTCACTATTTAGATAGACGCCTATCTCACCCCGTGGGTTCTCGCCTCGAACGTAGACTTCACCGGCGGGCGGACGAAGCAGTCTCCGACCCAGGGAAGAAGCAGTATCACCTTCCGGTAGCTGTTCAAGTGCCTGCTCTACTATGCGTATCGACTGATACACTTCTTGAACGCGAAGGTAGTACCGATCCCAGCAGTCACCGTCCAGGCCAATGGGAACATCGAAATCAAATCTGTCATAGACCGAATATGGAGCCGCTTTGCGGACATCGTAATCGACTCCGGAGGCGCGTAGACATGGTCCGGTCAACCCGTAGTCAACCGCGTCTTCCGCTCTCATCACTGCGATATTCTTTAGACGAGCCAAAAATATTTCATTGAAGCTGAGTAGTTTATCCGACTCTTCGGTATCTTTCTTGACCAGGTCGAGCACTTCCCTGACCTGCTGAACAAAATCTTCTGGTACGTCTTCTTTTAGGCCACCGATTCGGAAGTAGTTGTGCATCATCCGTGCACCGGATACAGACTCGAACAATCCCTGAATTCTTTCGCGGCCTCGGAAGCAAAACATGGACGGAGTCATGGCTCCGGCGTCCAATCCCATAGTAGCGATGAACAGCATGTGGCTGGCTATTCTGTTGAGTTCACAGAGAATTACTCGGATGTATTCAGAACGCTCCGAGACTTCAAGCCCCATCAATTTCTCAACAGCTCTCACATAAACATGTTCGTTGTTGAAGTTGGCAATGTAATCCATACGATCGAAAAGAGTGATGATTTGGTTATACTGTTCGCCTTCGCAAAGTTTCTCCGAACCTCTATGCAGATAGCCTATATGTGGTACAACATCCACAATCTTTTCGCCGTCCACCCACAGCACCATACGGAATACGCCATGTGTTGAGGGATGCTGCGGCCCCATGTTCAGCAGCATCTCTACGGGTTCGGCGTTAGGGACGATATTTTCAGAGATTTGAGTCATATTAATCGACTAGTTTATCCAATTGCATCCATGTCTTCTTGAGAAGGAGTTCCAATGAACCTTATCTTGGGTTCACCGGGCGGTTCTACTGCCGCACTCATCCAGACGTCCCCGTTGAAGTAAAAACCCGCTTCAATCAGGGTTTCGTCCAGAATATTCAATCTTTCGCAGTCCTCCAAGTATTCTGCCAGTTGTCGTCTTAACGCGATTTTTGCGTCTCCTGCGGTGTCCCCAAATCCGGTTATCAGTAACTCAGGACAGAGAGCCTCGTAACCTCCACCCACCGTTGTTTCCTCTATCTGATAAACAATCCGGTCAAAAGGAGGATAATCAGAGGCTTTTGGTTTTTTAGCCCTTGGTTTCTTGACCACGGTAATTCCCAGTATTAGGGTCGTATTAAATCGACAAATTCCAGCTGTAATTCTGTTTCTTCATTGACTCCTGGGAAGCCCGCATCGGCCATGGCATCACCCAGATTATCGGTGCCGTCGTGCAACTCTATCCAGGCTCTCATAACCTGAATCATTTCATCTTGCGCCGTTTCCAGCGACTCGCCTTCGCATTCCAGATTCAGGTCGTCGATTCGCGCAACGTACCTGCCATCGGTCTCTACTACTTTGGCTTCCAGAACAACTGTATCCATAGCCATCTGAACTCCTGTTAAAACTCTTGGTACTCATTGAAGGGAAATTCTTTACGACCGGGAAATCCTTCAAACCCTTCGTACAGAAGCAGAGGCGAGAGGTCCGGATGTCCGTCAAAATCTACACCAAACAGATCGTGGGCTTCCCGTTCATACCAGTCAGCTGCTCGCCAAATAGATGTTACCGAGGATATGGAAGCATCTGAATACGGTACATCCGTACGGATTGCCACAGTGCGTTCTGGATTCAATGATTGGAGTATATAAATCAGTTGAAAATATTCGGAAAAATCCACGCAGGCAAGACAAAGCAGCATCTGCCCGTTTACACGTGGATCTTCTTTCATAAGCCGACAGGCTTCCAACACGTGTTGCTTGTCAATACTAACCTGGGGTAAGTCGTCCAATGCGCCTGCTCGGGGGGCGAAATCCTTGATTACGTCCAAACTAACGCCCAACAACTCTTTCCCTGCAACACTCAGACCGGCCAGAGGGTCAGCAGGCGGTTCATCAGAGCCATGAGTTCCATGGGCAGGAGCAGCAGCTTGAGTTCCTGACTCTTGTTTCAACGGATCAGTCGATCCCTGATTCCCTGTTTCCTCGGCCACTACTTCTTGGCGTCTCGCATGATCTTTTCCTGAAGCTTAATGATGCCATACAAGAGAGCTTCAGGGCGGGGCGGACAACCAGGTACGTAGACATCTACTGGGACGATATGATCCACACCCATGACCACTGAATAAGACCGGTAGTATGGGCCCCCGTTAGTGGCACAACTGCCCATAGCAATCACCCATTTGGGTTCTGGCATTTGTTCGTAAAGCAGACGGATAGGGTCGGCCATTTTCTTGACCACGGTTCCGGAGACAATCATCACGTCGGCTTGTCGGGGTGACGGCCAGGTCACTACGCCGAAGCGGTCAAAGTCGTAATGGGCCATATAGGTGGACATCATTTCAATGGCACAGCAGGCCAGACCAAATGAAAGGGTCCAGAGAGATGACTTACGAGCCATGGCGAAGAGTTGATCAGTAGAGGCTGTGAGAACCCCTGGAATCTTACTCCCGATAGTGTCGTCAAACATGCTGGGGCCGGGCTGGTTTCCCGGCCCAACAATTATTTCTGCCATTCTAAGACTCTCTTTTTCCAGGCGTACACGATGGCAAACGCCAGCACTCCCAGAAACATCATCATCGCGTAGAAAGGAATGGAATTAGCCTCATTTATTTTTTCCTGCATGAAGATAACCGCCCAGGGAAACAAAAAGACCGCTTCAACATCAAATATCAGGAAAAGAATGGCGAATATATAAAAGCGGACATTGATGTTAGACCAGGTATACGGTGAAGGAGGAATACCGCATTCGTAGGTCGTAAATTTTGCGTCGGAATGGCGACGAGCAGAAAGCATCTTGGAGGCGCTGAACATGCCAGCAATCGCCATAGCGGCAACCACTGCAGATAGAGCCACCGCGGTCCAGTTCTGCGTGAATAACTCAGGGCTGAATGTATCAGGTGTCATTGTGGGGATAAAAACAGTCCGCCGAAGTCTAAAGCAAGTACCGGCAGACAGGCTAGTATAGACTCAAATTACGCTCGAAATATACCATCGGCCACCGAAGAGTGTCAACGAAATCAGACGTCTCCAACGACCAATAATCAACTTTCTTACTTTTTGCTAATTAGGCTCATTAAAATCAACGGGCCCAGCTTATTGCCCGGTTCGAAGTTGAGTTGAAGATATATCCTCGCGAAATTCATCTTCCGATACATCTCGAAACAAGCCCTCAAATCCCTCCGGTATCGGCACATCTGCCAAGGTTTTGAATACACCGTCATACTCACGTCCAGCCACAAGGAACCTAGTTCCCGCAGCCAGCATATCTGCCAACGCAATCATCATGATGTCCCTATCGTCTTCGTAATAGCGAGGAGCTACAAGACGAATCGCCGTGTCCCAACCGACGATGAAAGTCCGACCAGGAAATAGTCTGGCCTTCTTAAAGAAAGTTTCTGCTCGGGTGAGCACGGCCGTCTCATCAGAGTTAAATTGAGCAAGGCGTTTAAGTATCTCGGGTTCTTCAAGGGCCGGTTTGTCCACGTTAATCACAGACAATTCAAAGGCCACATCCGTGTCCAGCATGTTGGTCGCCAATGCCGTCAGGCCTCTATGCCCTTTGTGGATTGGACTGAAAGATCCCGGTAATAAAGCGGCTGGAACCTCTCCTTCCGCCTCCATAATCCCGTCCCGAACCACCAGCCACTGTACCGTTCCGGAAAGCAATTGCTCCAATGGCGATGGGTGTTCCGTACGTTCAATCTCAAGAGTGTCTCCCGGGGTTAGGCCAAGTTCAACGTCAGACTCCAAACCAGAAAGCAGCATGAGAGCATGAACAAGTAGACGGCTGACCAGTTCCTCTTCACCGGCACGGTCCCGCAGTCCTTTATCTAGTTTCAACGAATACAGTGTATTTCCCAGTTCATCCCACGCGGACACGTAAGCCCTGTGCTCACCCCGCTTGGGACGATCGGTGGCAATAGTGGCAGCGCAACTCAGCCCAACGGCGGGTGAATAATCCTCAAGCTGTGTCTTGGCTTTTCGAAAAGCTGCGCGTGCCATGTCTTTTGCCGTCTGACCTGATGCTGATTGTTCCGGTTCAAATCCCAAGAAAGAATTCATGGACTCCCGACCATAAGGCACCAACGCCTCCAATATAGTTCGGGAAGCTCCGGCCACTCCCAAAAACCAAGCCACTGCCTGGGTTCCAGCACCGGAAACTGCCACTACGGATTTGTGGGGAGTGCCGTGTATCTTTGCTATACTCGGGAGTATCTCATCCATCTGGTTTTCTGCGCTGAAAGCGCCCTCATCCTAAATGCTTTAGTAATGGGATTAAGGGAATTATTCTGAACTGGGATTCTGCCAGGGTACGTAACTTATTTTATCCATGGCGAAACGAGATGTGGCAACCTCAGACGATTGTTTTTCCTCCCAACGTTCCAACCATTCTGGTGTGAGCTGCCGCCGAGCGTCGCGCCACCAGAGCGGTTCACCATCAAACAAGGTCTTTCCGTCCACAACCTCGGCCAGGAAACAGGTCATATCACCCGCATCCATCGCGTTTACAATCCGGCAGTCCATAAACCCATAACAGTCGGCCAACACAGGGGCACCCATTACTCCGCGGGAGATATCAACATTGGCCAGTTTATCTTGGTACCGTCCGGAGATTAGACCAAAATCGCCGACTAGGTTCAACTGGTCTGGTTTGAGAAAATTCAACACCAGAGTGCCACTGGAAAGAACCATATCGTGGCTGAGATTGGTCTTATATAGCTGCACAAGCACCCTGGGGCGATCCGGGACGATGGATGCCGCTGCGATAGCAACCGCTATCTGGACATTATCCTTGCCTCGGTAGTGGCTCGTGACTGCCGCCAGAGGAGACCACAATCGACTCATGATTGGAGAGATATCGGAGTATTCCATGGAGTTATTCTCGAACCTAGACAGGTACTCTAAGCGCCAAAAGTGTAGCACTCAGCCTGACCAGCCTACCAGCTATCAACCTACCAATCAGGTGAATGGTCTTCTGCATCGTTGGTGGTTAAACGGCGTTGGTTCCCACCTTCACTGTCCATGATAAATATCTCACCAGGCCCATAAAGATGAGAGACAAAGGCCAAGTCGGCACCAGAGGGAGACCAGACAGGGTCCAGGTCGGCTGCCTCATTAGTCGTCAGACGAAGCTGTTTGGAGCCATCCTCTTCCATTATGTATATCTCGCCGTTGCCGTCCCGGAACGAAACGAAGGCAATGGTGTCACCATCTGGCGACCAGTCAGGGGAATGGTCCGCATCTTCGTGTTGGGTCAATCGAGTAAGTTCCACATTGTCTTGCCAAGTGCCATCTTTCAAGCGGCTGACCAAATATAGATCCTGGTTCCCTGCCGTTTCGCGGACAAACACCACATGCTTCCCGTCAGGTGACCAATGGGGATCTGTGTCTTGTTCCTGAGTCAAGTGAACCAGGTTTACTCCGTCCGGGTTACGCAGCCAAAGGCCCATTTCATCGCCCGAGCCTCTACGCGAGAATGCCAACCACTGGCCATCTGGGGACCAATCTCCCATGCTATCGTCGGGAGTCTTATCAGTGATGCGTATCGGGCGGCCTCCGTTCGCTGAAATCAGATAGACCTCTGCGTTGCCATCTTGGTTTGATATGAACGCCAGATCTTCGCCGTTTGGAGACCAGCGAGGAGATTTATCATCTCCGGGAATATTGGTCAGTCGACTAATTTGGTCGCCTTTACCGTCTACCATGGTAATCTCAAGGTCTCCGGATCCGTCAGACACATAGAGTATCTGATTACCATCAGGGGACCAAACTGGGTCTGTATCTTGACTACGATTATCTGTTAAAGAATCCGCAATGCCCGTCTTTGGGTCAATTACGTAAATCTCAGCGTCACCGTCCACTTCAGATACAAATACAATCTTATTCGTGTCCGAGCCACAGCTGATGACGAACACCATCAAAGTCAAAGAAACCAGAGCAAATATTCTTGCTGTTAG
>Ga0209034_10000863_pt1 | contig 15019 bp, 19 predicted proteins | sample MarorgKNORR_S2LV_2_FD_188219 | JGI IMG/M metagenome (GOLD analysis project Ga0209034, IMG submission 188219) | Marine microbial communities from the Southern Atlantic Ocean, analyzing organic carbon cycling - 250m_A/KNORR_S2/LV (SPAdes) (version 2) | ecosystem: Environmental > Aquatic > Marine...
TTCTCGGAACTGGAGGTGTCTCAATTTTTGGTTTGCAAATTGCTAAAGCAATGGGAGCTAATGTCATTATTACGTCAAGCAGTGATCAGAAATTAGAGAGAGCAGCAGAACTTGGAGCCGATACAACCATTAATTATAAAGACAATGCTGATTGGGGTAAATTTAGTTATAGAGATAGGCGGTGGAGCCACTTTTGCTCAGAGTATGGAGGCCATAGCAATTGGTGGTCATATCAGTCTTATTGGAGCTCTTACAGGCGTTCAAGCTGAACTTAATCTTCTGCAAATGGTTTTCAAAAACGCACACACCCATGGTATCACCGTGGGCACAAGAGAAGATCATCAGGCAATGAATGAGTTTTTCGATAAACACCAAATTCATCCTGTTATCGATAAAGAGTATTCATTTGACGAAGGCATTGACGCAATTATGGGCATTGCATCCGGACAGCACTTTGGTAAAACGATTATAAAATACAATAGCTAAGTGAGTACTAGAGGGTAAATCTCTTGAATCGCAACCTTCTTCAAGTCGAATCGCTCGAACTGTATCGAGAAGATCATCTAATTTTCTCTGATATTTCATTTCAAATAGAGAGTGGCGATCATCTGGTTATCCGAGGGCAGAATGGCAGTGGAAAAACCAGTCTTATTCGAACGATTTGTGGATTAACACAAGCCGATAAGGGTAAGGTTCTGTGGAATGAAGCTTCCATAGATAAGTCTCTCTTTAATTATTACGAGCAACTGTCATATCTTGGTCATAAAAACGGTCTCATTTCAGAGTTGACCTTGGATGAAAATCTAAACTACGGACTAGATCAGACAGACAAGGATGGACAGGATCAAGTTATTAATGGGTTTAGGTTGACGGATTTAAAACACTCCTTGATTCAAAACTTATCCAATGGCGAATCCAGAAAGACCGCTTTGAGTAGAGTTGTGTCTTCTAAGAAACCTCTGTGGGTATTGGATGAGCCTTATGCGAATCTTGATAGTGATTCAATTAGCTACCTTAATAACTGTATAGGTGATCATATAAACACAGGTGGAATCGTGATCACTTCCACCAATAGGGATGACAGTATTGCAACTAAAACCACAGAATTATTGATTGGCTCTTGATGAATATTTACTTAAAAATATTTGTGCGAGAAATCAAAGTCTCAATGAAACGTTGGTCTGATATTTTAACTGGGGTAATTATGTTTGTTCTGGTGGCACTTATTTTTCCTTTAACAGTCGGTTCTGATCAGATGTTTCTTATCAAAATCATAGGTCCTGTAATGCTATTATCAGCTCTTCTTGCCTCCTTGATATCAATGCAGAACATTTTTAAACCTGACTTTCTCAATGGGTCGCTAGAACAGCTTACTCTTAGTCATCACTCGCTTAATGGTTTGGTTTTGATGAAAATTCTAAGCTATTGGGCTACCTCATCACTGCCGTTGGTGGCGGTATCAGTTTTTATTGCTTCCACTTATTATGTGACTGGAACGAGTCTAATTGCCGTTGTAATCACAGTTTTATTGGCCTCAACCACTTTAGTTAATATTACCGCACTAGCTGCAGCCTTGACTCTAAGTGTTCGGTATCCAGGAGCATTGATGACATTAATTTTGTTTCCTTTATCATTGCCAATTCTGATTTTTGGATCAAAAGCTATAGAGTATTCTATTGTTGGTATTGATTCTTCTGGACCATTCTATTTCCTTACAGGTATGATGTTGCTGAGCTTTAGCTTAGGCCCCATAGCGACTGCTTTTGCGATAAGGATTTCTCTTGATTAATTAGGGAATAGATGAATGAATTTTAAAAGAATTTACAAATACGGTTCTCCACCAAATTATTTCAGATTATGTTTAAAGTATGAGAATTGGTTTACTGTTCCAGGTTTTCTGTTAATCATCATTGGTTGTTATGGTGGTTTGTTCTTAGCGCCTCCTGACTACCAGATGGGCGACGCATTCCGGATAATATATTTTCATGTGCCTAGTGCGTATCTCTCAATGAGTGCTTATGCCTACATGGCCTTAGCAGCCTTAGTTGGAATTGTATGGCGATCCAATGTGGCTTTCTCAGTGGCTAAAAGTATTGCTCCCTTTGGTGCCTCGTTTACATTTCTTGCTTTGGTAACTGGAATGCTTTGGGGTAAACCTATGTGGGGAACTGCTTGGGTTTGGGATGCACGGTTAACCTCTGAATTTATTCTACTTTTGCTCTACCTTGGTTATATGCTTTTACACGCATCAATTAGAGAGCAAAAAAAAGCTGACCGAGCAGCTTCGGTTCTGGCAATTGTTGGCGTTATTAACTTGCCTATCATTCATTACTCTGTGGTTTGGTGGAATACTCTTCACCAGGCATCGACAATTTCAAAATTAAGTTCCCCCTCTATTGCCGGCGAAATGCTATGGCCTCTCTTGGTCATGATTTTTGGTTACGGTTTCTTTTTTTGGGGCGTTATCTGTAGAGCCGGTGCAACTGAATTATTGAAAAGAGAAAAAAGGTCTAACTGGGTTAAGGAATATGTTGAGGAGCATCAATCATGATCGAAGCTTTATCTATGGGTGAATACAGCTTTTTTGTCTGGTCTTCTTTTCTTATTTCAATGTTTGTTCTATTGATAAATTACTTATGTGTTCATAGAGAATTTATTTCAGAGCTAAATAAAGTAAAATTAAATAAATAAGATAATTTTAAAGAGATAAATGCTTCCAAGACATCGCAGATTTTTGGGTATATGTTTGGTTCTGCTGACCGTAGGCCTGGCTTCTTTTTTTATTTTAAAATCTTTCCAAGATAACCTCTTATATTATCTAACCCCATCCGAAGTGATTGCTGGCAAAGCTCCAGAGGATCGAGAATTCAGAATAGGGGGTTTGGTGGTCACTGGAAGTTTTTTTAGGCAGACAGGAAGTTTAACTTCTCAATTTGTCTTAACTGACGGATCAGCTTCTATAGAAGTCAGCTACAAGGGTATCCTTCCTGACTTATTTCGAGAAGGGCAGGGAATTATTGCTAGAGGGAAATTTAATAGCGCTAATCTCTTTATAGCTTCTGAAGTGTTGGCAAAACATGATGAAAACTATATGCCACCTGAGATACATGCAATGGAGACATCCTTGGAATAATATGATTCCTGAGATCGGACAACTCTTAATGATTACAGCACTTGCAGCGGCTTTGTTGCAGTTTTTAATTGGCCTAAAATTATTTACAGTTGATCAATCTCTTAGAATGATTTTGATTAAGCGTTTTACGCTTATCCAATGCCTTTCTATTTTTCTCGCTATCTGTTGTTTGGGTTACAGCTTTCTCAATGATGATTTTTCAGTGCTTTATATAGCATTGAATTCAAACACCAATCTGCCTGTACCGTATAAAATTGCTGCAATATGGGGAGCTCATGAAGGCTCATTATTATTATGGATGTTTCTCTTATCATTTTGGGGCGTGACGCTAGCTTTTTCGAAAAAATTCAACGATCAAGATAAAATGCTAAAAATTTATTCCCTATCAATATTAGGGTTAGTTAGTTTAAGTTTTATACTCTTTATTATTTATACTTCCAATCCCTTCGAGAGAATATTTCCGATGCCTGATCAAGGCCGAGGACTCAACCCATTACTTCAAGACCCTGCTTTAGCCATACATCCTCCTATACTCTATGCTGGTTATGTTGGTCTAGCTATTCCCTTCGCGCTGGCTTTAGCTTCTCTATTGACGCCTCATTCATCATCTTGGGCAGGTATCGCAAGAATATGGACCATCAATTCATGGTTGTTTCTCACTGGGGGTATCGCCCTTGGGAGTTGGTGGGCTTATTATGAGCTAGGATGGGGTGGTTGGTGGTTCTGGGACCCTGTGGAGAACGCCTCATTAATGCCTTGGTTGGTGGCTACTGCCTTAGTTCATTCGTTAATTGTCACTGAAAAAAAAGGGTTGTTTAATAGTTTCTCCACGCTGTTGGCAATCATCGCCTTTTCCTTAAGCCTTTTGGGAACCTTCCTGGTTAGATCTGGCGTTCTCATCTCAGTCCATTCCTTCGCATCTGATCCTGAAAGGGGATTGTTTATTTTAATGTTAATTGGCTTATTTACCGGCGGGGCCTTAATGCTTTTTGCCCTAAAGCAAAAACGCTCAGCACCATTAAAGCTTGAGCTTTTATCAAGAGAGTCACTGTTGCTTTTAAATAACGTTTTTCTATGCTCGGCTGCCGGTTTAGTTATGATTGGAACACTATACCCACTGGTTCTCGAGTTGGTTAACTCTGAAAAGATCTCAGTAGGCCCACCTTATTTTAATTTTGTTATTTTATTCCCCTGTATCCCGTTATTAATTTTTGTTGGTCTTGCCATGTTCTCTGCCTGGAATGGAAAAGGGAGTAAGCTCTTATTAAGATCATCCAGAGTTGCTCTCCTATCAATTCTGATTGGATTAGTTGTTTCATTGCTAATTCTTAGTTACGACACACCACTGACCACCATTGGATTAATACTTGCAGTTTGGACAATTATCACTGGCTGTCTACCTCTAATCAGATCTAGAACTAGCAGTTTGGTAAAAAATTTACCGATGGCGTTGGCCCATATTGGATTGGGAATTATGGTGCTTGGCATCACTGTAACTAGTTCATACGGAATTACATTTGATGACACCCTAGGGTTTGGTCAATCCAAAACGGTGGGTGAGTATGAGTTTAAATTAATCACCATTAATGATCGAACTGGTCCTAATTACACGGCTAAAGTTGCGATGGTAGAGATTTATTCAGAAAATCAAAAAATTGGCACTGTGTTTCCAGAAAAAAGAGTCTATGACACCACATCCCCTTCGATGACGGAAGCGGGGATAGAGGCCAATTTATTTAGAGACCTGTTTGTTGCGCTCGGTGAGGATTTAGGGGGCGATATATGGAGCATGCATCTGCAATACAAACCTCTTCTTAGATTAATTTGGCTTGGTCCTTTCATAATGATTTTAGGAGGTCTAGTTAGATTGTTTCTTTTAAAACCTTTATCTGAGACGGCGAACTCGTGAAGCGATTACTACCTATAGCAATTTTTCTGGGACTATTCATCCTTTTAGCTAGAAGTCTTTTTGTTCCTCAAATGGATCTCCCATCACCATTAATAGGGAAGCAAATACCTAGTTTTTCTCTTAACGAATTAGGTAAATCTAGCACCGTTACCCATCAAGATTTATTAGGTGATATTGCTCTGATAAACATCTGGGCCACATGGTGTGTTGGATGTGAAATTGAACACGATTTTCTCGTCGAGCTTAGCCTTGATCAGGATCTAGATATACCAATCATAGGTATCAACTGGAAGGACCGAGATGATTTGGCTACCCGTTGGCTTATTCAAAAAGGCAATCCTTATTCCAAGATACTCTCTGATCCAATAGGTAATACAGCTATTGATTTTGGAGTCTATGGTGCACCGGAAACATTTTTAATTGATGATCAAGGAATCATTCATTACAAACACATTGGACCGATGGATCGTCAAAATTTTGAACAAGATATTCTGCCAAGAATAGTGGCATTAAGAAAATGAAGAGAATTGCTCTAATGTTTTTACTGTTGCCTTTTCAGGTTGTTCCAGATGACCTGAATACAAACCTGACAGCAACTCAGCAGGAGTTATATCAGGGGATTATCCAGGAAGTCAGATGCTTGGTTTGTCAGAATCAGTCCATTGCAGAATCCAACGCTGAATTAGCCAAAGACTTGAGAGAGGAGATTTTTCAGCAAGTGGAGCAAGGGAGGAATGAAGCACAGGTAAAGAGCTATTTACAGGAACGCTATGGTGATTTTGTCCTCTATGAGCCAAGCTTCAAGCAAAGCACTTATTTTTTATGGTTATCACCTATCCTAATACTTATCCTGATATTGGGTTGGCTAAGAAAGATAGGCGTATTCTAAATTATGACTATTGAGGTTTATTTATTTATCGCTCTAGGAGTTCTAGTCATCACCTGGAGCCTTGCCTCTTTGTTCAAGAAATCACCAGATCAAACTAAGACCATACTAATACTAATTTGTTCTATTGCATTAGTCTCAGTTTTTTATCTACTGACTTACCAGAGTGTCTCAAATTACCAAGAGGCTAAGAACGAAGAAGAGAGTCAAAGAGATAAAGTACTTGAGGCTCTAGTGCAATATGTCGAGGCTAACCCTAGTGATGCCCAAGCAGTAAAAGTAATTGCAGAATATAACTTGGAACTTGGTAATTATGATGGGGCCTATAAGTACTATCAGCAAGCCTATCTAGCCAATGCTTCAAATGATATTTCAATCATCATAGGACTAATCGAATCGACACTTCTGAGTCGACCCGAAGTATTGATCTACGATTTAAATGACTTGGTTAACCAAGCGTTGGCAATTGATCCAGTAGATCAACGAGCACTGTGGTTTGGAGGCCTGATTGCTAGAGCCAATGGTGATCAAGCATTAGCACGAACGAGATGGCTAAAGTTATTGGAAGACTCCGAGCTATCCGTTGACATGAGACAGGCAATTAATGAACAATTGAGCTTAATTAATTAACATCTATGTTGGAAAAAAATGATAAATGAGAAAGTTTTAAAATATTATCAAAATCTACATCAATCTAGATTGAATCTGATTCTCCACATTATCGGTTCAGTCCTTTTTATCTCCGCCAACATTTTTCTCTTATACTCCTTGTTTACTGTTGATCTTTATAATCTTGCGTTGTCATTTGCAGTTATTTCATTAAGCATTATTCTTCAAGCTATAGGACATCAGTTTGAACCCGAGCAATTCGAAGGTTTCAAAGGTCCTGTGGACTTCGTTAGAACTTTTTATTTGGAGTTAATAATTGTATTTCCTATTTTTTTATTCTCTCCGTTTTTTAAGGAGAATTGGAATAAGGGAATCAGCTAAGATGAAATCTATACTTATCACTTTAGCTTCGGTATTTCTGGGCCAAGTAATCTATGCTGCTGAACTTTGGAGTGTTAATGAGTTAAAAGCCATTATTGATATATCATCAGAAGAGATCGTTCTTCTTGATGTAAGATCAAAGGAAGAATTTGAATCTGGAAGTATAAAGGATTCAATTAATTTACCTCATGAGGATTTACTTTCGGATATTGCTCTCGTCTCTCAATATAAGACAAAGAAAGTGGTTGTCTATTGCAGAAGTGGCAGGAGAGCAGAACTAGTGATTAATGAACTAGAGAAGAATGGCTTTCTTGATATTATTGATATAGACGGCGACATAATGGCGTGGTCTCAATCAAATTATCCGTTAGAGATAGAGGAGGGGAGATAAGGTGAATAAATATTCTGGTGATTTCACCGCTACATTAGTATCTGTAAATATTGGTAAAACGGTAGAATTTATTAAGGACTCTATCAGCAGTGCTCAAGCTGAATTGGATGGTTTTGAGGGAGATAAGCATCGGAGTTATATGCGAGGTGCTTACGAAGGAGAATCTTATCCAGTTGGCACCGTAAGGAGGAATGACCGACAATGGTCAGCCGTTTCTGTTGAGGAGCTCGCTGAGATTACAGAGTCTATGAGCCTGCAGGAACCCTTAACACCTCAAGAGCTAGGAGCTAATCTTTGCTTTGGAGGAGCTCCTAATTTGTCTCAATTACCTAAAGGCACAAAGCTCTTATTCCCTTCAGGTGCAGCCTTGATAGTCGAAGAATACAATCCTCCTTGTCATGACATGTCTGAACAAATAGCTAAAACCCATATCACCTCATCGGGCGAAGCTCCTGGAAAACTTGATTTTCTTAAAGCTGCAAAAAAATTAAGAGGTCTAGTAGGGGTGATTGATGTGGCTGGATCAATTCATGAAGGCGATGAAGTTCAAATTAAAGTCTACGATGCTGAGCGTATGAAGACTTTTCTTGAGAAGTAATAAAAGTCTAAATTCAATTAGTTTTGTCTTTGAAAAGAGTTGGTAGGAATTTAACCAAGTGATTCATTTCTTCGGCACAATGAATCAATAAGTTTCTAGCTAAGTCATCTGTTATTAAAATATTTTTTGCTAAACGACTCTCAAGTAAGGGTTTGATGAGCGAGGTTAAGATACTGTTCGTGTGAGTTGGGTTCATACCCAACCAAAAGCTGCTCTGCATTCTAGAACCCTCTGCGTTTCGACTTACCAAATGGGTAATGCTAGCCACAGAGATATTGTTACTCATATCTCTGACATGAGCACAAATTGCTGTTTCTTTCTCATCGTTTAAGTCTGAAAAGCCAAATTGTTTAGGTTCAACAAAACTAATACACAGATCGTTTAATTCATTACCAATGTACTCACTTACATAAGAGTCCATATTTAAGTATTTTTCTTTATCGGTTTCAAAGTGAGAATTATCTTCTTTAAGTGATGCAGAGATATGAGCTTTAGGGTGCCATAACTGATATCGCTCAGATTCATTTAAATGCCAACCGAACCACCAATCAATCATCCTTGGCGTCACTTCAGGCATTTCAGTGATGCAAGTAACCAGCATTTCTTTATTCTGATTTCTGTATATTCCAACGGAAAACGGATCTTTTTGGTGTAAATGAGCAGCGTCTTTGAACCCTAAGAATTCACAATTCTTGATATCATTTTTTATGGACTCTCTTATGCTCTGAGGCAATTCGCCCATGGGGATTTTATAGTTAGCTAGACTCATCCCCTAGAACAAGACTATCGATCGTTTGAATTTCTTCCTCTGATATATCCCATGAAATAGCTTCTATATTTTGGACCATTTGTTCAGGGCTTGTGGCTCCCACTAGGACCGAGGCAACTTGACTCCGGTTGGCTACCCATGCGAGCGACATCTCAAGGAGATTACGCCCAATCTCAGACCCGAAACCATTTAATTTATCGATAATGTCGAATTTTTCTTCAGAGGTGAATGCTCCTTTCCACAAGGCTAATCGACTGCCTTTAGGCGCCTCTTTTTCTCTGGTAACTTTCCCAGTCAATAAGCCGCTTTCTAAAGGAAAGTAGGGCAGTAGACTCACATCATGCTTGGCGCATACTGGTAATATTTCTTTTTCTATATCTCTGGTTAAAACGCTGTATCTAGTTTGCAGAGATACAAATTGATTTAATTCATTGGTTAATGATGTCCAGCCTGATTCTGAAATTTGCCATGATGCAAAATTTGAAGCTCCTATGTGTCTGACTTTACCTGAAGAGATGAGCTCTTCCAATGCTCTTAGAGTTTCATCAATTGGAGTTTCTGCATCTGGGAAGTGCATTTGATACAAATCAATATAATCTGTGTCTAATCGCTCAAGACTTTCTTCAACAGCTCCCATAATGTATTTTTTGGTGCCACCACCTTTTATAGAACTTCTACCCGTTGCAGGATCAGTCCCGAATTTCGTGGCAATGATTACTTTGTCCCTAATGCCTTTTATAGCTTTGCCCGTGATTGTTTCTGAATTGCCTCTCATCCCCCCATAAGTTGGGGCTGTATCGATACAGTTCACTCCATTATCAACTGCTGCTTTTATTGTCTCTATGCTCTTTTCTTCATCGCAAAAGAATCCAAAATTAAGTGCCCCCAAGGTAATTATTGGGAGTTCAAGATCAGAGTTACCAAGTTTTCTGAATTTCATGTTCAATCCTTTATATCTAATTTACCATGGCATTGGTGTTCCATCGCAGTTTACAAACAATGGCTTTGTTTCAATCGTAAGTTCTTCTATATAACTCATCATCTTGGTCACTGATTCATAAGTTGTAATCATCGGTATCTTACCTTCTTGAATCATCCGAATTAAGGTCTCTGGGACCATCTTTGTCAATTCTTCAGGTATAGGATCCTCAGGTTTTAAATCCAGGAAGCCACGTGTGTCTACCAGTCCAGGATTAATTAATGAGACCATAATATTTTCACTCATTAATTCATGGTAGAGATTATGCACCGCTAAATGGAGCGCGGCTTTACTTGATCGATAAGAGTATAGCGTTACTGGTGGAGTGATCTGTGCAATAGAGCCAGCAGCACTGCCTAGGAAAATTATTTTTTTGGTGTCACTGGATCGAACGTTGTCAATGAGTCTTTCGGTAATTCTAATAGGACCAATAGCATTAACTTCAAAACTTCTAGTAAACATTTCATAATCAATGGCACCAAATTTTTGAGGGTCAGGCGGACCTAAGTAGGCCGCATTATTTATCAGAATATCAATCGGTTGATTATTCAGCTCTGCCGATAAATTATTAATACTTTCTTCTTGAGTAATGTCTGCAGCAATGATGCTTATATTACTATTTGTTTCTGCAAGCTCATTGAGATCATCGGCTTTGGATGGATTTCTGCATGTGGCAATCACATTACAATCGTTCTGACTGTATTGTTTAACAAACTCTAGACCAATACCTCTATTAGACCCTGTGATTAAAACTGTACTCATATCTTGGCTCATAGTTATGTATTTATCCTTGGAATTGCAGGGTATTGCCAGTTTTCAGGGTTATTTTTTCTAGTGACTGAAGGAATGACACAATACTTTCCATCTTCAATTAATTTGTTCCAAGCTGAGTAGTCAATTTGCCAGCCCTTATCTTTCATTTCATGCATTAAGTCCCAGTAGACTTTAATAACTGTGTCTTCGTGTTTGCCTACTATCTCTGACATTCCATCAGGACCGTATTTAGGTACTTGGGCTTCTGCAATCACCTTATCCTCAAAGATATTCTTCAAGTTTCTTTTTAGAGCCATTTTATTCATCCATTTGTGTGTCATGAAATTCCTGAAGAAATAGTATCTCATCATGGTTCTGGTTCGATCAATTGGTGTAGAGAACTCATAGAAACAATTGAATTTTCCCGAGCCAATAGCGCCAATCTCAACCTGACCTCTTAGAGTTTGCCCAGCAATAAAGTACTTAAGTATCGACTTTACCTTAGTGCCTTCTTCGCGAACATTGGACCATGCACCCTTACTGTATGTTGATTCTGTTTCTATAAAGGCAGTCATTCCATAATCAGTTTTTTCAACTGTATGTGGAGGAGGTTGGTACGGGTTTTCTTGATCCTCAAATCTAATGCCATGAACAATAGGTAAATGTACATAGTCTAGATTACTGAATTTTGCCAAATGAAAATTTGATTCGAAAATTACGTCATAAGGAATTACTGCGTATTGTGAATCGTCTAGTTCAGGAATATCCATAATAGGCTTAGCGCTTTCGGGGTCATCGCCTAAGAATGCCCAAATGAGTCCTTGTTTTTCTATAGTGGGATAGGCATCAACTTTTACGCCTGGGGCAGCCGTCTGTGGGTCATCGTCACCAATTGAAGGAATCTTTGTGCATTGCCCATCACGATTAAATTGCCAACCATGAAAAGGGCAAATAATTTCTCCATTATCACTGATACTTCCATTAGATAGGCTGTCACCTCGATGAGGACAAGCATTGCTTAGGCAAGCAGGATTACCCTTATCGTCTCTGAAAAGAACAAAGTCCGCACCCAGCATTTGGACATATAGAGGTTGGTCTTTTAGCTCTTCACTTCTTGCTGCAACATACCATACATTTGTATACATCTTTATTTGTCCTTGTTACATTTTGATACCTTATCGAAAGCAGATAATAAGATACAATTAATTCAATCTAAAACTATAAGTGATTAAATAAGTGAGTCAAATCAATAATAATAAAATAGGTCCAATCTTGCTCATGCCAGGTGTAGGAAAGATTAACGCCTTAAGTATTTTTCCTGTAGCTATGCTCAACAACTCTGTGTTTGCATTTATGAATTTCATGCAGCCTTATGTATTAGAACAGCACTTAGGTATAGCTCGAAACATACAAGGAGCTGTAACCGGATCAGTTGCGACCATGCAGGAGATTATGATACTTCTTCTCACTGCAGTAATGGGGGCTTTGGCGGATAAGGTAGGCAGAAGACCAGTGTTTGCGATTGGATTGGTTCTTATGGCTTTGGCTTATTTCTGTTTCCCATTGATGACCAATTTTTATGAGATTTATTTTGTTAGGGCAATTTTTGCTGTAGGTGTTTCTGCTGCTTCAACAGTCCTGCTTATATATACAGGTGATTATCCACAGGAGCAATCGAGAGGAAGGTTAATCGGCATTATGGGGTTCTTCCAAGGTATTGGTGTAACAGTGACTTCATTGGTCTTGGTTAAGATGCCTTCTGTTTTTACTGAAAGAGGTTTTGACCCCATAGAATCAGGTACATACACCTTGTGGATTGGAACATTGATTTGTCTTTTGGCTGCAATTATTGTTTTTATCTTTCTCAAGCCTGGATTGCATCAAAAACAACAAAACACGTCCTCATTCAAGAAGCTGTTTACTGAGGGACTTCAAGCAGCAAGAAGTGATGCGGATATCCGTTTAGCATATTTTGCCTCTCTTGCAGCGAGAGGCGATTTAATAGTTGTTGGCCTCTTTACTTTCCTGTGGACACAGAATTATGCTTTAGATAACAATATGAGCATACAGGAGGGTTATGCTAGAGGTGCAATGATTGTTCCTATTATTGCCTCGACGGTCTTGGTTACAGCTCCCATCTTCGGCTTCATTATTGATCGTATCGGTCGCATGTATGGGATTATGATTGCTTTCTTTTTGGCTTCTCTAGGTTATACGGCAATGGGCTTTATAGATAACCCAATGTCTAACAGCATAATACCTGTAGCCATCCTTTTAGGAATGGGAGAGGGCGCCGCCATTATTTCATCGACCGCAATGATCGGTAAAAGAGCTCCTACAGCTATTAGAGGGACTGTTTTTGGTGCATTTGCAATGTGTGGTGCTGTTGGTCAGGTTATAGCTGGAGGTGTTGGTGGGTTCTTATTTGATTACATTTATACGGGTCCGTATTTATTAATGGGCTTTCTTAATTTTACTGTGCTACTTTTAGCGATATATACTTGGTATATTAGAAAAAAAATGAGGTAGATGATGGCTAGCGTGGTAATTACAGGAAGCACTAAAGGAGTTGGCAGAGGACTTGCCAATGAGTTCGCACGCCTGGGACATAATGTGGTGATAAGCAGTAGAAGTGAAGATGATATTGTAAAGGCCACGAAAGAGATGAATAAAAAATCTGAGGGTACTGTGATTGGTCAAGTCTGTGATATTTCTGATAAGAGACAAATTGAAGCCCTTTGGGAATTAGCAAAAAGTGAATTCGGGCAAGTTGATTATTGGATTAATAATGCCGGTTATGCATCAGGTCAAAACCCTGTTCATAAAGTTCCTGAAAGTCTTATTAATACGATGATAAATACCAACTCTATAGGGACTTTATTTTGTTCTCAAGTGGCCATAAATGGATTCAGAGCCCAAGGGAGTGGAAATTTATACAACATGTTGGGCGGCAGTTTTGATGGGAAATTCTTAACCCCTGGTATGGGAGTATATAGTTCGACTAAAGCTAGCATCAATATACTCACAAAGTATTTAATTACAGAGAATAAAAAAACAGGTATCACCATAGGTTCAATTAGCCCTGGAGTTTTGGTAACTGAAAACTGGTTGAATGAACAAAAGAGATTAACAAGCGAGGAGTGGGCCAATATCAGACCAATGGTAAGCATCATTTGTGATCATGTGGAGACTGCCACACCCTGGATAGTAGAGGAAATACTAAAGAACAAAAAGAGCGGCAAAAGAATTGCTTGGATGCCTACTTATAGGCTTGCGTGGAGGTTTATACAGGCTAAAATCTTGGGTAGAAAGAGGGATATTTTTACTAGATACGGACTATAGTCCTTAGGCTTTCATTACTTCAGTATTTGGTTCTCTATCTCCTGGGGCAAAAATTCTTACACCTATAGCTCCGAGCATAATGAAAACCTGAGACATACCAACAATAATAAATGGCCAGTTTGGCCCCCAAGCATCAAACACACGTCCACCAATACCTTGGGTGAGCATGATTCCAAAAGCACCAAACAAACCTATCATCCCCATAATTGATCCTCGATTCTGTGGCGTAGCCTCCTGACCAGATAAACCGATTGATACAGAGATTGATGTTGCTGAACCCACACTGAGTAGGGCAAAAAATGGTAAATTAACATAATCAAGAGGCGAGGAGACAAAATACATAGACATATAACCACTTGCACATAAACCCATTGATACAGCTGTGGCTGTGACTCTATTAACTCTATCGAAAAAGAAGCCCCATGAAAAATGAGTAAAAATCCCGACCGTCAACATAAAGCCGAAAAGAAGACCTGCCTTTGCCAATGATTCTGCTGGTGTTAATCCTAGGCTTATGCCAGATTGAACAGCCCATAATGAAATAAAAGTACCTTTTAGAGTAAGATCAGCTCTTGCTTCTAGAGAGACTAAATATGCAAGCATTATCCTTGGGTTTTTAGCTTCGGATAAACCATTTGTAAGTAAATCTAGGAACTTTACCTCTTTATTGTCTGCTGAGGCTTTTGTGAGAACTGGTCCATCAAACCCTTTAAAGAATATGTATGTTGATAACAAGCAAGCACTAGTTAATACCCAATAAGCAGCTTGGCCGGCCAACCTAGCATCTGTGCCATTGCTCATTAGATAAGCGGGTAACTGTGATAGACCAAGAGTAACCATCAGGATACCTATATTATTGAAAACGTTACCGGTCCCGATAAGTTTGCCTCTGCAATGATTTTCAGGAATATCAGTTGTTATAGCTGATAGTGTAGTGGCTGTTGATGCAACTCCAACAGCCCAAATACCTCTATAGATATAGAGTTCATTTATTGTGTCTGCGGTAGGATATAAAGCAAACCCTAAACCAAGTAAGAGCACTCCTACTGTTAAAACAGGAACTCGTCCAATTCTGTCCGATAAGGAGCCAAAAGGTTTTATAAGTAGAATGGTCACAATTTCACTTACAACTCCCAGGTTCCCTGAAACAAGACCTTGCTGACCCCTTATTATTCCTAGATTTGCATTGAGAACATAGGGCTGAAGAAAGCCCATTGCAGATAGGAGGGCAATACTTACCAGTGAGGCATAAAGATAAGTGTAAAAGTT
>Ga0209034_10000864_pt1 | contig 15015 bp, 14 predicted proteins | sample MarorgKNORR_S2LV_2_FD_188219 | JGI IMG/M metagenome (GOLD analysis project Ga0209034, IMG submission 188219) | Marine microbial communities from the Southern Atlantic Ocean, analyzing organic carbon cycling - 250m_A/KNORR_S2/LV (SPAdes) (version 2) | ecosystem: Environmental > Aquatic > Marine...
CAGTATGGTAAGGACCAGTGATAACTTATGGTGCAGAGGACAGGATTCGAACCTGTGAAGCACTACGCACTGGGACCTCATCCCAGCCCCTTTGACCGCTCGGGTACCCCTGCTTGGGAACTGGGCGAAAGACCCCGTGTATTTCACAATGGCGAAGATGAATTATTGGCTACTAAGCACAGCGGTAGGCTTGAGTGCGAGTGGGCTCATCGCGGCGCATGAGTTGGTTGAATCTGGTCGGAAAAGGTCTGTTCAGCGGCGCTGTAATCGTCGCTGCGAGTGAGTTGGCGAAGAAGTCAGCAGCTTTCGGTGCGTTAGTGGTCTCGCTGCCATTGACAAGTATCATGGCAATGTCTGTCTTGTATCAAGACACGAAGGATACTGCTCGGGTTGCCGATTTTGCGGAGGGAATTCTCTGGCTAGTCTTCCCCTCCCTCGTACTCTTCGTGATATTACCTCAAATGCTCAGACGAGGCTATGAATTTGAGGTCGCGATGGCTGTTGGGATTTTAGGAACAATCGTAGCTTACGGTATCGGAATTTGGGCTGCACAATCCTTTGGAGACATCAGTTGAATACTCCTCAGAGGCTAGTAAGACCCTCGTCGAGAAGGCTCAATGTTATCTCGACATCCTCCTCATTGAGCACCATCGGTGGCTTGATTTTGATAACATTGTGAAGTGGGCCGTCTGTGCTCATCAACACACCCCGATCGCGCATGAAATCGACTAATGCCTGAGCTTCATCGGCCGCTGGCTCCAAGGTATCCGGGTCTCTAACCATCTCAAAACCTAGGAATAAACCTCGACCGCGAACATCACCGATGATTGGATGTCTGAGTTGTAACTCTCGAAGGCCTTCGATAAAGCGTCCTCCGAGGTCCCTCGCTCGCCCCATCAAGTCTCGATCTTCTATCTCATCGAGCACGGCCATACCGGTCGCGCACGATACTGGATTGCCACCAAAGGTACAGAAGAATTCCATCTCCTCAAATGAGGAAGCAATCTCTGGGGTCGTGAACACGGCTGCCATCGGATGACCATTACCAATCGGTTTGCCCATCGTCACAATATCTGGAATCACGTCGTGTTCAGTGAAGGCCCACATGTCATCCCCAACGCGGCCGAATCCGACCTGAACCTCATCGGCTATGCACACGCCTCCGGCCGCCCTAACACTCTCAAAAACAGGAGCTAGGTAGCCTGCAGGAAGAGGTATCTGGCCGCCACAAGAAAGCATCGATTCAATGAGTAGTGCCCCTATTCCTGCATCAGATTCAGCCTGCTCAATCACCTCAATAGCCTCGCTAACAAAGTCACGATTACCGCCACGATATACATCGGGGAGAGGCATCACATGGACCCAGGGCTCCGGTTCGCCTGCCCCGCCGGGGCCACGGAATTTGTACGGACTCAAATCGACCAATTGTCCTGTATTGCCGTGGTATGCCCCCTCGACAACTACTACGTCACGAACTCCTGTATGGCAGCGAGCCAAGCGTAGAGCCAATTCGTTTGCCTCGCTACCAGAATTCACTAGAAAACCGACACTCAAAGGCTCAGGCAAAGTCGCCGCCAAGCGCTCAAGATAATCGGTTAATCCAGGATACACATAGCGCGTATTCGTGTTAAGCAGAGCCATTTGGTGCGCCCCAGCAGCAACGACCCTCGGGTTCGCATGCCCGACATGACATACATTGTTCACAAGATCCAGATATCTGGTTCCATCGTCCGCAAACAGATATTGCATCTCACCGCGGACGATGTGAAGGGGTTGACCATGAGCAATCGAGAGCGCCTTGCCGAGATGCTTTTCGCGAGCAGCGAGCAACTCGTCCAGACGGCGCCCCTCATCATTCATCGTCGAATACCTCGATCTCAACCTGGCGCTTGACAAGGTCGGTAAAGCGAGAGGTGTAGCGGGTTGCGCGGACGACGTGGTTGTCAATCCAGTGATAGTTTCCTCCACGAGGTTTGCCCATCAGTAAAGTGTGGTACTGAAAGTTATTCTCGGTCAGCCAACGCTCCGTCACTTCTCTATGATCCTCGGTTCTAGCTGTGAAGAAACAGATGTGATGCCCCTCGGAATACCAGCGATTGATGGTTTCGACCGCGTCGGGATAAACTTCCGCGGTCGCCATCCTCTCCGGTTCCTCATTTGGGATGTCTTCTCCAACAGTACCATCAATGTCGATGAGGTAGTTCTTACTACCTTCAGGCAGGACTGGACTCACCTTGTTACCATCCTCGTCGACGGTGTCGATGAGTTTGCTCATGCCGTAGCCTCCTGCGACGACCGTCCTTCAATGAGATGGCTGGTGCATCTCCATTCTGTATAGGTCAAAGCACGAATTTCGTGAGTGAGGCGAGGTTTGTATTAACCACATATATTCCCGAATGTGGAAGCGCGAATCCGGATTCCGAATAGTTATGAAGAGGATGTCGGACGGACGAACATGCCTGGGGCATACGACAGGAGTCGTCAGGGTGCAGTCGTCCGGGAAATCTCGGCTAATTTTGACGAGGCTTTGTCTAAATTCTTCGGGACGCAAACGCCCAATCCTGTCGCCGCTCAGGGCGCTCATGATGCATACGTCGCTGCGCTGCGCGCACACGGAACTGAGGTCACAATCCTACCCAGCCTAGACGAACACCCTGATTGCTGCTTTGTTGAGGATACGGCTGTAATGATTGATGGGAAGGTGATTGTTCCCAATATGGGCCATCCATCTCGTGAAGGGGAGCAGGTCGATGTCGCCAATCATTTGGGTCAGACAGCAGAGATCGTACAGATGCCCGCTGGAGCTACCTTGGATGGAGGTGATGTGATCTTCTTTGACGATCGCTACCTCGTCGGGCTATCGACGAGGACTAATTTGGCCGGTGCAGAGTTCCTCGCGGAGCATGTCCGCGCGGATGATTTTGAGGTGGAGTTCATCGATATCCCCTCCTCAACCCTCCACCTCACCACCGTTTGTTCCTCCCCTCGTGAAGGGATGCTCCTCGCTGCTGAGGGTCATCTAACTCCTTCACAAATTGAGCCTCTAACTGAGGATGTGATTTGGGTTCCAAACGAGGAAACTTATGCCGCGAATACGATTGGGTATAGAGGCGACCGAGTAATCATCGCTGATGGTTTTTCATTCACTCGTCAGGCGCTGCTCGACGAAGGATTCCGTCTGACGAGCGTCGACATGAATGAGATAATGCAGGCTGATGGTTCACTCACATGTCTCTCGGTCTTCAGCGCTTGAAGATCTATTCGAGTAGATGTTGTAAATGAGCGCTGGAGCCGGCGGTTTCAACAACGGACCTGTGGTCCGTTGCACATGCGCTCGCGCGAGTCAGCGGCCATTTCGATGGTTCTGTTGATGTTGCTGACTCCGCTGAGTGGATGCTTCGGCGGCGAGACAGGGGCTCCGGGCCCAGACGATCTCGACGTGAGGGCATCAAGCGACGCCGCCGGATTCTTCGTCGACTACACATTCGAAGCCGATGCGGCGATGTCGGTCTTCATCCCATATCTTCTGATGGATCCAATGACGCAATTCGTACAGAATTCGACCGTCATCGATCTAGAAAACGGAGGGAGCGAAACTATCGCGATTCTTGCGCCGCCCCGAACCGAATCGATGCTATTCATGATCGGTGAATCAGGGAGAGAGAATTGGCCTGTGAGGAATCAGGAGGAGTCTTGGACAACTTGGTTTGGTAACGGAGGCTCAGACGGAAATGGCCCTGATGCGATAATGAGGGTCGTCGCCGAGAATACTACCTTCGATACTGTAAACACCAGCGACGATACAGGCGGTGCAGTTGGAATCAAGACGGTGAATATCCAACGTGCGATGGACATTGGTATCGAACAAGGTGGAGCGCACTCAACGGGATTATTGCACGGCAGAACTGTCTACGATCGGCTTTACGAAATTACCGACCCGGCCAATACATTCGATCTGGTCGATGGGAAGGCTGGATACTACGATAGATGGGCTGGACAAGGAAATCCAGCCTATGAAGATGCAGCGCAGTACCTCATTCAGGAATTGTCTTCCTTCGGGTTGGAGGTTCGACAACACCGCTATGAATTCACCGATATCTTCCAAGTTCAGAATCCTGAGGCGTACAATATCTGTGCTTACAAATGGGGTAGCGAAGCGGTCAATGAATGGTTGGTCTTTGGAGCCCACTTCGACGTCGCTCCACCTGCAAATGCGGTCCTCCTAGACCCACATACCACAGGCTCACGAACCTACGGGACCCGTGTCGGAGCCTACGACAATACCGCTGGAACTTCGATGGTTCTCGAGACTGCGCGCGTCCTCTCTGAGTTCGAGAGTCGCCGAACCATGGTTTTCTGTTTGTGGTCCGGAGAAGAAGGTGGAAAGCGCGGTTCGGATTACTGGACAGAATACTACGTAGCAGAGGATAATCCAGATGTTACAGTTACGAATTACATCAATCTCGACATGGCTGGAGTCAATTGGCCGGGTGGTGGCGGGGCCCCTCACGGAGATCCTGACCCACAAATCGACGAGGACGGATATCCGAAAGATTCCGAGGTCTGGCCGATGCGAGTCTACATCGGCCCAGGGCCTAACCACGATCACCTCGATCAGCCCGGAATGGTGGGTTTGTCCAACTGGATAGGTTCGGACGCCCTAGGATTAGAGGAGCAGATGGGGACTCTGGTCGGAACCAACTACTCCGCGGACACTTGGAAGACTGATGTTTGGTTGGATATGGATAGGCCGGAAATTATCGTCTACGAGGATACCACGGCCCGAAGCGACCACGCCAGCTTCCAAGACAATCTCGGGACGGTTACTGTTGGATTCGGTGGCTTGGTCGATGGTTATTGGTGCTATCACCAGACTTGTGACACCCTCCAAGAGATGGAGGAGTGGATGGACACTACCGGCAAGGATTACGGCGAGGATAACACAGGAGTGGCCAACCTCGTCAACAGCCTCGACATGATTACGTGGTGGGCGCTGATGACCTTCTTCCATTGCGACGAGAAGCCAGTCCTGAATGCCCTAGAATGATTCACCATTCTATTGGGATGTGGATCTCGTTCCTGCGCATGAATGGGAGTGTTGACATTGGGTTGTCATAAACCGCTAGCTTTGCTGCTGAGGAAGGTGTTAATCCCTCGACTTCAATCAGATTTGTTAGTTTTCTTTGCAATCTAGACACCTTGCTGGGACGAGAAAGGCCTGAGAATTTCAGAACCGCAACGACTTCTCCCTCAACGTGGAGTAAATCTACCCCTGAATCGTTGGGTATTGGCAAGTCTTCCATCTTATGCTCGGATGGCATTGTAAAGGCCATCAAGGACTCTTCTTCTGATTTCCAAATGTGAACCGGGGCGGTCATCGCAATACTTTGCTGCCGCTCGTTTCCGCCGAATATGTAGCCTGCAATCCTTCTGAAAGGCCTTGCAGCGTTTCCGTAATCCATTCCCTGTGTTACAACTCTAGCCTGTATGGTATCGGCGTATTTTCTAACTTCGAATTTCTTGTATTTACGCAGAGTTTCATATTGCGGTTCTTCAAGATCTTCGGCCATGTTAGACACTACTCCAACAAGGTTGGCAAGATGTTGAGATTGAACCAAATCAACCCCGCGAATACCGAGACCCAAATCCAATACACTACGTTTGACCAAGTCTTGACTTTTCTTCCATCAAGGGGGCCGAATGGAATCATATTGAATGCTCCAAGACCCGCATTACCCCAGCACCAGAGGTAAAGTAATCCTCTTTCTTTCCCACCAATCAGAGAGGTAAATTCTGTGGTTTCAAGACCAAGGACAATCAAACCTATTCCAATACCCCACATGATAACATTACTCAGTGGTCCTGCTAGGGCTATTTTGCCAAATTGTTCCTTGGTTGTTTTACCCATCACCATGACGGCCCCAGGAGCCATGAAAACTACTCCGATTAAAGCGGCGAGAATGACTCCGAACCTTAGCCCGCCAGGTGATGCTCTAAATTCGGCCCAACAACCATAGTGGCGAGCTGATACCTTGTGAGCCATCTCGTGAACGATGAATGCAGGGGCTATTGGAATTATCCAGAATATCCCGCCTCTTACGAATTCACTCGGATCATTTAGTGCTCCGAATATCCCACCCACATTCATGAAGGCGAGTGCGAGCGAGAAGGCAAGTGTCGCCTGAGTTAGATGCTCGATTTCGATTTTGGAAAAGTGCCATATTGAGCCCTTGTGAATGTAGACTCTGCGTGGTTGTGGCTCTTCACCAAATACTCGGAAGAAAGGCTGTCCGCCTTGGCCTTTGTTAGCGAAAACAACTCTGACGTGTGGCTTTCGCCAATTCCCATCATCGCGCGCACGCGTGTGACTTCCAGGAGACTGTGTGCGATCAAAGGGGTCGTCCTCGAGCCGGGAGGCGCGTGGGTCTCTCTCTGCCGACATCTGGTCATCCCCTCCCTCGCAACTCGTTTGAAGGCTCGTAGTATTCAATCCTCATCCAAGAGTTCGCCGACCTCATCCATCAAGTCGTCCCAAGAGGGCACCTCGGGCCTATCTGCGGTGCCAAACATAGCAAGCATCTCCTCCCTCTCCTCGGCATTAGGAGCTCGGTCCGACCACGGATTTTGATTTGCTACATCGCGGATGAGGGACTTGTCTTCCTTCTGGCGTTGCTTGGCAAACCTCGCCTCTACTTGCTCCATAGTAATCACTTCCTCAACGCCCTGGTGGGCATCGATCAATCGTTGGTACGCAAGCATGTATTCTCCATGTTCGCTGTCGTCAATGTGCTTACCCGGTTCGGCGAGCATAGTGACGTGTTCGCGAGCGAGACGTTCCGCCTTACTGCTCGCGGGTCCGCTAGTCAATTTGTCCCGCGCCCTTGCATGAGAGTCGATACACTGACGGCAACGCTCTGTACCTGGCACGTCCGGAGCATCGCAAGTCAGACAGCAGACTACGAAACCCATCTGTTCCATTGCACGACGTGGGAGCGACATGATTGAACAGCGGTCATGGTAATGAGAGATGAATGCTCCCGCTCACTCATCGCTTTCGGACAAATTTTTCCGGGCGATGAGAACGCCAACCAGCGCAATTGCTGCAATACCAATCGCTGCTAGTATAATCGGCATGAGCCTTGATTCTGCAACTAGAGAGGGTTCTGGGCTTGGTTGTGGCTCGGGTTCGGGCTCGGGTTCGGGCTCTGGAGTCGAGAATGTGATTGTCAATTCCTCGATTTGGAATGAGGTGCCGAAAGATCCGTTGACGACGACGGTTTGGCCGTCGTCGACCGCTACCATCAGTAGATGAGTACCTTCAGCGAGACGGCCGTATTCCTTGCCATCGACGTTTATCGAGGTCTTACAGCCGCCTTCACAAGTCAGAGTCATGGCTATTCTAGCCATTCCCGGCGCCATCATCTCATTCAGTAATTCGAGTTCAACAGTGATTGCTGGACAGCCGCCTACTGAGCCAACCGTTTCTGGGCATGGGTCTTCTGAATCCATCAGACCGTCAGAATCTGTATCCCTTTGGCTGGGGCCGCAGCCATCCCGATCCGCGTCCTCACCCTCCGGGGTTTCTGGGCATTGGTCTTCAGAGTCAGTGTATCCATCTAAATCAGAATCGCGCTGACTGGCGCTGCAGCCATTTTCGTCCGCCGGCTCATCAGATTCTGTTCCTGAGCATTGGTCGGACTCATCAGACACACCATCTCCATCTGCGTCTCTCTGAGCTGCAGAACAGCCGTTTTCATCAACCAGTTTTCCAGTAGCGGTCGAAGGACACAGATCGAATGCATCCAATATCCCATCAGAATCAGTGTCACGCTGATAGGCCGAACATCCCTGGTCGTCGACCTCTCGGCCCGGTATGGTCGCACTGCAATCATCCAGAGCATTGACTATTCCATCGAGGTCGTAATCAGCTTGCATCTCACTACATCCTTGGGAGTTCACTGAGGCTCCACTCGCCGTCTCCGGGCATTGGTCATCAGCGTCGCTGACGCCGTCTCCATCACTATCGCGCTGGCTCGCAGCACAACCATTCTCGTCAACGGTTTGACCATCGGGGGTGCCAGCGCAGTCATCGTCCTCATCGAGTATACCGTCGCCGTCAGTATCGACAGGGGGTGGACAACCGTCGCTGTCGACCTCCTCGCCCGGCCGGCTGTCATCACAGAGATCTTCGTCATCGGCTAGGCCATCGCCATCGTAATCCGACTCGCCAACTAACTCCTTCACAAACATCGCGATATACTTGTGAACCGCCATAGTTGGATGCTTATCATCGAAGAAGATGAAACGGTTCGGAACTGGATCTATCGGATCATTAGAATCACAGGTGATTCCACTGTGCTCACATGCAGAGTGGGTGATGTTGTCAAAACCGAATGCAGATGGATTCCAGTAAATTTCCTCAAATGCTTGCCAGGCAGGTATCAGATAGACTGTGGTGCCATACTCAGATGCCAAATCCGTCGCTAGTGTTGCTATACCTGCGTTGAACTCGTCGATGCGCTCGGCCTTCTCTGCCTTCGATTCTGCTGAGTCGTCGCGGAACTCTGGGATTCTGTCAATAGGAGGGAGTTCGAACAGAAGCAACGTCTCAGCTCCATCATCTATGACCTGAATAGCGTGCTCCTCGATATTGTTAACAATCTCCATGCCATTATCGACACCATTGCGTATGTCGTTACCTCCGGCCCAAATTCCGACCGCCTCATCAGCATCAAATGAGAAAGTATCAGTGTAATCGTCAACCTGTCTACCGACATTCGTGACGACCCAGAGGTAGTAGCCATTCTCGGATGTCGCACCGCCATATGCACGGTTATTGCCAGAATCCGACCCTTGGCCAATCGTTGTGCTCACACCCATCCACTGGTGTACGCGATCGAGCCAAACTTTGCCATTGGTAAATCGGCCGCCGAAATATGGTGGGCTATCGGGTGTGCCCCATTCTCGGTAGGAGTTTCCTGTATCTGAGAGGCTATCACCGAACATCACGAGGTCAGTCCAATCGGGTGAGAGAGATTTACGGAAGACTGCAAATTTCTGTTCTGTATCTGTAATCGAAGCCGGGTCACCGGCCTTCTGGATGCTTGCGGTGAGTAAGTAGAGGTGGGAATCGGTTGAGAAATGCCAGACCTCAATCGCTTCGTAATGATTCGAACCAGATGGTTGGAAATAGAACAAATCTGAAGCGAGTGAGTTGCCTTGAGTTGTGTTTCCTTCGCGAAGATTCCACGAAAGGATGTAGGTGTCTGTGCTCGACAATCCCGCGAGGCTGAAGACTGCTTGCAGCGACTCGTCCGACATCATTACCTTCTCATTGATATCGACAGAGATACCCAGAAGCGGATCCTTCGCTGAACCTCTCGCTGTGTCACTTCCTGAATCGGCGAGTGCGGTATTACTTGAGCTCGAAAGAAGCAAGAGAGATATCAGAATCAAAGCAACTTGTCTATTCTTCAGAATCGAGGGGTTGGTTTTCGCGCCTTGCATCGCTCATCAACTCCTCAATTATCTCTCTGTGGTGTGATTAGAACATTCGAGCCGTCGCGTTCGATGAGTGGGAGAGAGAGTGTGCTATCGTCGATAATATGCACGTGCACTGGACAGGCTGCTCCGCAGGCTGGAGCGAGGTAGTCCTTGCCAGAGGTCGTCATCACTAGTTTGATTCCGTTTCCTGCTGGAAGAAGGTGGTCGATACCTTGGAATTCCATCATCATCGTTACTGTCTGACCTGGGATTATTCCAGTAGGTTCGTTTCCTCCGGAATGGTATCGAATATCCATCGTCGCATGACCAATCCTAATCCCAGTAATCGAATCTTGCATTTCGACGAATACTTGTCCGCCATCATACACTGCAGAAGCGAGCAAATGTAATCGAACAAGGCCGGAAATATGCACATCCTCATCGAAGGCTGGGCACTCAACAATGACTTCACTGACGCCCCCAATAACCGGCGCTCCCCCTACCCACGAGTTGCCTTGATTTGTGCAATCACCAAGAGATATGTCGGTCCAATTGATGTCACGGGGGGGCCAGGTTTGCTCGATTCGCCACTCGCCGTCTGTACGTTGAATCTGGGCTGAGAGATCGGGTTTCGGGCCAATTCCTTTGAGATAGTATTCGAACCACTCAAACAAATCCTGTGCCCAGTCCCAGCGCGTCATATTATCGCGAGCCTCGAAGCCATTGCCACTACTCACGCCATCGTGGCTGGAAACTTGGTCAGGGTAATGGTGACCCCATTGACCTAGTATTCCTCTGACATCGTACCCGGCATCGATGTATTCCTGATACCAATTTACTCCAACAGGCCCTCCGAACACTTGGTGAGGATCAACGTTCCAATCTTGCATTCCCTGAACCCAGTAAATACTTCCATTCCAATTTCCAAATGCCTTGTCGATATGGCTTCTCTCGTCGTAATAATTTTGCATATAGGGATCCATTTCCCCACCAATGTAAGTTACCGGTCCCGCGAAAAGTCCCTCGGCGATATCAGGGCAAACATTGTCTAAGTCGTCCTCATTGTAGTCGACTGTGCTCGAGAAGTAATTCATGTGCATGACTTGGCTTCTCGCCTCAGCACTGCCGTTTTTGTACAATAGAGGATGTAGTGCTGTAGTCCCCGAAATCGGTACGATTGTTTTCAGATACTCACTACCCTGAGCCGCTGCCTCCCATTGAGTAGCGCCCTCGTAGGACTTGCCATATAGGCCGACGTGACCATTACTCCATTCCTGTGATCCAAGCCATTCTACTGCGTGATGAATGCCCCATCCTTCGCCAGCTCCACGGTAATCGAAGCATCCACTGGAAAGTTCAGTCCCGAAGACGCTGGCTTGGGCCAATGCATAGCCGTGAGGAACGAAATTTCGGAAAATGAACTCCCCTCGACCGGCAGCTACTACGTTGGTTGGGTTGGATTCGTCTCCGGGCTGGCCGTAGGAGAAATATGGGCTGATTATTGCGATAACAGGGACCTTTTCACCTTCCAAGGTATTGTTTGGAAGCCAATAGGATAGGTGAACTGTGGATTGAGCAGGGCCTGTCTCCCAAACTTGACTGGTATCGACCTCTATGAATGCCTCTTGAACATCAAGGGCGTGGTATGGCCCTGGCTCTAGAAGATATGACATCGTGTCGTTAGTTTGCCACTCTAGAGTGTGTCTATCCCAAATCGATGGGTATGGATTTTCATCCATCTTTTCAGGGGTTTCTTCGGTAGCCCAGAACATGCAGCCGGAGAGGCTCATCGCTAGCAACATCAGGACCGCTGCTCCCGCGCGCGTGCGCCGCCTCATGGAGGCGGCGAGAGGAAGCAGACATCTCAAACCTGCGGATTGAAAACTAGAGGGCAAGTGGTAATTGTGTGGATACCGAAATAGTTCATCGCCGTCGCTGGATGATTCTCGGTGTCATGAGTCTTAGTCTTGTTATTGTGATGCTCAATAATGTGACACTGAACGTCGCTCTTCCTGAACTCTCAAAGGATCTTCGAGCAGATAATACCGAGTTGCAGTGGATTCTAGATGCCTATGCATTAGTCTTCGGCGGATTACTTCTTGTTATGGGTGCCCTTGGCGATCGATTCGGTCGCAAAGGCGCCCTGCAAATTGGGCTCTTGTTAGTTGCAACCGCTTCTGCCCTGACCGCGATGTATGCATCGACATCGGGCGAGGTAATTGTTGCCCGCGCGGTAATGGGAATTGGAGCAGCCCTCGTGATGCCGGCAACGCTCTCTGTGGTGGTGGTGGTATTCCCTCCTGAAGAAAGGGGCAAAGCGGTTGGAATATGGGCCGCTATGGCCGGAGTCGGCGCTCCACTTGGCCTACTTGTAGGAGGGTGGGCTGTGGAGAATTACGATTGGCAAATGGTCTTCTGGATTAATGTCCCAATTATCGCTTTAGCACTACTTCTCGGGCTATTTCTCGTGCCCAAATCTAAGGATAATCAAGAGCGCCCTCTCGACCCTCTCGGAGCCTTCCTTTCCATAGGCGCATTGGGTTCAATTCTCTACGCCATAATCGAGGCCCCGAGTCATGGATGGACGTCGCCAGAAACGATTGGAGTGGCGGGCCTCGGCTTGCTGTTTACTCTAGCATTCATCCAATGGGAGAGGCGTGTTGAGCATCCAATGCTGCCAATCGAATTCTTCTCCTCACCTGGCTTTACCATGGGATTGATTGCAATCATGTTAGCATTCTTCGTTATGTTTTCTTTCATGTTCACGCAAATGCTTCATTTCCAATTGGTACGAGGACACACAGCCCTAGATGCGGCTTTGAGATTCCTTCCTCTACCGCTGGGGTTGATGCCTGCGGCAGCTAACTCAGATCGTCTGGTTGCGCGATTCGGAAGTAATCGAATTGTCAGTACTGGTCTAACTTTGGTCGCCATTGGAATGGTCCTCTTCACCACTGTAACTATTGATACGGAATATCTTCAAATCGCTGTCACCTTCTTCCTTCTAGGGCTTGGTATGGGACTAACTATGGCGCCTTCTACTACTCTTGTAATGGATTCAATCCCTGAAGACAAGGCAGGGGTAGGGAGTGCCACAAACGATGCAAGTAGAGAAATCGGCGGCGCGCTTGGAATTGCGATTGGCGGTTCTGTGCTCAACGAATATTACCAACGTAGCCTAGTGGTTCCTGAGGAACTAGAACATCTTGATTCCGTTCTTCGTGAATCATTCCCCGCAGCGATGAGGATTGGAGGGGATATGCTGTCAGAAGGTAATGAGGTAGGCGCCCAGTTAATTGAATCCGCAAGACTTGCATTTGTAGACGGAATGATTGCATCCGCTTGGGTAGGGGCGGTAATTGCCCTTACCAATGCGTTGCTAGTCTGGAAATTTATGCCTTCGCGTGCAATCTATGATTAAGAAAATTCACTCTCGGTTGAGGACCATATGGAGTAAGAGTCCAACCGGCATCAGCATGACCCCGAAGAAGACAATCCCTCGTGTTTGATTAATTCCGATTTCATTCTCAATCGCCTTGCGCCACATCCACCTAGTGGCAATTATGTCGCCTGCGACCATATGGGTCCATGCAAGAACCGTTCCCGACTCCGTTCCCAGAAGATTGACCATGGTATCCATCATGTCAGCAGGATTTCCAGAAAATAATTCTATCATGCCGCTTGGATCAACAATTATTGTGGCAAAATATGCAACTAAGGGTCCGATGAAAAGAGTATTTCCTTCCACCCATTTCGAAGTTCTTTCAGATGTGGGTTCAATCATCATAAGCAACCAAAAAGGCCCAACCCAAATAGTTGGAATCAGAAACAGTACCGCATAAATCAATTCCATATCAATCACTCAACGCTGCTGCAACTTCTCCGGCTTCTTCCAATTGTTCAATTGAAAACCAGTAAGAGGAGGCCTGCCATACAATATCCCCGTTTTTGTCAAGCAAAATTACAGAGGGAGTTGGTAAATTCCCAAAAGCTTCTACAACTGAAAGTTCCGAAGGCTCTCTAGTATCGAAATCAAGCGCTAGGCGCGAATGCCCATCAATAACCACCGGCCATGGCGAATAGTGATCGCTTGAGTTGTTTCCATAAACTTGCATTATGTTTTCTGATGATTCGAAGTTACCGTATCTGTGAATTGTAATTGGTTGAATCGTGCTATAGTTGAGATTACTTTCTCGGATTCCTTCTGCCCATTCGTGGCAACCTTGACATTGCGAACTAACCCAGAACAAAAGTACCGGATTTTCTCCTAATTCGGTAGTCAGGTCTAACATCGGACCTCCATCAACATCTCTTCCCAGTGTTGGGAGTGTGAAGGTGTATCTTTTGTCTTCAATTTCCTCTTCTCCAAGCTCTTCTTGGATTTCTTCAGCCAAACATCCTGCTGTAGCAGATAGTAGGAATAATGCAGTCAAAAGCCCAATTATTTTCTTCATTTTTCTCTCTCCAATTATGGCTTGATAGTACCTAATCCGCCATTGACTCCGAGGATTTGCCCCGTCATCCATTCAGGGGCACCATTTACCAACCAACTAGCAACATCAGCAATTTCCTTTGCTTCACCAATTCTTCCGACTGGATGCATCAAGTCACTAATTTTCCGACTTGCATCATTCTTCAGAAGGTGTTCCGACATCGGTGTATCAGTCATTGCAGGGGCGATCGCATTGACCCTAATCCCCCGCTTTGCATAGTCTGCAGCAGAGGCGCGAGTCAATCCTTCAACAGCCGCTTTTGCTGCGGCAATAGCGGCGTGATTAGTCATACCATGAGTGGCCGCTACGGAAGAAAACAGAACAATCCTACCTCCTTCACCCCTCATCATCGGAACCGCGGCCGATCGAATCGCATTGAAAGCAGTGGTGAAGTTTTGGTCAATCGTATCTTGTACCTGTTCTGTGGATGTTGCATGTAGAGGTCTCAGAAGGATTGAGCCAACAGCGACGACGACGGCATCAAGGCGTCCATGACGTTGGAGGATTTCTCCAACCGCTTCCTTCATTGCATCTGCATCTCTGGCATCCACTGGTAGTATTTCGAGGCCACTAATTTCGTTACTAAGTGATTCTAGCGTTTCTTCAGTTCTACCACTCGCTACAATATTCCAGCCTTCTTCGGAGAGATTCTGACAAACATTACTCCCCACTCCTCCGGCGGCCCCCAATACCCATACAACAGACAATTCATGACCTCCTTAGGATCTATCTCATTGCCTTAGGTCTACGGAGATCAGGGAACCAAGTATCTACACCATTCCAATCAACAGGAATCCCTAGATCGGAAATTACCAGCTTACTGCTAATCCTAGCACTCTCAAAGATTGTTGGAAGACCACTTCCTGGATGAGTCCCCCCTCCAACTAAGTAGAGACCATTCAATTCCTCGAAGCGATTGTGGGGGCGCCTCCAAAGCATTTGGTCTAGTCCGTGGGCTAAATTGAAAACTGCTCCTCGATATATGTCGGAAGCACCCCAATCATCAGGAGTAACTATTGTCTTACTAACCATGTGATCT
>Ga0209034_10000865_pt1 | contig 15014 bp, 16 predicted proteins | sample MarorgKNORR_S2LV_2_FD_188219 | JGI IMG/M metagenome (GOLD analysis project Ga0209034, IMG submission 188219) | Marine microbial communities from the Southern Atlantic Ocean, analyzing organic carbon cycling - 250m_A/KNORR_S2/LV (SPAdes) (version 2) | ecosystem: Environmental > Aquatic > Marine...
CTCAACCAATTTCAAATTTGTTGCCTTCAATGTCCGAGAACGATCGAGTGCAAAGCCTAATAGTGTTTTTGGTATTGATAATAGCTCTCATCATTGGAGCCGAGATTATAAATCGGATCTTGGTGACTATAATAAAATTCGTACCGTTAGGCGGTTTGGCAAATAATCTTGCTGGAACTGCGATTGGATTGATTGTAGGATTAGTTATCATGTCAGCTTTATTAGCAGGCATGCAAAAATTCCCCTTTGGAAGTATCCAAGAGGACATTGCGAGTTCTTCAACTGGGTCTTTCCTAGCAGATAATTTTGACACTGTAATTCGGGGGTTTAAGCTTATACCCAGTGATTGGGACCAGGACATCAAAAATAGAATGGGAACTCTAACGGATCAGATAATATTCCTGGGAACCACTGAACAATCGAATTACGTCGGTAGTTAATTCTCGGTTAGATTTAGTTGACAAATATAACTATAATCTTCCGGACGTATATCAGGAGAATTATAAATGTCACGATTTTCTATATTAATGGCATTATTCATCTTATCCCTAACCATATCATTGTCATTAACAAAATATGTTGATACATCCCTAGCGCAAGGTACTCCAGTAAGCCATGCTTTTAAAGGAAGCATAGTTAACGCTCAAGGCAGGCCTGTCAGAGATGGTGCCAATATGAAGGCATTGATAGATGGGAATGCAGTGGCCCAGAGTACGGCTCAAGGCGGACAGTACAAGCTAATCGTTACGCAGCCTCAAGGCGTATCCTTTTCTGGTAAAACCGTCACGTTCACAGTCGGTCAATACAAGATTAACGAAACTGCCAAGTGGCAACCGGGCAGTAACAGCGTGCTGAATCTGACGGGTCAAACACAGCAAAATACCGTAAATAGGGCCCGAGGTGCTATAGCAGGATTCATAGATCCTAACCGGGCCGGTTCCCAAAACCAACCAGCCCAGGCTCACCAACAAGACTTGAGAGCATTAGAACAGCGTATCAACGAAGAAAAAAACCAGCGCATAGCTCAAGTCAGATCAGGATTTCAGCAAGTTATAGATCAAACCCAAATGGACGCTGATCGAGAAAAAGAGGAAGCTAAACTCAATTACGACATGGAATTACGAAACATCGAGAACGACTCTGGCCAAAACGGAGAAGCATCGATGCATCAACAAGAATTGGACCAGACTCAGCGTCAATACGACGACGCAAAGCAGCGAGGTGCTGGAAGGCAACACTTGGATGAACTAGAACGTAGGTTAATCCGGGTACGCGGCAATCTAGAAAGAGCGCGGAGCCAATCTACTGGAGATAAGAGTCGGCGGATAAGCAACGCAAAAATGGAATACGATCGGCGCGTGTCGCAAGCAGATCGCCAACTCCGTGAACAACTTAGTCGCATGAAACAAGAGATGAGCCGTGAAATTGGCAACATAGAAAGAGAATTCGGACAACAACTACAGTCTCAAAAAGAAGAAGCCCAACGACAACAATCTGATCAACAGCGTATGGCACGGGAAGAGCAATCGCAACAAAAACGTATGGATATGGAAAGGCAAAGAGACGAACAGCGGTTCCAGCAGGAAGAAGACCGTATGAAACGAGAAATGGAAATGCAGGAAGAACGCATGAACCGGGAAATGCAAATGGATGAACAGCGCATGCGCATGGAAGAGGATAGAATGCGACGGATGGGACAAGGTAGCGGACCCGGAATGGGGCCCGGCGGTCAGGGCCCCGATGGCATGGCCCCTGGAGTACCTATGAAGACCAGAGGATTCTTGATGAATCCCAAACCAGGATCACAGGCCCAAGGTTTTAACGCTGCTATGGATCCGACTATGCTGGCCATGATCGGTATAGCAATTACGGTTCTAGCTACTGGTTTAACACTTTTTAAAGGAAATTAACCATGCTACATAGAGTTGGATCCAGACTTATAATCAGTACAATACTATCATCTCCTTTTTTCATAAGTGGAGGTCTAGCCTTCTTAGATCCTAGTGTACCGATCCTACTCAGGTTAATGGTACTGGCCGTAGGGGGAGTTATCGTAGCCTTGGGTACTTATATGAGCCTATCAGGAGTGGCACCGACCCCTAACCTAGCGGCAGGCGAAAGAGAAATTATTGTAAGACATCCTTCCATGAAACCGGCTTACGCTAGGGTCATGCTGAGTATCCCATTCATCATAGCTACCGGATATTTATTCACGTTTACCGAATACCCATATGTGTATCCCTTCGTAACCTTCATGATCGGCTTATATTTCTTATTCAAGGGAATCATGAAATACATGCGGAATCTTCATATCACCTACACCATTACCGATAGACGGGTAATGCACATGTACAAATTTCTGTGGCTTCACACCAAAGAGATACCTGTAGCCCGTTTGATATCGATATCTGAATCAAGAAGCTTTTTTGAAATTTTGACGGGTCGCGGTACAGTAGTAGCATCGGCAGGGATCGGATCAGCACAGGTAGTAAAGATCGAAGAGATTGACAATGTCACTCCAGTTGCAGAAGCACTCCGCGAAATGCTCCCGTCCAATGCGTAATAATAATTAACTGTTTCGAAAATAATTTTTGGGCAAATCACACCATAAACATTGGGGAGAGTGTCCACCTTTGCCCCATTGGGCATCAAACCATGGAAACCTTTTTAAGTATTAGTGTTTAACAAAAGACTTTACAGGAACATCTAATGATTAATCGAGTAACCGGAGTGATAGCTCGGAGCAAGGGGGCTCCTGTAGAATTAACTACTATCCTCGTACCTGACCCTGGCAAAGGCGAAGTATTAGTCAGGATAAAAGCCTGTGGCGTTTGCCACACAGACCTGCATTACAGAGAAGGCTCTATAAATAACGATTTCCCTTTTCTGCTAGGCCATGAAGCCTCTGGAATCATAGAATCTGTAGGCGAGGATGTGACCAGCGTCCAGCCAGGCGACTTTGTTATTCTAGCTTGGCGAGCACCCTGCGGTTCATGTAGGTCCTGCGCGCGAGGTTATCCCTGGTATTGTTTCTCTAGCCGAAACGCGACACAGTCTATGACACTAAGTGACGGAACTCCATTATCACCCGCATTAGGCATTGGCGCCTTTTCAGAATTAACCCTCGTAGATGCCGGACAAGCAGTGAAGGTTGATTCCAAGGCCAGTCCAGCGGCATCAGGATTGGTCGGTTGTGGAATTATGGCAGGCCTAGGTGCTGCCATGAACACCGGTGGTGTAAAAAGAGGTGATTCTGTCGCAGTGTTCGGATGCGGCGGTGTAGGAGATGCGGCCATAGCAGGTTCAAAATTAGCTGGCGCTAAGACCATAATAGGAGTTGATCTCGATGACCAGAAGCTCCTATGGGCTAAGGAATTCGGCGCAACCCATACCGTAAATTCAACCTCCACCGATCCCGTAGAAAGAATAAGGGAATTGACCCAGGGTAACGGTGTGGACGTATCCATAGAAGCAGTCGGCAACCCTAAAACCTACGAACAAGCATTTTATGCTCGTGATCACGCAGGCATCTTGGTATTAGTTGGAGTCCCCAACCCTGACATGAAAATAGAGCTCCCCTTAATTGATATTTTCGGACGTGGGGGTAGCTTAAAATCCTCCTGGTATGGCGACTGCCTCCCCACTCGCGATTTTCCAATGCTAATAGATCTTTATTTACAAGGACGGCTAGATTTAGACAAATTCGTATCTGAAACAATCTCAATTGATGCAGTCGAAACAGCTTTCCACAAAATGGAACAAGGGGAAGTCTTGAGGTCAGTTGTGATTTTCTGACCTTGGACTTTAAAAGTAAGGGCATCAATATAAACTGAGAAAAATGCATAAAAGCTCGGTCTGTCTACTCACTTTTACGTATCCCTATAGGAGAATTGATAATGAAGTACGGCGCAATGATGTTCTCAACGGATTATTCAATCCGACCGGATGACCTGGCGAAAATGCTGGAAGAGCGCGGCTTCGAATCTATGTGGGTACCCGAACATACTCATATACCAGCTAATAGACAGAGCGCTTGGCCAGGGGGCGGGGATCTACCGAAAGACTATTGGCACACCTATGATCCTTTCGTGGCACTGACTGCAGCAGCCACTGTCACAAACACAATCAAACTTGGTACCGGCATTTGCCTTATGATTGAGCGGGACCCAATTACTACTGCAAAAGAAATAGCTAGCCTCGATCTGATATCTAATGGGAGATTCATATTTGGTATTGGTGGAGGGTGGAATTCCGAGGAAATGGAGGACCACGGGACTGATTTCAGGACTCGGTGGCGCCTACTTAGGGAAAACATCTTGGCTATGAAACAAATTTGGACCGCCGATGAAGCAGAGTTCCACGGTGAATATGTAAATTTCGACAAAATGTGGGCTTATCCGAAACCACTCCAAAAACCTCATCCACCAATATTGATGGGAGGGGACGGTCCGACTACTTTTGACAGGGTTGTCGAATATTGTGATGGCTGGATGCCCATTGGGAGCCGGAATTCGGGCGGACCAAGTTTATCGGAGAAAATCGTACTACTTAAACGTCAAGCATCCGAAGCAGGCCGAGATCCGGAATCTTTAGACATCACTAGCTTCGGAGTACGCCCTGACCCTGAATTGGTCACCAGACTTGAGGAATCCGGAGTAAATAGGATTATATTCACATTGCCATCGGAAGAACGAGCACAAGTCACCCCTTTGATAGACGAATGCGCACGTTTAATTTCTTAATGACAACACTAGATGTAACAGAGAACTAATCTACAGAAGAACTATCCTTCATCAGCAGGTAAGAACGCGTTAGGAACAATAGCACTACCCTGCCCGACGCCCGTGGTGTCGCCTCGTTGATTTTTTACTTCAATATCTACCGCCACCCGACTGCCATTGGCCTCTCGAGAAGTACCGGTCACAGTACCTGAAAATGTGATTGTGTCTCCAGGTCTTACTGGTCTCAAAAATCGTAGGTCGACTGAACCGGTGTGATTAAAGACTTCTGGACCAAAATGACGTCTCATCATTTCAATCGCGAATGTTAGAGACATACGACCGGAAGCCACCGTGCCTTCTGTTCCGAGAGTTTCCCGAGCAGCGTGTTCATCAGTGAACTGGGAAGGACCGGTATTGCCTGCGCTGCCCTCAAATAAATTAATCGCTTCCTGAGTCAGTTCCTTAGTTAGAGGAGTGATTTTATCTCCTTCTTCGTAGTTCCGGATTACCCTCCCCATTTCTTACCAACCTCCGATGGCTGCTTAAGTTCATGAGTTATGACTCTATCTATCAACCGGCCATCTTCATCTACGGAAATCGCTTCAGTCACTATATAGTTCTTACCCCGCCTCAGGTACTTATCTGCAATCCATGCGGTAACAATCAACCGCTTCCCAGCTCTAGGCGGGTTATAGCAATGAAAAGCACAGCGCGCATTCACTGAACCCGCATCTGTGTATTTAGAGTTGTATTGCCTAACATCGACCTTGTGAGAGATTGTAGGGAAGCTAGCTTCGGGATCCATAACTCCCTGCCTATAAGTATCAATCATATCTTGGGTCAATGTATATTCAAATTTGTCAAAAGTCTCTCCGACTTCTAACGCATCCCAATCAAGCTCAACTTTATTATCCAATTCAGACATAAATTTTCACTCTTTACTCATAGTATTAAAAGCCAATATCTGCATCTTTTGTTAAATCCACTTAACTGCAAATTTCAGATACTTTAAGAAACCGGAAAGTTATCTGGTACGAGGGCAACTATGCGGTGCGTCTAAACAGTATACCCGAGTAAATGTTTGGCTGCTATATGATTTATCTAGCCTAGCTTATACGTGACAAATCATTGACACCCAGAAGCTCTTAAGCCGGAGTTCAATCATTTGTTGGACATCATAAGAACTGTAAGATAAGTTTATACATACAATTATGGACGACTGAATCAACCTAGATAAATTAGGGTAATAAGATATGACTACACGTACTTCCTATTCTCTAAAAAACCCAATTGGAGTCTTTTACGAACATCCAGAATGGTTTAATCCCATGTTTGATGAATTGGATAAGCGGGGCATACCCTATGAAAAACTACTCGCCACCCAACATCATTTCGATCCTGAGGAAGAATCAAGTCAATATTCTTTAATTTTGAACCGCATGAGCCCGTCAGCGTTTACCAGGGGAAATGGTCACGCTATTTTTTATACACTTCAGTACTTAGCCCATCTAAAAACCATTGGTGCTAATGTACTGAATGGTTATGATGCCTACGTGAATGAATTTTCAAAGGCTCGCCAACTGAAACTCCTCCACAACCTTGGCCTTAGACATCCTAAATCTTATGTCATCAATCATCCGTCTCAAGCGGTAATCGCATCTACGAATCTACGGTTCCCAATAATAATTAAGCCAAATATAGGTGGGAGTGGGGCCCACATCATAAAATTCAACACTCCCCAAGAGCTAGAAATTGCTGTCAACTCCGGTTCCATAGAATTGGGCATGGATCAAGCCGCAATACTCCAAGAATATCTAGAGGCCAAGGACAACCGGATTATACGCATAGAGATCCTAGGCGGAGAATTTCTATATGCAATTCAAGTATTTTTAAGTTCCGGTGAATTCAACCTCTGCCCTGCTGATTATTGCAAGCCGTCCGATGAACCACAATCCATCAATAACACCCCCTTAGATGATCCAAACACAACCAACAGAGCACCGGTAGCAATCTTTAATCCTCCCGCTCAAATCATAGAGAATGCCAGGAAAATCATGGCTGCCAGTAACATAGAAGTTGGGGGAGTTGAATATTTGATCAATGAATCCGACGGGCTTGAATATTATTATGACATTAACGCATTATCTAATTTCGTCGCAAATCCTAATGAGATAGTCGGATTTGACCCTTTCCCATCGCTTGTCGACTTTGTAGTCAGCCGTGCTAACGAACCCTTGGCTGTCACTTTATAATATAAAACCTTAAAAATAGATATAAGGAAAAGGTTATTGATAATGGAATCTAGACCACAACCCAATATATTATCCCAGTCCGTGGGGAGCCATTCATTAATTACTACTATAGGAGCTAATCCGGGAGAAAGAGGACCATGGTCGTTGGTTTCTTCCATACCGAACTCCGATATAGACATGTTAGGCCCATCGCCCGAATACCTTTCCGTAGCAGCCTGGGCTGCTTGAACTGTAGTTACAGTGGTAGGCGTAGCCTATCGTGGGAAAATACCTCTGGAAAACATTGAAGTAGATTTCGAAGTGGAACCTCTCGAACGGCCTCAAACAATCGGATTTGGAGTAAAGAAATCGATAATTCTACAGGGAAACATCACCGACTCCGAGAAGGTCAGACTGGAGAGAGCAGCCGCCTACTGTCCAGTGGGGCAAGCCTTAACCAAGGGCTCCATAAAAATAGAAGACGAAATACGATGGGAATCCGGAGACGTCGCTGTGGTTCCATTAACTTCTGAGATTGATCAATCCTTATATACCCGTCTCGCGGCCGTACCGTCAGGGTCAGTTCATGGCCGTTATTTAATTGATACAAAAGAGTACAACGGCGAAGGAGAGATGGAACACGAGGGGGAAGTAGAGGTTTATGTAGCTAGCAATAACCTCACACGATCAAGCCGATGGAGCTTTCTTGCAGGGCACAGCTCAAACGGGTGGGTACCTCCTCCGTTTCCTTTCGCGCAAGCTGCCTGGACCGCGTCTACTACGGCTACGCTAGATACACTGCTCCCGCAATCTCAAGCCACGGTAGGCCTCGTGATGGACCCGGCTGGAGGAAGAGGCCAGTCCCAGGGCAATGCAGCTGACGGTAAGATTGGAGAGAGGAGTATTAGGAGAATTGTGGGAATTGCGGGAAGCCCTCAGACTAATCCTGTTGAAGCGATCGGGGCGGCTTTACAAATGGACCCTATCACTGCTGCTTATCGCGGCGCAGGAATTGTCTTGGATGAGATAACCACTATTGAAAACATTTAGATTTAGCGATATCCCAAAACAATAAATCACATAGGCGATCACTGCCACTTGCAATCACTGACACCACATAAATTAAGCTTGGGTTTGTTTGGCGCTAATTGTTCGGGCGGCCTTGCGGTCACCACAATCCCCGAGAGGTGGGTAGCTAGTTGGGAAAATAACCAAAAACTAGCCGTAATGGCAGATACTGCCGGACTTGATTTCATGTTACCCCTGGGACGCTGGAAAGGTTATGGAGGCGAAACAGATCACAACGGGTCGAGTTTCGAAACATTAACCTGGGCGGCTGGGATACTTGCCAGCACAAATAACCTGCTGGCCTTCGGAACTGTGCATGTTCCTTTATTTAATCCTGTAACCGCCTCCAAACAAATTACAACTGCCCACCATATCGGCAAAGGGCGACTTGGCCTCAATATAGTTTGTGGATGGAATCCAAGCGAATTCAATATGCTTGGAGTGGATCTTGACGAACTTCAGAACCGTTATGCCCAAGGACAAGAATGGTTAGATATCCTACGGAGCACTTGGGAAGAAGGAGAATTCGACTTTAACGGGAAATATTACCGCGTTACTGGAACCAACCTTTACCCCAAGCCATACGCTGGCCAACGCCCAACAATATTATGTGCGGGATATTCTGAACAGGGGCGAGATTTCGCAGCTAGAAACGCAGATATAATGTTCACTGCGATACGAGAGAACATCGACGAGGCACCGGCAAATATTGCGACCTTAAAATCCTTGGCCAAGTCTTATAACAGGCAAATTGGAGTCTTCACCAACGTATCCATCGTATGCCGTCCTAGTCAAAAGGAAGCTGAAGATTATTTTCATTATTACGCTATAGAAAACGCTGATACAGAAGCGGTAGAAAATATGGTTGTGGGCCGAGGTCTAGATAGACCCGGGGTAACCGAAGAACAACGTCACCGTTTTCGCAGGCACGCTGCTAGTGGCAACGGCGCCTTGCCAATTGTGGGAAATCCTGACCAGGTCGTATCAATAATGAAGAGTTTGTATGACTATGGTATCTCTGCACTGGCAATGGGATTTGCAAATTACATCGACCATCTACCCTATTTCGAGAGTGAAGTATTACCCAGGTTAGTTTCAGCAGGACTACGCGTAAACTAGCTTACGATACAGGAGACTTCATTCTCTTTCTGACATTGACCTCAAGCCTGGGAAGCCAACTGCTATCCGTGGTATAAACCCAGATTAACCACTCCAATATTTAAGTACTCGAGTTAATAACTTTTAATATCGCTTCCGATTTTAAGTCATTTCTACAGACTGGGAAGCTATCCCATATGTACCGTAAAAGAAATTGGCATAGTGAGTAGATCCGCCGGTAACAAATAGCAAATATTGTTCCGGGCTTTCGAGACAAGGGATAGTCGCATTCGGATCCTCTTCCAGCCTTTGCATTTCCTGATGATAAATCCATCTACCATCAGCATCTCTCGGGACATCTCGTTTCGCCAGTAGTTCTTTCAATGAAGTCCTGCAATGTTCATGCAACCACACTTGAGCATCATGTTTACTCATGCCAGCCTCAGCCATTATGACCGCCCGTGAGGGGCTAAGAATGATCGGATGATATGGCCCTTGATATGGGACTCTCTTATTAGTGTGACCCACCTGAGCAGATTGTCTCCCTCGTAAATAACCCCCTGATCCAGCATTGGGATAAAACATCATCGATGCTAGATTAGAAAGTGTATCTTCAGCGGATCGTGACCCAGAATCAATGATGTCGGTCGGTCCAGTTACCGTAACAAGAGTTACAACACTCTCGTCATTATCGAATCCCAGGTCAACGTGGTATGGTTGCCAGGGACTCACCTCTTCGTTTTCAGCTATACACATACCAAATTTAGTAGGTAACCCTATGAAATTAGGATCCCCTGTGCCTGCTTTGCAATAACCTATGTTTATCAAACACAAACGTAGAGCCCTACCGATAGCAGTATTAGCCGTATTAACAACCCCAGGACCCATTGCCGCTGTGCCAACGTTGATACCGGCCTTTTTAGCCACGGGCCCGTTAACTAATATTAACGGTGCCTCTGTATGACCTGACACCTGCATGTCTCTATGGTTTGACTCAGGTTGGCCCAAGCAATCAATAGCAGCTAGTAATACTGAGAACTGCTCAGGTTGGCATCCTGCCATAACGGCGTTGATTGCTATTTTTTCCACCGTCGCTAATCCGAACCCCGGTTCCATAACCATCACGACTTCATTCGGTTGTCGTTTGGTCCCTTTTAGCATGTTTTCTATGGATTCAGGAGTAGGTGGAATTATTGGCATTCCATCACTCCAGTCCCGTTCGGCAAAAAAGTGATTAACCGCGTTCAATCCAGACTGGCTGGGATCCATCTCTACTGTAAATAATTCACTGGATTTATTCGTGCCGTTGGGACCATTAACATTGGCGGTGATTTGAACTTCAGTGAGGCCCCTTATGATATCCTCAATCTGCTCGTCCACCATGTTCCTGATAAAATCTGCCTGCTGGCCGGTTGTAGCATGCGGTATAGTTACAAAAGCCGTAGTAGGTTGCCCCCATCCATCTACGCATGACTGCCAGGCCCGCGCGAAACTACGAGCAGCTATCCCCACTGCAGGAATACCAGCTTTCTCCACAGCCACCATGTCGTGGGCAAGCCACGACGTGCACCCACCTCAATGAGCAGTAGCCCCAATCACAGCATCCACTTCAGTGGCAATCTGAGCAGCTTCATCATCATCGATATGTACCCCCCTGCTCAAAATCGGTCTTCCTGACCGTAAATCGCCGCCGTATCTTTCGAATTTCACATCGGTATATCTTTCACTGATATGCTCCGCGACCCTATCAACCGCTATATCAGCGCCTCCGGTCATATTGTTATACAGTCCTATTGTTTTACCGTTTAAACTTTGAAGCCTCGGAGCCGGAGGAACCTTGAAATCCATTCTATCCGCGGCAGGAGACATAACCTGTACTTTCACGATAGTATCCCTCACTTATAATCAGGATTTTGCCTTCACATTACTAAGTACAAACTAGTTTACTATTTATATCTTGGGTATGATATCTCAACTTAACCATACCTAATTGGTCGATCTATCGGCGCATAAATCCTTCCAAACGCTCCTTAGTCTTGGGCCAATCATCATCTGTAAAACCATATATTACGGTGTCCCGATGAGTGCCGTCTTTACGAATACGCTGCTTACGTAGTAAACCCTCTTGTACACCACCAATTCGTTCTACGGCCCTGCGGGAACGCATATTCTTTACATCAACATTCAGACTAACCCGATAAGCGCCCATCTCCTCGAACGCATGTTTGAGTAATATATATTTGCATTCGGTGTTAACCCCTGTACGCTGATATTCAATACCGTACCAACTAGCAATAGCAATAGTACGATTAGTTCTGTTTATCTCAGCATAACCGGTAGACCCTGCAAACTTTCCATCAGCCAAAGATATCACCGCAAATGGCAGGCGATGGCCAGCTTCCTGATCAGATAAACGTCCTTTAATCCACTCTTCAGCCTCAGCGATTACTCTCGGAGCATCCATCAAAAAGAACTGCCATATAGACTCATCTTGAGCAATATCCAATAGACCAGCAGCATGGTCCAGAGTTAAAGGCTCCAATCGAACAAGATTGCCCTGTAGCGTCATTGGTCTCGGATCAAACCTGTTATCAACCATTTGCTCCTCGCATTATTTAATTTCAACTTACAGGTCGTATTAACGAAGTTTAGGTCGGAAATCCGGCCGAATCAAATAATAACCAACGCAGTGTGCCATTTCTAATAATAATGTCCATTTACCCAAGGTTCCGTCGTTACTCACCAGATTCCTGAATGTTGCCTAAAATAGAAAATACGTGCCGTATCATTATACTTGTTTCCAGGTATTAGTTCTTTGTCATATACTAACATCTGTTTGGTACGAAATTTATTAATACCGGATGACGATTCTTTAAATGAACTTAGAACACATGGGACTCAGATGGGGCTATGTTTTCCTGCGCACAGCGTCACACATAGGAAATGAGGAATTAGAAGGACTAATGGTCCAAGCAGTTGAGATGTATCTGGCGGGCGAGGATTCAAGAGAAATTAAACAGCCTGATTACGAGGGCCGACTATACACCGAACGTCGGCACGAATTACTCGGTGGGTTTGGAGGTCAGCGATTCGATGCTGATTTAGAAACGGCACGGGGCAAAGATAATGCAACATTCCTAGTAAATGAGCAAACTGGAGGAGGGTCCGGGTTTTCCAAGAATTAAGTAGCTTCTACAAAACTAAATAGAGATCCTCTAACCGCTCGTGATCCAACCTACTTATGAAATTACATAAGTTGACCCATATGAGGAGAACTGAAATGACTGACCCTATAACTGCTTTATCCTGGAACGTAAACGGGTTGAGAGCAGCACACAAAAAAGGTTTTTTAGATTGGTTAAGCGCTACCTCCCCGGAATTTTTATGCCTCCAAGAAACTAAAGCACATGTTGAACAACTTCCTCTAGAGATTAAAGACATATCCGGCTATCACTCTTATTTCTGCTCTGGAGAACGGAAAGGATACAGTGGGGTAGCCATATACAGTAAAACAGAACCCATCTCAGTAGAGTACGGCTTCGGGATCGAAAAATTTGACAACGAAGGGCGGATTTTAGTCGCAGATTACGGTACGTTTACCCTAATAAACATATATTTCCCGAACGGACAATCTTCAGGAGACCGGCTGGACTACAAAATGGAATTTTACGACGCATTCTTAAATTTTGTAGACAACCTTAGCCAAGATGGAAAGGATGTCGTTATATGTGGTGATTGGAATACAGCTCACAAGGATATAGATCTCGCTCGGCCTAAGGCAAATGAAAAGACTTCAGGGTTTCTGCCAATGGAGCGGGAATGGATGGATAAATTCATCGACCACGGATATCTAGATACGTTCAGGATGTACCATCAAGAACCCGAGAACTATAGTTATTGGGATCAGATAACCCGAGCACGAACGCGTAATGTGGGATGGAGAATAGATTATTTCTTTGCAAACACATCGTTCTCAAATAGAGTTAACGAGGCGTTCATTTTGTCCGACGTGATGGGATCAGATCATTGCCCTGTTGGGATCCAAATATCCTAGGACAGAGGTTTACAATTGGACAACCCTAGTGAATATACTTCCGATGGAATCTAATCACTTGGAATCTAATCACTGTATTGCAAACTATTACAAATCTAGGTTTTTGGAATTGGTGCCTAATAAGATAGAATGAAAAATATTAGAACGTAGGAGTAACCAAAGATGTCAGTCGATGTAGCAACGTCAATAGCTCGCATTTTGAAACAAGAGGGGATTGAATGGGTTTCGACGTTCCCTGTTTGTAGAGTCAATAACGCTTTAGGTAGGGAAGGAGTCCCTATGGTCATGATGCGCGATGATAGATATGCAGTAGCCTTGGCCGACGCATACTCCCGTGTGACTGCCGGTACAAAGATTGGCGTATGCACGTTTCAAGGGGGAGTCAACGCAGCAGGCATGCAATACGCCTATGCTGGCATAGCCCAGGCTTTTGAAGACGGATCTCCTGTTTTATGCATAACTGACGGTGTGCCAATCGGACAATCAGAAAACAGCCAGTTTGACGTCCCAGCCAGTTTGAAAACGGTATCTAAATGGTATGGATACATAGACGACCCAAAACGCGTTCCGGAATTCATGAGACGCGCTTTTACACTCCTGAGAACTGGACGTCCGGGGCCCATAGTAATAGCTGTCCCTGACCCAACCGGTGAATACGATGAAACGGCTGACCCATACATCCCAGTTAAGGGTTGGAAATCAAGTCCTGACTCAGATGATGTTTCCAGAGCATTAGAATTATTAGACCAATCCAAGAATCCATTGATATATGCGGGTGAAGGAGTCATATATGCGGGAGCTTCTAACGAATTAAGAGAATTTGCAGAATCCAAAAGCATCCCTGTTATCACCACTCTAAAAGGCAAGGGCGCATTCCCTGAAAATCACCCGTTGTTCGTTGGTGTGAGAGGAGATCAAGTCGAACAGTATTTGAATTCCAGCGATCTCATCCTCGCTATAGGATCTAGTTTATCACCAGGTAGATTTAGCCATGCTATACCCAATGCCACAAGCAAAACGATAATTCATTGCAACGTAGACGAGTTACATATAAACAAGATATACCCTACATCTCACGCGCTAATCGGCGATGCTCGTTTGACGTTAAAAGCCCTTATTGCACAATCAGGAACAGGGTCTTCGGATCCAGGTAATACAGAGAAGATTTACTCGGATATCCGGTCGGCACGTGAGACAGCTATGGCACCCTACAGGGAGGCAATGGCCTCAGAAGATAAACCCATCAACCCTTACCGTGTATACTCCGGATTAATGGAGGCTCTGGATCCCAATAACTCCTTCGTTACACATGAATCCGGCAATACCAGGGATCAGTTGAGTACCATGTACGACACAGTGGTTCCTAGAGGTTTTCTTGGGTGGGGAAACGTATCAACTTTAGGATTTGGTCTTGCAGGCGCTTTGGCAGCCCGGATTGCCGAACCCAATCGCCCTTCCATGGTAGTCACTGGTGAAGCAGGGCTAGGATACATGCTCGGCAACTTAGAAGTGACTCTTCGACAAAATGTCGCAATCACTGTGGTCCACATAAGTAACGGTGGGTTTTCCGGATACGGTCCCGGGTTTTGGGGAACTGGCCATGATCCATACACCCACAGCGTTCTTGGGTACGATGATGTAGACATGTCCAAAGTACTGGGAGAACTAGGCTTATATACTGAGCGAGTTTACGAGCCGTCTGAAGTTGTCCCAGCACTAAAAAGGGCTGTCGATAAAAACTCCGCAGGACAACCAGCCTATATTGAGTTTATATGTAGCCAATATCCAATCTACGGTAGCTGGGTTGGAAGATAACTGAAAGGATTAGTGTCGGGCCGAGGG
>Ga0209034_10000867_pt1 | contig 15010 bp, 9 predicted proteins | sample MarorgKNORR_S2LV_2_FD_188219 | JGI IMG/M metagenome (GOLD analysis project Ga0209034, IMG submission 188219) | Marine microbial communities from the Southern Atlantic Ocean, analyzing organic carbon cycling - 250m_A/KNORR_S2/LV (SPAdes) (version 2) | ecosystem: Environmental > Aquatic > Marine >...
CGGTACGTCAGAAAATGACTCGAAAGACCGACGATCCGTTGTTGAAGAGGATGCAGCGCGAGTGCGTCGGGACCGACGTGCTGGCGTTCCAGTTGCCGTTACGGATGCGACCGATGGTGGTGCGACGGTCAGGCGAGGCCATCTGGCGGGTCTCCGGTCGGGTTGCCCATCGGGTCGGACAGGTGCCGGTCGTTGTGGTGTTCGGCCGGGCCTCGGGCAACCGGCAGCCGTCCCTCGGAGGTCAGTTGTTCGTTGTCGCGATGTGCGATCCGAAGTGCCCCCGGCGGACCCGAATCTGCCTGATGTTCACAACGCCGAGACCACCCGCTGAACGGATGGCCTCCTGAACCTCCGGTTCGCGGTATCGATTCGGGTGTGGCTGTCGGGACGGGGCTGGAGGATGGAGGAACTCCCCGGAGGCCGGTGGCCGGTTCCAGGACCGTTCCGGGTCACGCGGCCAGTTCATCGATGGCCCCGACAGCCCACCCAGCCCCCGACCGTAGGCAGCCCGGTGATCCAGGGAGGGATTGCCGGGCTGTTCACGGCCTGGTCAATTCAGCTCGATGGACTCCTCCCAGTGTGCCATCAGCATTTCCAGTTCGTCTTGGACGATCTCGTAGTCGCCCACCAACCGGGTCATGCGGTCGGTGTCGCGGTGGATCTCGGGGTCGGCCATTTGTTCTTCGAGTTCTTCCTTACGGAGTTCCGCCTCAGCGATTTCCGCCTCGATCTCGACGGCCTTTCGATACGGAAACTGGCGGGTGCGTTGGGAGGAGTCGTTTTCGACGGGTTCGGGAACCGAACGTGCCTTGGGAGCAGCCTGGTTGGATGACACGGGCTGCGGTGGTGAGGTGTCGGATTCGTTGTTTTCACGGAACGCGAGATACTGCGAATAGTTTCCGTCGTAGATCCGGCATCGGTCTTCCTCAATCACGAGAACGTGTGTGGCGATCTGGTCGATGAAGAAACGGTCGTGCGTGACGAACAGCACGGTACCGGCAAATTCGCACAACGCCCGTTCCAGCCCGTCCCGGGCCCACAGGTCGAGGTGATTGGTGGGTTCGTCAAGAATCAGCAGGTTGGCATTGAGTGCTGACAGTCGGGCCAGTGCGGTCTTGCTTTGCTCTCCTCCACTGCAGTGGCCGAAATTCTGCAGAACGATATCGCCGGTAAGTCCGAAGCGGGCCAGCAGACTGCGGAGTTGGCCGGGGTTGACGTCGGGGTTGTTCGGTGGCCGGATCGCCTCGACCAGGTCCAGGTCATCGGGGATCTGGTCAATTCCCTGGTCAAAATAGGCCAACTCGACATTGTGGCCCAGTCGCACGTTGCCCTGGTCCGGCTGAAGATCGCCCAGCAGAGTTTTCAGGAGCGTGGTCTTGCCGCTGCCGTTGGGTCCGAGGATCCCCAGCCGCTGTCCCCGTTCGACTCTCAGCGTCAGGTCCTCGAACAGGGGTTCGGCAAAACCCTTGGAAATCTCGATCGCCTCGATCACGATTTCGCCGCTACGGGCCGGTTCACCGAAGGTCATTGGCGGTACGGAGAAATTGTCGATCTGTTCGATGTCGCCGAGACGTTCGAGTTTCCGCACACGGTCTGCTGCCTGCTTGTGCTTCTGCCCGTACTGGTTCCGACGAATGAAGTCCTCGGTCCGTGCGACGAACGCCTGTTGCTTCCGGGCCTGTTTGCCGAGTCGCTCCTGGCGTTCGGACCGTTGACGGCGGTAGGCGCTGAAATTTCCCGAGTAGGCGTCGAGCCGGTCGGGACGGAGTTCGAGGACGCGTGTGACGACCTTGTCGAGAAAGAAGCGGTCGTGGCTGACGAGGATCATGGCTGGACGTGCCCGAACCAGGAAAGACTCGAGCCACTCTGTGGCGGCGATGTCGAGATGGTTGGTGGGTTCGTCGAGCAGCATCACGTCGGGATCGGTCAGCAGCAATCGGGCCAGAGAGGCCCTGGCCTGCTGGCCGCCGCTGAACGTCGTCAACGGGCGGTGGAAGTCGCCGGCTTCGAACCCCAGACCTTCGAGAACCTCGGCGACACGGTGGTCGATCTGGAATCCGGAGTGCTGTTCAAGCGTGGCATGCACGGTGTCGTAACGCCTGAGCAATGTCTCTGATGACTCCTGGCTGATCTGTTCGGCCAGCGTTTCGGCCTCGCGCTGCAGTTCGTAGAGCCACTGGAGTCCGTCGGCAGCTTCATCCCACAGGGAACGGTCGGCGGCGAGGTCGGGCTGTTGTTCCAGCAGCCCGACTCGGACCGTGCGTGGAGTGTCGATCGCGCCGGTGTCGGGCTCATCGAGTCCGGCGAGAATGTTCAACAGGGTTGTCTTGCCACTGCCGTTGGGTCCGACCAGGCCGACGCGGTCGCCGGTACGAATCTCCAGGCCGAGCCCGGCAAAGACCGGTTCGGCATCGAACTGGCGCGTCAGATCTCTGGCGGAGAGCAGGATCATCAGTGTCAATTGACCCTGGGCGGGGGGAAGGTGGCCAATGGTAGTGCATTGGCCTACCATGGCAAACGGCTTTGTCAGACCGCCGGAAATGGTGGTTTCGGCTCGATCCGAGTGGGTGTTCCAGCAGCACCCGCGGCAGTTTCCCTGGGCAGAATTACGGCGAGAAGATGAGCGACGAGACGATCACGATTCAGGTTGGACACAGTCCCGACCCCGACGACGCCTTCATGTTCCACGCGTTGGCCAACGACTGCATCGACACCGGTCGTTACCGGTTCACCCACGAACTGGTTGACATCGAAACGCTCAATCACCGGGCGTTCAAGGGAGAACTGGAACTGACCGCCGTCAGCCTGCACGGATACGCGCACCTGACGGACATCTACGCGATCTGCAGTTGCGGTGCGAGCATGGGAGACGATTACGGCCCGATGGTCGTTGCACGGGAGCCTTGGTCGATCGATGACCTGCGAGGCAAGAAAATCGCGGTGCCGGGAACGCTGACGACCGCCTTCCTGTCGCTGAAATTGCTGCTCGGGGACGACTTCGAGTACGAGGTGCACCCGTTCGATCGATTGCTGGACATTGTCGAAGCGGGCGAGGCCGATGCGGGGTTGATCATCCATGAAGGACAGTTGACCTACGGAGAGCAGGGGCTGCACCTGGTCGTCGATATGGGCAAATGGTGGATGCAGGAAACCGGTTTGCCGCTGCCGCTGGGGGCCAACGCGATCCGCAAGGACCTGGGGTTGGCGGTGATGCAGGAGGTGACGACGTACCTGAAGCGAAGCATCGAGTACGGGCTGGAGCATCGCGACGAGGCGCTGGCTTACGCCCTGCAGTACGGCCGTGATCTTGATCACCAGAAAGCGGACACTTTCGTGGGCATGTACGTCAACGACTGGACGCTGGACTTCGGCGAACGAGGCCGAGAGGCGGTACGGGTGCTGTTGGCTCGCGGCCACGAGGCGGGTGTGATCCCGGAGCGGATCGAGCCCGAGTTCATCGACGGCTAGATGCTTGCTGCTGGTGACCACATTCGATTCGAGCCGCCCGGCGGCGATCTTCCCGGGGAGCAAGCACAGCGATGACGATTTCAACGGCGGATTACCTGCAGGAACTCTTTGGCCTGGACGGACTGACGGCCGTCGTGATCGGTGGCACCGGAGTGTTGGGTGGTGCTTTTTGCGACGCGCTGGGGGCCGCGGGTGCTCACGTGGTTGTGGCCGGAAGGAGTGCCGAACGCGGCGAAGCCCGGGCTGAGGCGATTGTCGCCGGCGGGGGATCAGCCGAATTTCAGCCGGTGGACAACACGTCGCGGGAGGATTTCCAGGCGATTGTCTCGCACCTCTCGGAGGCCGGACGTCGTCCCGACATCGTGATCAACGGAGCCGGCATCAACTCGGCCACCCCGTTCCTGGAGATCGATGAGGATGAATGGGAGCGGATCCTGGCGATCAACCTCACCGGGGTGCGGCTGGGCTGTCAGGTCTTCGGCGGCGCGATGCTGGCCGATGGCCAGGGCGGTTCGATTGTCAACATCGCCTCTCTCTCGGGTATCACCGCGCTCTCGCGGGTCTTCACCTACTCGGCAACCAAGGCCGCGGTGATCAATCTGACCCAGAACCTGGCCCGTGAGTGGGCCGCGGTCGGTATCCGCGTCAACGCGCTCTCTCCCGGGTTCTTCCCCGCCGAGCAGAACCGGAAGGTTCTGACCGAAGAACGTGTGGCCAGCATCATGGGGCACACGCCGATTGATCGGTTCGGTGAACCGCACGAATTGGCCGGAGCGATTCTGTTGTTGGCCAGTCCCAGGGCGGGCAGTTTTCTGACCGGCGAGAACGTGGTGGTCGACGGCGGTTTCATGGCCACCACGATCTAGTCGTCCGTTGCCGGTTCGTACCCGAAGCATCCCGGGTGGATCGGACGAGGGCCTGTTCGAGTGACATCGATCGAGTTTTCACTTCGCCGTCGCCACCTGGTCAGCATCGTGCCGACGGAGGTGTCGCATGTGTTCACCGACATTCTGGTGATCGGTGGAGGGATCGCCGGATTGCGAGCCGCGTTGGGACTCGAGCCGGGGCTCACGGCCGTCGTGGTCACCAAGGATCTGCTGACACTCTCCAACAGTGCCGAGGCCCAGGGTGGCATTGCCGGCGTACTTGATCCGCTCGATGACTTCGCCAACCACACTGCCGATACGATCGCTGCGGGCAAGGGGCTGTGCGATCACGACGTGGTCGAAATGGTGGTGCGAGAGGCCCCGGAACGAATCCGCGAGTTGATCGGGATCGGCACCCGCTTCGACGAGACCGACGGACTGATTGATCTGACTCGTGAGGGGGGGCACAGTCACCGTCGGGTCGTCCATGCCAATGGAGACGCGACCGGACGTGAGGTGATGAGGGCATTGCAGGAGGCGGCAGTCCAGCGGGATGGGGTCCAGGTATGGCAGAACACGTTCACGATCGATCTGCTGACCGTCGACGGCCACTGCCGTGGGGCGATCGTACATGATCCCGAAAGACCGACGACCTGCGTGTGGGCCAAGCAGACGATCCTGGCCACCGGCGGAGCAGGACAGTTGTTCCGCGAGACGACCAATCCCGAGATTGCCACCGCAGACGGACATGCGATTGCCTTCCGTGCCGGTGCCAGCTTGCGGGACATGGAGTTCATGCAGTTTCACCCCACGGTGCTCTACATCGCCGGCAGTTCGCGTCATCTGATCACCGAGGCAATCCGGGGTGAAGGAGCCTGGCTGCGGGATTGCCACGGTCACCGCTTCATGCCGGATTTTGACCAGGCAGCCGAGTTGGCGCCTCGAGACGTGGTCAGCCAGGCGATCACCCAACAGATGGCCAAGACCAATCACCCCTGTGTGTACCTGGATCTTTCGCACCTGGATGCTGATTTCGTCCGCTCCCGGTTTCCTCACATTGCCAGTGTCTGTGCGGATTTCGGACTGGATGTCACCTGTGACCAGATTCCGGTTCGGCCCGGGGCGCACTACATGATCGGAGGGGTCACCGTCGACGGCCAGGGGCGAACGACCCTGCCAGGTCTGTGGGCTGCGGGTGAGGTGACTTCGACCGGATTGCACGGGGCCAACCGGCTGGCATCCAACAGCCTCGTCGAAGGGCTGGTCTATGGGGCGCGGGCCGGGGAGGCCGCTTCGAAGGCAGCGAGAGTGATTCCCGACGATTTCGCAGTGCCCACATTTCCGTCGGACTCAGACCTCTTCGAGAGGGACGACGACGAATTGAACATCACGGACCTGAGGAACTCGCTGTCGAGCCTGATGTGGCGGCAGGTCGGTATCGAGCGAACCGAGACGTCGATGCAGGAAGCGGCCGAAAGGGTCGAGTTCTGGGACGGGTTCGTGTCGAACCGCGAGCTGAGCGAGATGGCGGGATGGGAACTGCAGAATCTGCTGTTGGTCGCTCAGCTGATGATCGCCTCGGCCAGAGCCCGCACCGAAAGCCGGGGCGTTCACCTGCGGAGCGACTTCCCCCGGACCGACGCTGCGCAGGCGAGGCACCTCGACATCATCGCGACGAGCTAGCAGGCTCCGGCGAGCGAGTCGATCTCGATGCGATGCGGGAGCGGGAGCTTGAGGTAGCGATTGCCCCGGGCGTCATAGAAGTAGATCTGGTTGTGGTCGCTTTCCCAGATCGCGCCCAGGCGAACGTTCCGGGGTCCCTGGACGGAAAACTGTAGCCCACAATTGCGGCCGCGTCGTGACAGGGCCCGCTGAGTCATCGAGGTGATTTCGGCCAGCAGGTTCTCTTTGTCACAGAGTGTGTTGCGTACGAAGTTTCGCAGATCGTCCAGCGTCCGGATCTCAGCAAGGGTGTCGCTCATCAGTAGAGTCTTCCTGGTGCGTCAAGGTGTTGGGAGCGGGACAGTTTGGCCGACCTGTCCAGCTTACCTATCGGCGATAGTTTGACACCAAATGTGGGAACGCGGCGGACGGCGTTCACATCGTTACGGTGTGTGTGACCGGACCGACCGGAATGGTCGCGCGGACGAATTTGCTCATTTGACTGGAGTTGACGATTGCGCGGGGTACCGATGTGGCGTATTGCACCGATCGCATGACCCGCGTATTAATGGTCGGCCGTTATCCAATGGGAGTGATCGATGAGCGGAGAACTTCCCGAGGGGTTTTCGAATCTCGATGACCTGTGGGACGGGCCACCGTCGCAGCCGATTTCGGGTGATTCCGACAACTTGGCCGACGAGGACACCAGTCAATCGCCGGAAACGGACGACGATTCGCGGCTCTACCTGCCCGGCTGGGAGGACGGCTGGACGGTGAAACTCAAGACGACCTGGGGGCGTGAGTACTGTTTCGCCAAGAACCCCGGCGAGGAGTTCTATCACCTGCTGATGGCCGGCGAACTGTATGTCCAATACGACGACGAGAAATTTTGCCTGGAGTGTGCGCGTCGCCGTGGCGTGCTCAGCAAGAACCGCCTGCACTGGAGGCGGGGAGGGTGAGTGGAGGACCGCTCTGCGAGGCGGGCCGCAGATGTTTGCCAGCGTCGGCAGGGGGCAAGAGCCGCCCTTAGCTGTCCGTCGGACGGGCCCGGCTTCGCTTGGATTTTCTGCCCGAGACTTGTCCGATCAGGCGTTCGTAGTCGTCCAGGGTCGTGTCGAGATGCTCGCGGAGCTCCCTGAGCTCCTTCTGTTGCGTCTGGCTGCTCTTCAACAGTGGTTCCATCCAGCCTTCCATCAGACGAAACTGCTGCCGGAGTACCTTCAGCAGGCTGGGCGGGATCTTGTTGACGACGGTGATCGTGTTGGCACCGGCAAGTTGCTCGAGTTCTTCTTCTCCGTCTTCGTCCTCGGGGTCGTCGGGTTCGACGACCGTCACCGGCAGAACGTCCGTCTGGGATGATTCGTCTTCGGTTTCGTCCGGCTGTTCTTCCGCTTCCGGTTCGGCCGCGGCAACGGTGACTGGGCGGGCGGCCGCTTCGGACAACGCGTCGCGAATGGCATCGAGACTTTCCCGAAGACCGGCAACGTGTCCGGCAATGTCCGCGTTGGCCGCTGACGGTTCGTCGGAGGAATCGCTCGAAACGAGTCGGTCGAGTCCATCGGTCATGGCCTGGCGAATCTGGTCCAGACCGGAGGTGACGCCGTCGAGTTGTCCGGTGAGCTGTTCGAGGGCGGCGGGTTCTGGGGCCTGCTGCTCCTGATCCTCATCCACTTCAGCCGGTTCGCCGTTTCCGGCGGCGAGTTGTTCAAGTCCGTCGGCCATCGCGTCACGGATCGACTCGAGTCCCTCGCTGAAGCTGCTCAACTGGACGACCACCTGCCCGACCTTGTCGTCGGCCCCGACACCTCGCATTTTCACGTTTTGCTGGAAGGTCTTCTTGATCGTCTCCCACCGAGCGACTTCGTCCTCGGTCTGGGCGTTGATCAGTTCCTTGAACTTCAGCAGGTTGGCCTCGGTATCGGAAGTCAGCGTCTGTGAGTCGTTCTCGTAGTTGGAGACGATCAGCGACTGGAGTTCATCGTCATTCATGATCGGGACCACCTTTTCGGCGATCCGGTTCATGTTGCGGTAGGATCCCTGCAGCTTGAAGGCCGGCTCGGTGCGGTAGTCATCGGACATGGCCGCCGAGCGAATGTACTCGCGATTGACCGCCAGGATCACGTCGCGGACCCGCATCAGTTTTTTCATCACGGTGACGAATTCGGAGAGCTCTTCGGCCGAGTAGTTGCCTTCGAGTTCGATGCCGTCGGGCGTCTCGCCCTGGGCCATGCGGATCACAGCATAGACATCGTCCTGGCTGCGGGTGGCCAGCTGGTTGAGGGCGGAGTTGGAGGTGAGGCAGTTCTCGAGGTAACTCATCTCGAACGCGTCGGCACTCTCACCGATCATCTCGCCGAGGTTGTAGATGTCGGCCCGGTTGGTGAGCATGTCGGGGATCTGGAACTTCTCACCGCTCTCGGTGTACGGGTTGCCGGCCATCACGACGCACACCTTGCGTCCCCGCAGGTCGTAGGTGCGTGTGCGGCCCTTGTAGACACCCTCGATCTTTCGCTGGGCGTCGCACAATGAGATGAACTTCTGGAGGAACTCCGGGTTGGTGTGCTGGATGTCGTCGAGATAAATCATCACGTTGTCGCCCATCTCCAGGGCGAGGTTCAGTTTCTCGACTTCCTCGCGGGCGGCTGCGTTGGGGGCCTCGGATGGGTCCAGCGATGTGACGTGGTGACCGATGGCCGGGCCGTTGATCTTCATGAAGATGATGCCCAGCCGGTTGGCGATGTACTCCATCAACGTGGTTTTGCCGTAGCCCGGCGGTGAGACCAGCAGCAGCAGTCCCATCAGGTCGGTTCGCTTCTCCTCGCCGACAACACCCATCTGCTTGGCCAGGTTGTCTCCGACGACAGGGAGATAGACCTGGTCGATCAGCTTGTTGCGTACGAACGAGGTCAGGACGCGGGGGCGGAACTCCTCGAGCCGCATTCCCTCCCGGGCCGTTTCGACCAGTTCTTTCTTCTGCTCCTGGTAGGCCAGGAACCGCGGCACGCGATTCTGGTGGAAGCGTGCCAGCCGCTGCATGAAGCGGTTGTACTGCAGGTGGTAGTGGCTGCCGTCGATGACGGAGTGGTCGCCGGCGAGGTCGTCGAGTTCGGCGACGGCCGAAGCGTCGACGATGACGTTGCGATCGATCGATCCCTCCAGCAGCAAGGCCGCCACCTCGTCGATGTAGTCGGCCGTCTCGGCGTCGGCACGGCTCTCGAGAAAGGCCTCGACCCAGTCCCGGGCCACGTGGAGTCCGCCGGCCGAGTCTTTCTTGACCGCGGCCAGGCTCTGGGTGAACCGGCTGTCGTGCCCGGAACTCTTGAGGTGAGCGGTGAACGAATCGTGCAGTTCGGCTGCGGTGCGGCTGATGACGAATCCCGTGTCGGGGTCGGCGAGTTCGGCGAAGAGATACTCGGCGGCTTCTCCGACGAGGTTGTTGTTGAACAGCCCCTCGTCGGTGACGAACTGTTCGAGCATCCCGGTCAGCGAGGTGACGTAGGCGGCCTGTGCACCGGTGCCGGGAAAGGCGAGGCTGACGCTGCCGAAACCCCGGAGTTGCGCGGCGATGCGGTCCTTGGCCAGTTTGTCCCCGAAGCGGGACCAGAAGACCTTGGCCATCGCTCGCGAGCGCGGGTGGTAACGGAGCAGTCCGATCCTCGCGTTCATCTGCAGCAGGGCGCCGAGGATCTGGCTGGAGTCACGGTCGTGAACGCCCTTGACGTAGCTCTCGGCGTACCGTGGCCCCATGAACTCCTGCACCACCGCCAGCCGGGCGTCGGGCTCCATCGCCAACACCTCGTCCCGTTCCGGCAGTTCCTCGCTGCCCAGGGCTTCGAACAGCCGGTATGCCAGGTACTCGCCCCGGTACACCTCGGCCGTTTCACTGACGATGTCCTGTCGCCACAACTCCCTGGTTGCCAGGAATTCCTCGTCTCCGATCGGTTCGAAGAAGTCGGTGCCGGTCAGGTGCAGGGCCATTTCGTCGTCACGGAAGACGGTCGTCAGGTCCAGTTGCTGGACGTTGACCGAGAAGTGATGGTTGCCCATCTTGATGACGTTGTCACCGCCGACGAACAGGTCCTGGCGATCCTTGAGCTGCCGGACGGCGTCCTCGCGGATCGTCTTCAGTCGACTCTGGATGTCGTCGACCTTGACGCTGTCCTCGAGTTCCTTGAGTTGGTCGACGATGTCGCGGACCTTGTCGATCATCAGGTCCGAGGCGAAGTAGCCGTTGATGTCGTTGACGCTTTCGAGGGTTCCGACTCGGCTCTGGATTCCGCCCAGGATTCGCTCGGCCGCTGACATCAGGGCATTGGCCCGCTTGTTGCGGGCTTCGACCAGTTGCAGCTTCCGGGATTCAAACGCGTTGTAGACCTCGTCACGTTTCTCGGACAACTGCACGACGAACTCGTCGAACTCGGCGAACCGTCCTTCGAGTTCTTCGATACCGATCATCACCTTGGTGAGAAACTCGTCGCACTTCTCCGGCGAATCGCAGACATCGAGGTAGTTGACGATCGACTGGTCGAGCAGTTTCAGCTGTGAGTTGAATTCGGCAACACCCTCGACCGACATCAGGTCGCGGGACTTCTTCTTGAGCGCGGCACGGGCCTGGTTGACCGTCGAGAAGATGTTGGAGATGTTGTCGATGATTGCGGTTCGCTGGGTGGCGTCGTCGATCTCGAGGTTGCTGACGATGTCGATGAGCATCTCGAGGTCGGCAGCGCTCTGGTCGATTGCTTCCTGCAACGTCTTGGCGTCGCTGACCTTCGTCAGTTCCTCGACCCCGGCGAGTTCCTCGGTCACCTTCTTCTCATAGGGAGCCAGAGACTCGGGGCGGAGCAGGAACTCGACACAGCGGTGCGACAGGGTGTCATTCTGCTCGGAGACTTCCTGCTCGAGTTGGTCGACCAGTGCGGTGTCGACGTAGCGGAGGTCTCGGAGGGTGATGATGTCACCGCGGATGCGTCGGAGTGCGGCGAGGGAGTCGACGAAGTCCTGGATCGTTTCGAACCGCCGCCGGCTGACGTCGGCGATGATCTCGCGAGTCTCACCCTCGACCCGCGACGTCTCGCTGGCGGTGTTCCGCTTGACCCGCACCACCTTCTCGAACTCGTCGATCGCAGAGGCGGCCGCGTTCCGGATCTCCCCGAGCGGGGTGGCCAGGCCGCCGGTTTCCTCGTTGGTGATCCAGAAGAAGCTGTCGAGGATGTCGGTCGACTGCTTGACGATGTCGACGTAGAGGTTGGCGTAGGTGTCCTCCTTGTTGATCAGTCCGAGCACCTCGTGGCACTCGGCCATGCCCCGCACGATGTCCTTGTTGCCCACCTTGTGCAGGAACGTCTCCTCCTGTCCCGGTGGCTCGTAACCCTCTCCGGTGTAGGGGGTTTGCCAGACCTGGATCGCATGGTGCTTGGCCGCGGCTTCCTGCGAGCGGAAGCAGAACAGTTCGCCGCCGTCAAACAACGAGAAGCCGTGACAGATCAGGGGGGTCTCGACCTTCTGCTCGATCAGGTTGTAGTTGAGCAGGATGTAGACGCCCGAATCGCGATTGTGGAAGACGTAGAGGAAGTCTTCGCCGTTGGGCGAGTCGATGCGGCCGGCGAACTGCATGTCCTGCAGATCGCTCTCGAAGGTCTTGTTTTCGCCGGTCTGCAGGTAGTAGCCGTTGGAGAAGATCAGTCCGTGGTCGTCGGGCAGCATGACGCAGGCGTGCTCGATCGAGTCGAGTCGCACCACCTGTTGGGCCTTCTCGTTGTAGACCAGGTACCGGTCGGCATTCTCCTGGTAGGGCCGAACCTTCATCAGGATGATGTTGCCGAGGATCGAGTAGTCGACGCGTGCGTCGTCGAGTGTCTGGTCGACGTGTTCGACGGGTTCGGAGTAGATGCCCTCGCCACTGGCGGTGTTGTCCTCGATCTTGACCGTCAGGTCCCCGCCGACAGTCTCGACGAAGACACGGTCGGCAATCGAGATATGAGGGTGCGCGCCGGACTGTTGCATGTCCCGCGTGGCCAGTGTCCACTCGAATCCGTGCTGCGGCGGAAAGACCACCTCGTGGTCCGAGCGGTTGTCGATGTAGGTCAGGCCGTCGTCGGAGATCGCCCACTTGAACGACTTGATGTCGTTGACCGAGGCACCGACCCGGAAGACCATGAACAGGTACACGCCGGTCTGGAAGAACCTCGCGAATGTGGCGTGCTTGTAGTACTTGTAGACGTCTTCGAAGTCCTTGCGGAATCGGTCGTCGGAAATCAGGTCCAGCGTGCCGGGGGAGAACTTCCCGTCGGCAAAACCGTGCACGGCGAAAACGTCCTCGATGTTGATCTCGGACTTCAACCCGAAGGTGACGTTGTAGCCGAACAGCAGATGCGAGCCGATCGAGACCATGTCCCGCGGCACGCAGTTGTGCTCGGTCGTGATCCTCTCGGTTCCCAGCAACGTCGTCTCGATCGACCCGAATGCGTCCTTGCGGGCGTCGTTGAGCGTGCCCAGCCTCTTGCGGAGATCCTGGCTGTGGGAGACCAGTCGTCCCCGAATGATCTCGTACGTCCCACTCTCCAACTGCGGCCCGGCGCCGGTTGCGGACGCACCGGGGGCGTTGTCGGCGGGCTGGGAGGCGGCATCGGCTGTTGAGTCAGCCGCTGCGGCCTCGTTCTGGGGACGTTCTTCGTCGGCCATCACGGGAATTCCTGGCGAATGGTTGCCGGGTGCCAATTACTTGGCTTGCTTCCCGTCGGTCAGGCCCAGCGAAGCGACCTTCTGGCTGGCGACTCCCGCCCCGCGGAAGACTCGCAACAGGTCCTCCAGCCGCGACTTGTCGTCCTCGTTGTCGGCCATCGTGATCAGCCGTCCAACCAGTGCTGCGACCGAGAGGTCCTTGACGTCTTCGAAACTGACACCGAACTGGCCGGTGAACTGTCTCAGCTGGGCGGCGAAGTACTCGTTGTCGCCGTTGAAGAACGTGTTCTTGACGTCGGTGAGCACGTCGCTGTTGCCGATGAACCGGTCGACACTCTTTCCGGCCTTGATCGAGTCGACGATCTTGTCGAAGAAGGTTGTCTCGCCGCCGACGATGTCGATGGTCGAGTTCTTCAAGGCCTCTCCGACGATCTCGGCCTGGGCCTCCGCGATATTCTGCTGTGCGTCGATCGCGGCGATCTCGATGTCCTTGTCCTTGTTGAGTTGCAGCTTGAATTCCTCGTGTTCCTTGCCCGCGGCATGGAACAGTTTCATCGACTCGGCTTTCTCCTTGATGCCGGTCGCTTCGGCGTTGAATTTCAGTCCCATCACGCTGGCTTCGGCCGTTCCGACCTTCTCGGTCGCGACCGCCATGGCCTCGTCGCCCTTGGCTTCGGCGACAGCCTTCTTCTGCACGATGGTGGCCTCGGCACTGCCGGTCTGGTCGATCACGACCGCCTCGGCCTCACCCTTCCTCTGGATCACCGACGCTTCAGCGGTGCCCTCTTTCTCCAGTGCATCAGCCTTGGCCATGGTGACCTGGGCTTCGGCGAGTCCCTCGGCCGCCTGGTCGGCGGTCTTGGCTTCGGCCAACATCTTGGTGGCCTGCATCTCGCGTTCGGCCGCATCCCGCTGGGCTTCGGCCTCGATGACCACCTGCTGGGCACCGAATTCGGCCGACTGCTTCTCGGCCTCGGCCGCCTTGACCTGGATGACCAACGACTCCTGGGCGTCTTTCTCGGCCATCGTGACCGCGACGGTCTTGGCCCGGTCGGCGGTCATGATTTCCTGGGTGTTCTTGATATTTTCCTGTTCTTCAACCACGCCGCGTTCGACCATCACGCGTTCGCGGATCACTTCCTGGATATTCCGCTTCTCGATCTCGATCGCCTTGTCCTTCTCGATGTCGGCAAGACCGACCACGCGTTCCCGTTCGGTCACTTCCAGCATCCGGTCCTTCTCGACCCGCTCGATCTCGACCTGGTCGGTCCGTTCCTTGTTTCGCAGGGCCACGATGATCTGGCGGTCCTTGTTCTGCTCGGCCACCTGGATCTGTTCCTCGGCAACGATCCGAGCCGACTCGGCGCGCTGTCGCTCCTCTTCCTGGACCTGGGCGGCTGCCGCCTGGTTCCTCGCGGTGATCTCGGCGATCTCCCGCTTCTGCTTCTCCTCGGCATCGACCCGTTGTCGCTCGAGTTCATACAGCGCCTGGTCGCGATCGACGTTCTGCTGCTTGATGACCTTGGATTCTTCGACTTCGAAGGAGTTCCGCTTCATGTTCTCCTGGGTCGTCAACTCGGTGATCTTCTTGATCCCTTCGGCGTCCAGAATGTTCTGCGGGTTGAGGCTCTCCAGGGGAGTCTGTTCGAGGTAATCGATGTGGCAGTTGTCGAGCCGGTAACCGTTGAGATCGGTTCCGATCACGTTGAGGATCTGTTCCCGGAAGTTGTCACGGTCGGTGTAGAGACTGACGAATTCGAACTGCTTGCCGACGGTCTTGAGCGCTTCGGAGAACTTGGCTTCGAAGAGTTCGCGGAGCTGGTTGATTTCCGAGGCCCGCTTCGGGTTGAGCATCTCGGCGACCTGCATGATGTCGCTCTGCTGGTTGTTGACCCGGACGTAGAACGCCACCCGGATGTCGGCCCGGATGTTGTCCTGGCAGATCAGACCGTCTTCGCCCTCGCGAGCGATCTCGATTCGCTTGACCGAAAGGTCCATCTTGTCGGCCGCGTGAGCTACCGGGACGATGATCATTCCCTTGCCGGTCTGGACTTTCAGTCCGCCGACGCCGGTCCGGACAATGGCCTCTTCAGGGCCCGGCTTGCGGTAGAAGGCGCTGAGAATGAAGAAGGAGACGATCGCAAGCGCGACCAATCCACCGATGCCATAGAGTGCAATTTCGACGTAACCCATTACTCGTCTCCCCCGATTGTGCCGCTCACGATGTACGTGTTGTCAGACCGGTTGTATTCGATGATTTTGGCCGTCTGCCCCTTGGACAGATCGCCGTCTGAAGTGCGAACCGAGAGGATCAATGGTGCCCCCTCGGTGGA
>Ga0209034_10000869_pt1 | contig 14974 bp, 3 predicted proteins | sample MarorgKNORR_S2LV_2_FD_188219 | JGI IMG/M metagenome (GOLD analysis project Ga0209034, IMG submission 188219) | Marine microbial communities from the Southern Atlantic Ocean, analyzing organic carbon cycling - 250m_A/KNORR_S2/LV (SPAdes) (version 2) | ecosystem: Environmental > Aquatic > Marine >...
ACTATATCGCCATTTGAAGCAGCATCAATTGCAAATTGTATCTTACTATATTGATCGGGTACATAGATGATGTTTTGGCTGTATGATAGATGATTAATAAAAATAAAAAAGGTCAGTAAATACCTCATAGAGGGAAAATCTCTTTTACTTTATTAGGAGCATTTTCAGTGTTTTATGGAATGTATTTGTTTTCATTCGATAAAAATAAATACCACTACTAACCGGATTGTTACGGTTATCCGTACTGTTCCACACTGTTGAGTAATAGCCTGATTGTTTCCACTCATTCACAATCGTTTTCACTTCTCTACCTTTTAAGTCATAAATAGTAATCGTTACGCGACTTGGCTCAGAGAGTTCATAACTAATGTTAGTTATTGGATTAAATGGGTTAGGATAATTATGGTGTAGCTGAAACTTATCAGGAATACTTCGCATGATTTCAGATAATTGATTCGCAATAAACTCTGGCGGACCTTCAATAATTTTGAATTTATAGGGGATGGATTCACCATGGTGATAGAACTGAAAACTATCATCACCAGTCAGATCATAATAGTCTTTAGTGCTGTAATCGAACAGGATAAAAGATCGGTCTTTGGGCAATTCACCAATCATGGAAGTGGAAAGAGTGAATGTCCCTTTATCGCCTTTAATATGTACTTCAATATCCCATAAACCTGAACGATAGAGTTTTGACCTTATGTCTGTTGTGAACTGACCTAAACCATCCTCTTTCCAAGAAGGTTGAGTGGTTGTGAGCGAAATAAAACCACCTGGAGATTTAAGATCAGGATTATCATTGAGGTCTAATCCTTCTTTAGCGGTACTTGAACGACCAATATAATTAGCGTGGTCCATATATTTTTTGCTGGTCACGCTAAGATTCATTTTCCATCCATCTATTTGTTCATCGTCACGTTTTTTGGCTAATTTTGCAGATTGCGTTACTTTAAGGTCCAAGAGGGCAGGGGCACCAGTTTTGTTATAGATTACATAACCGCCCCATGGATCCATTGTAGTAACTTGACTAGACCAACCTTGTTGCCCGGTTACATTATATTTAAAAGGTCCATAAAATTTATTTGGATCTATAGCAATATTAGCAGAATGACTGAATGGAGAACCGATTATGTTCCAACCTGGTGCTAATTCAAAATTTATCCCTGAAACATAATTAGCTGTTTTACCAGCTCCTGTAAATATATGTACATCTGACTTTTTATTCTGAATCATCCAATAACCTGTTCCTAACTCAATAGTGCTAGGTGGCGTAAATGACTCGTTTTCATATTCTAAAATCCTCCAAGAATTTTTTCCTGGATCAGCTTCCAAATCATCAGAGAAAATATTTTCTGGAGTGTTTTCAGATAACTGACTTGGTACAGATATTAACAACCACTGATTTTTTGGAAGTCCTGCACTATACATACTGCCCTGAATTTTGGTGCTCATGACATTAGCATTAAATGCAATCTCAGTTGATGCAGTATCGCTGAAACCAATGTTATCCGTACCATCTTTGGCAGCAAGATAATAATATAAGCCTGTGACACGCACATCAGCGGCAGGAATTGTGCCTATGTAATTATCTGCATCTGAGTTTGTCATTGATGTCTTTTTATATATCTTTTCTTCTCCAGATCTATAATAAAGATTAACGTCAAATACTCCATTCTTATCCTCAACAATAGCAGAAATATCTATAGCTTGAAGCACCTCTGGATCAGTAGGAGTACTAGCAATATTGCGGAAAGCAGGGCCGACTATGTCTTCTTCATTATCTATATTGATAACGGACACATCAACTGGATCAATACCTTGATAGGAAGTATCAGGTGAATTTGCAGGTTCAAAGTCAACTTTATACTCCATATCGTCATCATCGATATCATCATCCACGCCAGTAACAGTGACTGTTTGTTTGGTTGACCAATCATCTGGAGTAAAAATGAGCCAAGCTGGATCAATAGTTCCCTCAGTTATATCTGTTGAGCTTAGTTTAACTGTTACATAAGCTTTTGGTGCTCTATTTAGTGCAACTGTGAAGGAGGTGTCAGTACCTGTTTCAGATGTAAATAAACCTCCAGATGGTATGATGGTAAATCCAGGCCTCAATTCTGATTTAAATGTTGCACCTGTTATTGGTAGCGGATTGTTTGAAGAATCTTCTATTACACTAGCCATACCATAATAGTATGTTTGCTCAAAATTAAATAAAGAATCCGGATCTATAGTAATTTTTGTTTTAGTGGTATTAATGGTGGCTTTAAAGGCGAGATCTGTGCCATTAACACTATTTTCCCGTAAAACAACTATAGAATTAATATTTTCATTCGTTAGATCAGAATCATCCAGTTTTCTAATTGGTTCATCAAATGTAAGGATCAAATTTCGACTGATCGATACATCAGTTGATAGATCAAGAGGTGAGAATGAAAGGGTAGGTGGATTTTTATCTGCAGCCCTAAACGTAGCACTGGTATTGGTTACTTGCGGATTCAGTTTTTTTCCTAAAGTGTCCGCTATGTCTGTGCTGACTTCAACATAAACCAACTGATTGCTGGTAAAAGTGATTTGTGGGTCAACAGTGAAAATTGTTTTATCTAAATTGATAGTCGCGTCAAAAATAATTGGTATGCCATTAAGATCACGATCATGTAATCGGATCAGTCCATCTACAGAAAGATCAGTGATTGTGCTACCATCGATAAATCTAGCAGGTGAATTAAATGCAATTGATATATTACTAGATGGATCTATACCTGTGGCTCCATCCTTAGGTGTGAAACTCACAATAAATTCGCGATTTGCAGTAAAGCAAGATGAATTAAACTCAATTTCATTACCAGTAGAATCCTGAAGGCCAAATATTCCAATACAAACTCGCTGTTCACTTGTGAAAGGAATTTGTGGATCAATTGTGATTATGGGATAAAAAGGCGAAATATCCGCAACAAATGGTATATCAAAACCATTGATTGTTGAATCGCGGAGAGTAATTAGTTCCGTCAATGACTCAGTAGTAAAGGGTAGGCCATTATGGTGAAGAATAGGTTCATCTGAACGAATATATACATTACTATTTATAGCCACACCTGTTGCATCTTTCTGAGGTGCGAAAGTGAGTACTGGCGGTTCTGTATCTTGAATTTGAAATACAACACCTTGGGGTAGAATGGGGATACCTGAGGTATCTTGAATAGTAGTTGCTAGACCCACATAGACTTTCTGCAAGCTATTAAATTTGGCACTAGGCTCCACAGTAATTACATTTTTATCAGCATTAATTGATGCGTTAAAGGTAATGTTAGAACCATTGATACTTTCATCTCTAAGATGAATTAATGTGGATACATTACTATTCGTAATTGCCGTTCCATCTTGAAGTTCAACTTGGTTATTAAAAGTGAGTGTAATATTGGAACTGTCAGATATATTAGTCTCACCTTTACCAGGTGTGAAGTTTACAATGGCAACAGATGCAACTTCAAAGAGCGATTCTGTTAGTGGAATAGCATTATTTGAAAAATCTTCTACTGCTGGTTTAATGGCAACGTATACTTTCTGTTTACTATCAAAGTTATCAGTTGGGTTTACTTTAACTACGGTTTTTCCTGTATTGATGGTTGCATCAAATGAAATATCCTTACCATTGGTATCAGTTTCTCTAAGTACTATAAAATTATCAATGTCATCATCATCAAGCGGACTATCATCAAGGTTTCTAATTTTTTCACTGAAAGTAAGAGAAACAATACGATTAATTGCTACGTTCGATGAACCACTATCAGGATCAAAAACAACAGTTGGAGGACTGAGATCTTGAGTCCAAAACGTTACTCCTTGGCGAGGTATAGGATTATTTAAAGTATCTTCTATACCAGTAGAAACAGCAAGATATATTTGTTGCTCACTTTTGAAATCAGCTTGCGGTCTAACCATGAAATCTGTTCTGCCCATATTAATTGTAGCTGTAAAACCAATATCAGCACCATTAATGTTTTGCTCACGCAATATTAAAAGTTCGTTTAGATCTCCATCGGTAATTGCTATATCATCTGCTTTCCGCAGAGGTTTATTCGAAGTGATCGTTGGCCAACTGTTTATAGGAACACCTCTTGAACTATCTTCTGGAGAAAAAGTAAGAATAGCTATATCAGCCGTTTTAAATGTAATTCCTGTATCAGGCACAACATTATTTGAGCTGTCTTCTATTGAATTGATTAGAAGTCCAACAAACACTGTTTCATCACTACCAAAGAAATCTACCGGTTTAAGAGTGAATATCATTTTATCATTGTCCATATTCCCTGTAAAAGGGATATTGGCACCATTGGTATCATTCTTTCTTAAATGAAAGATTTGATTTAAATCGCTACTGGAGAGAGAATCATTATTTATTTTTCTAATTGGTTCATTGAATGAAATAATAACTTCTCGATCAATTGAAATATCAGTTTCGTCATTGCCCGGATCAAATGTGATTTGAGGAGGACTAGCATCCGCAGCAGAAAAAGTAATTTCTATTTTTGTAAAAGCTTCATCTAAGGCATTATCATTGCGATCTTCCACTTCCTTTTTAACTGCAACATAGACTTTCTGTTCACTAACAAAATCGTTGATAGGATCGATCTTAATTGATGTTTTAGCCACATTGATTGATGCATTAAAGCCTATATCCGATCCATTGACATCATTTGCACGTAGAATAAGTAAATCGCCCACGTTACTATCATCAATCACACCATCATCAAGTTTTCGAATAGGATTATTAAATGTAATGTTAATATTGCTATTCGAAAGAACATTTGTACTACTATCTTGAGGAGCCCAGGAAATGGTCAGTACTTCCGCTGTGTTAAAGGTAATATTTTGTGTAGAAATTTTATTATTAGATGTATCTTCAACAACATCACTTATTCCAACATATATTGTCTGAAGGCTTTTGAAATTATCCTTGGGATCAATAGTTATGATCGGAAAGTTGGGATTGATACTTCCGTAAAAACCAATTGGACTTCCGTTTGCATTGTTTTCCCTCAAGGAGACTATGGATGAAATATCAGAATTGCCAATAGTGCCGTTATCTAGTTTCCGGATTGGTTCATTGAATGTAATTGAGATGTTTGAATTGATAGTTACATCAGTATCTCCACTATCCGGACTCCAGGTAATTGAAGGAGCAATTATATCTGCAGCTATAAATGTTGTTGTAGCTGGGTTGATTACATTATTTGCAGTATCCTCAACTGTTGAACCAATTGCCGCATATACCACTTGATTGCTAGTAAAATCAGATATTGGGTCGATTGTTATTAAATCCTTTTGTGCGTTGATTATGGCATCAAAAGGAATATCATTACCATTCAAATCATTATCTTTTAATACAAGAAGATTATCTATATTTAGATCATCAAGTGCAGAATCATTAATATTTCGTACCGGTTTATTAAAGCTAATTGTGACATTACTAGTAGTAGGAACATTATTTTGGTCTTGGTAAGGACTAAACGTTGCAACGGCAACATCTGCTGTTTCAAAAGTAACACCATCAGGCGCAACTATATTGTCCGAAGTGTCTTCTATACCAGCTGAAACACCAAAGTAAACTTTTTGCAGAGCATCAAAATTTGAAGTAGGATTAATTGTAAGTACTGTTTTTTCTGAATTAATCGTACCGTCAAATGGTATATCGTTACCATTAATATCATTATTTCTTAAAATAACAACATAATCAACATTGTTATCAGTCAAAGAGTTATTATCAACCTTACGTATCATTTCGTTAAAGGTTATAGACATATTCCGGTTAATAGCAACACTAGTGGCAAGATCTGCTGGGCTGAAAGTGAGTGTAGGAGGTGAAATATCTTTGACTGAAAAAATCGCACTGGATGGATCTACAAATATATTATTACTGTCCTCAATAGTACTGCCAATAGCCACATATACTTTTTGTTGACTGGTAAAATCATTTGTGGGATCAATGGTTATAATTGTTTTGGTGAGATTGATATATGCATCGAAAGAAAGGGCAGCGCCATTTTCATTCGTTTCTTTAAGTGTGATCAATTCATCAACATTGTTATCAGTAATAGCTGAATTATCACGCTTTCTAACTGGTTTATTAAATGTCAATGTAATGTTACTGTTTGATGGTACAGCAACTGCCTCATCTGCAGGACTGAAAGTAATCGTAGTTACAGCTGCTGCCGTAAATGTAATGGACGTATCAGGGCTGGCGTTATTTGAATTATCTTCAACGGGAGAAATTGATACATAGACTATTTGTTCACTATTAAAATTTTCAACAGGGTCTATTGTAATGATAGGATAGTTTATATCTAGTGTCGCATCAAATGCGATATCAGCTCCATTTATATTATTATTTCTGAGGCGTATTAGTGCATCCACATTATCATCATTTAATGCACTATCGTCAAGTTTCCTGATATTTTTATCAAAAGTAATGCGGATACTTTTATTCACTGCAACATTGGTTTCTGCATTGGAAGGATCAAATGATGGAATAGGTGAAGAGATATCTTCTACGGTAAAGGTGGATGTAGTAGGACCAATAGGATTTTGTGAGGTATCCTCTATGGTAGCTTCAACTCCAACATAAATTACGTCTAGACTGCCAAAATTTGATGTTGGGTCTAAGGTGATAATTGTTTTGTGGGAATTCACACTTGCATCATAAGGAATATCGTCTCCACCTTGATTGTTTTTACGAAGTCTAAAAAGATTGTCAACATTGTTATCATCCAAAGCAGCACCTGATATGTTTCGCATAGGCTCTGAAAACGTCAAAATTATATTACTATTGGCAAAAACGTTTGTGCTGGCATCCGCTGGTGAAATATCTACGGTGGGTAAGGTAGCGTCAATAGTTCTAAACCGAGATGATGTCACAGCAAGAAGATTACCTGCTGTATCCTCAACAGCACCTTGTTCACCTATTGCTGTGTAAACATATTCGAGACTATTAAAATCTGCTGCTGGTACAACTGTTATTTGTGTCTTCGTTGCATTAACCGTTGCGTCAAAAGCAAAAGCGTTAAATTGAAGATCCCGTAGAGTAATTAATGCATCCACATTTGTGTCGTCCAAAGGGCTATCGTCTTGATTTCTTACCGGTTCATCAAAAACATAGGTGATATTTGCTTTAACAGATACACCGGTAGTATTATGTGCTGGAGTAATTGTTACTGTTGGCGACGTTAAATCTACAGTTGTAAAAATAGAACTAGTATAGTCGACCGCATTATTAGCAGAATCTTCAATCTTTGCCGCCAGTACAGCCACATAATAAACCTGACTATAGTCGAGGTCAGCGGTGGGATCAATAGTTACAGTTGTTTTGGATCCATCTATCAAATATGTCGAAGGAACTTTTGGACCATTACTATTATCTTTCCGAAGTTCGATATGAGTATCAATATTACTATTTGTAAGCTGCGCATCATCAACAGCTTGTCTAATTGGTTCACTAAAGGAAAGTGTTATGTTAAAGTTGGTAGCTACTCCAGTAGCTCCATTAACTGGTGCAAAAGTGACTTCGGGTGGTGTTTGGTCACTCGTGGTAAAATTCCAGGTTGTATTATCAACAATAGGGATGCCTGCATACCCATTACCAGCAATGTCAGTTAGGGCTGTTGCATCCATCTGGACATGATAAGATGTATTACTCAGAAAATCATTAGTCGGATTGATTACAGCGTATATTGTGCTAAAGGTTACATTAGCAGAATTCCCAACAATTGTTTCGAACAAATCATTATTTGAATCTTTAATATATATATTTCCAGGTCCACCTGCCATATTCTCATCAAAGGTTATTAATAGATTATCTTTTATTCCTACATCCACCGCATCGTCTAAAGGAGTAAAGGTTTGTTTTATCGGTGCCGTATTATCGACAGTAAAATTGGCTCCACTTGATGGTGTTGGATCCAAGACATTGCCTCCAATATCTTCTCCTATTGAAAGAGCGACTGTAGCAGATCCATCTCCACTAGAGACTGTATGAGTGTAAGAATATCGAACCGCATCCCATTGAGTCATATTAGTAGCCGCTAAGGTATTTGCACCTGAAAGTGCAATTTTTGCTAAGGGACTTGTGCCCATAGGTTCATTGAATATGGCTGTTATGGTAACCTCTGTACCACTACTGTAGGGACCAGCAGGATCATAAGTGATAGCTGCAGTTGGTGCTTTTTTATCATTAAGGTTCAATGCGCTGGATAGTATTGAAGGGTCAGATGGATTAGATTTATTATCGTAAATGGAAGTAGCACTAGCAGCTGAAAAGGCGATTGTTTCGATCCCAGAAGGATTCCCCGCCACGGTAAGATTTAATCTGACATCAGTAGCACCTGCAGCAGGAGGGTTTCCGCTATCATCGGTTACTGCACTGATAGTCACTCCAGTTGCGTTACCGCCATTTTGTACAAAATGAACCGTAAAATCTGATGCATCAAGAGCGCCTGAGGCTCCAATAGCGCCGTAGGCAGCTTCATCAAAAGTAACGTCAATATAACTATTGTCAGCTTGCAAAGTCATTGTTGATATCAGAGGTCCGTTAGCATCAGTTCCAAACACTGCAACGGAAGCAGCAGTGGCCTGATCGTATTGATCTTCTACGGGAGCAAGTCCTACGTAGACATTTGCCTGGGTGCTTAATGAATTTGTAGGATTAATAGTAATTACTTGTTTATCCGCACTGATTGTGGCAACAAAAGGAATATCGGCGCCTGCAAGAGTATTCTCTTTTAAGGTGATTAAAGCGCCAACATTTAAATCATCAAACGCGGAATCATCGGAGATCTTGCGAATAGGTTCATTAAAAGTGATAGTAATGTTACTATTTATATCAGTGATCGTATTGCCATTGGCAGGATCAAAAATGATACCTGGTGGTTGGTTATCAACGATAAAAGTAGCACCACTTGATGGTGCAGTTGCTATATTAACACCTGCTCGATCCTGGCCGCCGGATAAGGCTATTGCGACATCACCATTACCCGCAGCTATGGTATGATTATAAGTGTAAACGTTCACATCTGATCTTGTCATATTTGAAGGAAAGATTGACTGCTCTCCACTTAAAGTAATTTGAGTAGATGGTACCGCTAATATTTCCTCATCAAAAGTGGCGGTGATCGTTATTTGTTGACCAATAAGAGCTGCGCCAGTATAGGGGCCAGGAGTTGAATATGTGATGTCAGATAGGGCAGCTCGTGCAACTGTTGTTACTGTAACAGAAACTGGATCTGAACGATTATCATGTTCATCAATAACGGTAACTTTAAAAAGATCGGAACCTGTATGTGTAACGTTGGGTGTATAAATATAGTTTGGAGCTGTGCCTGTTACTGTACCATTTAGTGGTGGCGAAGACACTTCATAAGTTAAATCTGATATACTTGATTCCGTATCATTAGCAATAATATCTGTATTTATAGGTACGTTATCAAAAGTACTTACCGATATGCTATTACCTACTGGTTTATCACCAAGGTAAATTACAATATAACCACCTTCTCCATGACCTTTTTTCGAGCCTCCTTGGGCGAAAGTTCCTTCATAATCATCATTGGAAGTTTCGGGAGGAACATTATAGTTACCTGTGGTAAGTATAGGATTACTACCGGAAGGAATCACATATCCACCACCACCAGAGGCTCCAGTATCAGTCCAATATGTTTCACCACCACCGCCACCGCCATATCCACCACCACCACCCGGACCATCTGTATATGTTCTGCCGCCTTCGCACGGATAACCACCTGGTATACCACCACATCCATACACCATATCATATATTTTATCATTGCCAGCTGTTAATTCTCCAGAGTCAACAGATTTCATCAGAATATATGGTTTCTCCCGATACAAATTGTAACCCCCAGCACCACCTTGTGTAAAATTTTGTCCGTTATAAGCGTTGCCACTCCCCCCAGATGAAGTATTGCCGCCTATACCATTTGAACCAGCACTTGATCCACCTTGACCATTTTGTCCAGCGCCACCACCGCCAGCGCCACCTTTTTTATTGTTATCAAAACCGCCACCGCCACCACCGCCACTAATAACTATATAATTAAGTATATTTAATTCGGGGTTTGATCCATCTTTTTTATAAACAGCTGACATTTGTCCACCAGATCCCACTGTAGGACCAGGCGTGTGTCTGTCATCTGAAGAAAACCAATTTGCATCACCAGGTCTGGACCAAACATAACCGACAGGGTATTGATTGCCGTTAGCATCTAGTGGGTATCTTTTAGTCTCACCTTCATTATACCAATTTGTACTTACTTGTGGCCAAATATTTGATCCGCTAACACTGCCGCATCCTACATCGTCAACATCTGTGCAGCCACCTTTTCCATAGAACCAATTAGGGTTATCTGGCCATATGGAATCACCTTTTGAGTAGAAATCAGGTGCTGTGCCAAGTTCTCTAAAATTTCTATATCCACCTGGTTTTCCAACAACGATCCTATATACATCACCCGCTGTAACCGGTACCGTTGCCTGCGAGTAGCCACCTGCACCTCCAACAGATTTGTTACCACCACCACCGCCAGCTCCCCAGGACTTAACAGTTATTTTTGTAAGATTTGCAGGTATTGTTAGATCCTGGCTGGTCGTGTATTTTTTTTGTCCCCATAAAAATGAAAATCCCATTACAATTAGCAGCAGAGAAGCTTTCAATAGAGGAATAAACTGTTTAGATAAGAAATTCATAATTGCACCATCGATGAAGGGCCATCTGGAAACTCGGGTGGGCCGTCAAATCCACCACCGTCATCGCCGCCGCCAAAAATAAGCCATCCGCCACTGATGAGTACAATGCCGCCAATAACCATCGCTATTTCCCGATTATCCTGGACCCAGGGTAGAATGGTTCCGTAATAAAAATCAAGTATTCTCTTTTTGAGGCTTACTTTATTATCAATAAGGTCTTCTGGAAACCGTCCAGGTGGAGGTTCAACGCCTACTGCTGTCCAGACCATTCGCCGTGCAGTCATTAGAAGCTTGTCCGAATCACCTTCAAAAGGAAAGGACATCTCGCTAACGACCTGGCCAGTTCCAATATGAAAGTTCTTCATAATTATTGTTGCTGTAATAATACTATCCTTTACAGCTAATAGTGTATCTGCATCAGTAGAATCAGCTATCTTTTTAACATTAATAATTCCAAAGGTGATCACATTGGATAGATTAAAAGACTTTCCGATGGAAATTGCACAGGAATCAGAAAAACAATTTGGATCAAAATTTGCACCCATTGCTTCTTTTGCTTGACCTTCACTGATTACCATGCTGGCAGCGGAAGTCTCCATCATTTCATCGCCAAGTAAATCACCGATGATCATTCGCTCAAAACCAGATACATTGGTGATCCGATTGGCCAAGACCATAGTTGATATTTTATCAATCTGATCAGGCTCAACTTGTGTTGTATCTCCAACTGCCTGTGTTGTGTCTTCAACTGTTTGAGATGTGGTTTGGACAGTAGCAGTACTGTCTTTTTCGCCTGTCGTTTGAGAAACGACAAAAGAAGAAATAATAAAAAGATAGGCTGTGAATAGTTTTGATGTCATTTGAATGGTATGTTTTTTCTCACGTCATCAATTATACAGAGATAGCATCATGAAATTTATTTTAAATATAATGGATAAAAAAGGGTTAAAATATGGAGACAAATAGTGTATGATTTTATTACCTCTAATTAGTTCTGAAATTGGACAAAAACAAATGATTCGAAAAAGATCGTATATATTATATCTCTTTCTGGTAATGCTTTTACCGTGTTTTTTATCAGGCCAATTATCATATTCCGGTTCATTAAATAGTCGGTACGCAGACAGTAAAAATAATCTTGGCTTCAATGAACATCTATTTGATCTTAATCTTGATTATAGTGATTCAGATCGTATATACCAAGGTTGGACCCAATTTGAATTCAGTGATCCGCCTGAATTGGGCCGTCCTACCCAAGAATTGCGGAAATTACGGTTTGAATATTTGTCTGGTAATATGACAGCCAAGATAGGAGACATTTATGAGTTTTGGGGTATGGGAATGGCTCTTAACCAAGTAGATGATCAAGCCATTGACTTCGATACAGGCGTAAGAGGAGCATTATTTAGTTACAATAATGATTTTCTTAAATGGACAGTATTAAAGGGAAAAACGCATACATGGAAAAGTACAAATCTGATCAAAGACTTTGATGAGAGAGTTCCAAACTTTGACACCAATCACGATCTTTTGGGCACCAATTTAGAGTACAATTTTGAAAGTGGAATGTTTGGTTTTAATCTGATTCAATCTAGTGAGAAGCATGATGCCTTTGATCGTTTTGGAACGGTAGAAAAAAAGACAATAGATCATACCATGATTGGTGGCTATACCTCACTTAATTTTAGCAGGGCTTCTGTATTTCTTGAGGTATTAAAAAAATCTACCAAGGAAGCAAGTACTGATTACAATGAAGACGGGTCTGGATTGTATGCTAATCTTATGGCACCATTTGGTGGCTGGTCACTGTTAGTTGAATATAAAAATTATAATTTTTTAAAATTATCGCCTCTGGAAAAAGACAACTTTGTCAACCAGTTTGGCTATCATGCTGACTATACAAATCCGCCTCCGGGATATTATGAGCATACAACTGTTTTAAATGGCCGCATTGCGCGGCAAGCAAATATCAATGACGAAATTGGATATCAGCTAAAATTATCAGGACCGATTGGAATGAATCATACAGTGTCTATCAGTTATGCAAAATCCAGCCAACATCAATCCTGGTTGCAGGATGATGATTATCAATGGGTTGCTGATCAAACATTTGATTGGATGCCCAGCTCTGAGACGTTTGCAATTCCATATGAAGAGCTATTTATTAATTTCGATGGCAACTTTTTTAATCACAAATTATTTTACGAAATAGGTTGGGGTACTATGCAGGATGTTCAGTATTTATTTGCACATCGAAATCAAAGTAATAGTCTGTTTCGCGTTCATGAATTATTAGAATCTCAAACCATGCCTTTAAGTCTTACGTATGCAATTAATAATAAATATAGTGTTGAATTAAAGTATGAATACCAGGAATTAAAACAAGGTTCATTGCGAGAAACAAGCGATGGAAATACTTTTATGTCTGTTGTGGGGAAGCCTCTGCGTTATAATAACGTTATTAGTTTAGGGTTTGCCAGTTCTCCTAAATGGTCCATTACGTATTTTCAGGATAATACTTCAGCTGATGAAAAAACCTTAAAAGCAGAGCAGTGGACGTATTGGGAGTTCTTATATAGAATTAATCAAAATATGGTCTTGACCTATTTTGATGGTTCTTTAAAAGGCGGTTTAGTTTGCAGTAATGGTGTTTGTCGCTATAAACAGCCTTTTGAAGATGGACAAAAGTTGAGTTTTATTTATATGTTTTAGGTAAATTTCTATTTCTCTTTTTGACGTTGCTAACTATTGAAAGTATCACATATGAAGCTTGTTAATCGTTTATTATCTATATTTTTGATTTGCTTTGTTACGCTAAGTGCTGGTGAGAAGAAAAAAGCATTGGTTGAGTATGTCGGTTCAACTCAGTGTCCGTACTGTCCACAAGTGACTGTTTTACTCGATCGCTATCAAGATCCTTCCCACGCTGATTATTTTGGTAAAGATATTGTTGATGATATGGTAGTCGTTCGTTACCACACCTATAATCCAGGTTACGGTGATCCAATGTATGCTACTATTGGAGGAAAAACTTGTGATACTGATTTCACATGTGTCAGACTTAATGGAGAGCAAAAAGTAGAATGGTATAAGATCTCAGGCGTACCTACTGTTTTTATAGATGGTCAAAAAACTGGTAATTATCTAGATGAAGTAAAAGCAACTCAAGCAGAAACAACACCTGTTAAAATTTCTTTGAAGGGGAGCAGTTTTGATGATTTAACTGTTAATATAAAAGTGACGGTATCCAGTGATACTGACCTTTCAGCGGAGCCGCTTTATCTATTTGTTATGGCAACCATAGACTCGGTCCATTATGCTGGCTATAATGGAGAGACTGAGCATGAGCAGGTGTTTTTAGGCTTTATTGGTGATACTGGACCAGGTGGCCTCGGGAAAGCACTGACATTAAAAAAAGACGAGGCAATAGAGTGGACGGATACCTGGACAATGAAGAGTGATTATCCCAATGAAGCTCATGGCAGAGATCTAGGTACAATAAGTGACTGGAATACAACGGTCTGGGATAAAAAGAATATGAACCTGGTTGCCTTTGTACAGAATAAAACGACCTTAGAAGTCGTTCAGGCGGAGATGATCAGTCGTCGCAATATGTCTGCAATGTCCCAGCCACCTGTATTATCGGCTATATCAGACATAACCATTAGTGAAGATTCAACTACATTAGTGGTTGCGAGTGCAACTGACCCTGACGGCGATCCCTTAACTTATTCTGCAACTGCAGATACCTCTGCGATTGAGTTCCTAGTGAGTAACGACACAGTTACGGTTAAGCCTTTAATAAATTGGAATGGGACATCTGTAGTGACTGTTAAAGTAACTGATGGTTATACCAGCGCAGAACAAGCATTTACATTAACTGTAACCGCTGCACCAGATCCTCCCGGTGCATTCACCTGGACGGATCCAACATCAGAGAATGATAGCATCGTGGTAACAAGTTCTAATGGAAGTGATAATTTTTCGATCGGGTGGGAAAGTAGTGTTGATCCTGATGGTGATGCCGTGACCTACAAACTAGCCATAAGCCATCCTCCTCATAGTGTTCCTGGAATTATGACTCAATCATTTAGTGGTACTTCACGCTCATTTACATTTGCGGAGTTTATTGGACTGTGGCCCAGTTCTTTGCAAATGATTAACCGCTTGAATTACAAATTCAATGTATATGCTTACAGTGGAAATGATTCAACTG
>Ga0209034_10000870_pt1 | contig 14932 bp, 11 predicted proteins | sample MarorgKNORR_S2LV_2_FD_188219 | JGI IMG/M metagenome (GOLD analysis project Ga0209034, IMG submission 188219) | Marine microbial communities from the Southern Atlantic Ocean, analyzing organic carbon cycling - 250m_A/KNORR_S2/LV (SPAdes) (version 2) | ecosystem: Environmental > Aquatic > Marine...
GATCCTCGTGACCCATCAACATTGATGGGCCCATTGGTTAACCATGAGGCGGTTGACGCCTTGACCGTAGCCGTCGAACGCGTGTGCGAGGAAGGGGGCAAGGTTTTGTGTGGTGGCACCAAGCTTGATGGCCCCGCCTACACGGGAGGCCATTACGTTGCCCCATGCATTGCTGAGGCAAACAATGATTTTAGTATTGTCCAGGAGGAAACGTTTGCCCCAATTTTGTACATTGTCAGCTACGGCAACGCGGGCATTTCGCCGAGTCAAGCAGTTGACGACATCGTAGAAGCTGTTTCGCTTCACAACGATGTACCCCAGGGGTTGTCATCAGCGATTTTTACGGATCACGTGCGCGAAGCTGAATATTTTCTCTCCAGTCGGGGCAGCGATTGTGGAATTGCCAACGTCAACATTGGGACCAGTGGGGCGGAGATTGGCGGGGCGTTTGGGGGGGAAAAGGAAACAGGTGGTGGGCGAGAGTCGGGCTCCGATGCATGGAAGGCTTATATGCGCCGCCAAACTAATACGGTCAATTGGAGTACAGAGCTACCACTGGCCCAAGGCATTAAGTTCAGCGATTGATTCCTAAGGAGGGAATCCGTTTTGTAATAGAAAGCTCTCCTGCCGGGGACTTTCGCTCGATAGTTGATTTTGACATGCGTTAAGATTGGCACTGCGTGTCCTGAGGCATTAAAGTTGCCCTTTAGCCTCTTCCCCTTTTTTTGGAGTGTACGCGTGAAAACGCCTGCCGAAGTCGCGTCTGCGAGCGTGCTCGCGATTGTCGTAATCGCCGCGAGTATCTGGTTAGTAATGAGGGGTGGCGAGCCTGAGCCACCACCACCACCACCTCCTCCTCCTCCTGTAGTGGAGGTGGAGTTACCCCCTGAACCCGAACCGATTGTCTTGCCGGACTTAGAGGCAAGTGATGGGTTCCTGCGAGCAATGATCGAAGGAGTGTCGGCGCATCCACGCTTGGGGGATGTAATTGCTGTGGATGGGATAGCGCGTGTCTTCGTTTCGGCAGTCGTTGCAATTGCGAACGGTGAGACTCCAAGGGCCCTTCTCCTGTATTTGGAGCCAGAAGAGCGCTTTGCTGTTGCTGAGCGTGAAGGGAAAGTTGTAATAGACCCAGCAACTTTTGAGCGCTATACGTGGATCACGGGCGTGTTTTCATCGCTCGATGCTACCGGAACCGTCGAACTCTATGCTGATCTCGAGCCTCTCTTCGATGAGGCTTATGGCGAAATTGGGTATCCGGGTGAACGATTCCAAAATGCGCTGGATGACGCTTTGGGAGTACTTGCGTCGACCCCGCTACCAGAGGGGTACGTGGAAGTTCGTCGAGGCAATGTCTTGTGGGAATTTAGTGACGCCGAGCTCGAAAATTTGAGTCCGCCTCAGAAACATTTGCTGAGGATGGGACCGGCAAACGTGCGGCTTATCCAATCAAAGATCCGCGAAATCCAGGCCGCGTTTAGCCACTGAATCACTTCACTTAAGGTTAGGATCCCCGTGTCTCAAATCAAACAAGTCAATAGTCCGTGGTCCCAACTGGTCTTAACATTCGCACTGTGCCTTGCTGTGTCATTTGGGGTGGCGTGTGCCGGGGCGGGCCAAGAAGGTAGTGGAACCGAGCAAGGTGAGCATAATGGCGCCGAGGAGAACGGGGAGGGGGAACATGTTCACCCGGCTGAGGAAGATATCCCTAAGAGAGCCGATGAGACGGATCGTGATGAGTACTCTCGTCCAGTCGAAGTCTACGCATTTGGTGGCATCAGTTCAGGCGACACGGTTGTGGATATTGGTGCAGGCAGTGGCTATAACACGTTCTTGTTGTCGGGGGTCGTAGGCTCCACTGGAGAGGTCATTGCCGAGCGTGGGAACGAAGGTTTAGCGGCTCGCATCGAACATGGTGACCTGGCTGAGGCAGGAAACATCGCAATGGCGGAATCACGCGCTGCGATCCCCAATGGCTCCGCTGATGCGATCGTGCTAATTCGTGAGTATCATTTGGTAGAAGACTACCTAGGCTTGATGGCGGACTTGTCACGGATCTTGAAGGATGACGGAGCTCTTGTTGTCGTTGAGGTGCGCAGTAATGAGGCTGAAGGCCACAACATGACGACCCACAGACTCGGTGAGCAGACCGTCATCGCCCAATTCGCCGAAGGCGGCTTCACGCTTGCTGGAGAATCCGACATCTTGCGCAGGGACGATGATGACTATTCTATCTACGGTGGCCCAATGAACATCCGGTACATTACGGATCGGATGCTAATGAAGTTCGTGAAGACACCCTAGCTGGTCCTGCAAGATGGTCTTATTGGTTAGTAGGTCCTGTTTTTGGAGGACTCCTAAGTGATGAAGCGATAGCTGCCGGGAAGACCGTTCTCAGTAATCTGCCGGGAAAGCCAGAGTAGGGATGGGATGAGAACGCCCCAAACTATGGCGAGAATTCCCAGACTCAGGCCTGTGGTTGGGTGAAAATCTACGGCGCCGAGTTGGTGTCCCGCATAAAATGCTAAGGGTCCACCAAACACACCCAAAGCTGCGCTTGTTAAAAGGCGGGTGTTCAGCCAGTACAAGGCATAGCGCAAGGTCGTTGCGAAGAGTGCCCAAAGTACAATGATCCAAAATGGCGCTAACCAATCAATCGGTTGGCCAACGTGAAAAACTAGCAGCCCGAGCGCCATTTGTAGGCTATCAATGAGGGTGCCGATACTGGCAACGGCAACGGCAAGACGCATTTCTGTATTACGTTCCGTCGCGATCGCATGATGGGCTAGCACGAGGCAGCCGGCAATTGCCGTACCCGCGACCCAGCGCCCGTTCGATGCGCCTATCACGCAGGCAATCCAACCCGCATAATAAATTGCGACGTTGAGTGAGAGAATCTTTCGTGCCGCTGATTGGGCCATTTCGATATTGTGGATCGATTGTGACGTTGTAGCTAGTTGGACAGGCTCTGCTTGAAAGGTGTGCGTTTAATTGGAGCCGGTGTACCCCACGCAATTTCACCATGTGGCACCTGTTGTTCAGTGCCTGCTTCTAAGTTAGTTGATGAAAACCATGCGATACACTAGTTCACACCTGTCGTAGCAACGAGTAACATAGAAGCACTTCCAAGCCCGGCGCTGGGCAATGTCCCCAGGAAACCATAGGTATGCTCCAATTATTCGGCTAGCTGCGTTGCGGTCGACGCGAAAGAGGTTGCACATGAGTCTTCGCCGTTCACTACCGTTTTTATCGTTTTTGATCCTTTCGATTTTGGTGATGGCGTCCGTGAACGTTACAGCACAGCAATGGACTCCGGAAAAGCGTGGCTCCGACAATATCCAGGTCGTGTCACATATCCCGCTGGGCCCCAAATTGAGCGTCTCGGACATCGAGATATCGCAAGAGATGGACCGTCCTTACGCCTTTGTTGGCCGAATGGTGTATGGCCACGAAGGGGAGAAGGGTATCGATATCGTCGATTTGAGTGACGAAAGTCGCCCAGAGGTTATCCACCGTTGGCGCATTGAAAACCAGGACCTCCATCTTGGTACGGGTGGAATGGACGTTAAGTATTTCAAGTGGAACGATCGATGGTACGTAGTCCAGTCGCTACAGTTCCGCCAGGGTGGCCCGGATGCTGACATGGGCGCCGTTGTCCTCGATGTTACCGACCTTCCAGATCGAATTGAGGAAGTTGCCCGCATCCGTACACCGGATGATCCCGGCGGATTCCATAACATTTTTATCTATAAACACAGCAACGATCGCGTGCTGCTGATTTCGACTGGTGGTCCTTACGCCAAGGTTCATGACCTTGGGTACGTCGTTCAGGGGCGGGCCGATGAGGCGCTTGTCGCCACGATTCCAGTGGGGCCAGACTGCACCGGTCGTTGTGGTTACCATGACATGTATGCAGGCTATCACCCTGACACGGAGACTGATCGTTTCTACGGTGGCGGTACAGGTGGTTACTACGTGTACGACATTACTGACCTTGAGAATCCGGCACTAATTGTTTCGTTAACTGGTATCACTGGAGTGTCCAACGGGCATACGTTTACGCCTACCCCTGATGGACGCTACGTGATCGCTGAAACCGAATATCAGTATGCACCGTTGCGAATTTTCGATTTGCAACCGGCTCTCGATGGAGAAACAACAAATATAAATAGGCCGATTTCTGCGTGGACGGCCGACTGGAAAAACCTGGTGCACAACCACGAAGTTCGCTGGCCGTATGTTTTCGTTTCTGGCTATCATGATGGTTTGCAGGTGTTCAACATGATGGATGCTTCAAACCCTGTAACAGTGGCCTATTACGACACTTACGTTGGCGGTCCGGCGTACGATGATCGTCCGGCGATGTTTAACGGTGCCTTTGGAGTGGACGTTCGTAACGACGATGGCCTTATCGTCATATCGGATATGAACACTGGGTTCTGGGCTTTTAGGATGGATGGATTCCTTGGGTGGAATGGTGAGTCTTGGGGGATGCCGGATATTTCTAGCGCCCAGAAGTGGGACAAGGGGCCGGGTGGAGGTCGATAGTGAGGCAGTGGCGGGAACACCAATTTGTGCTAGCTAGCGTGCTATCAGTCGGGTTAACGGGTGTAGCAGCGGTGCCTTCGGTTGTCCCCAATGCTTTGGCAGGTCCAACGGAAAATCCGGGACCTGATTCTGTGGTAGCAGTGAAAAAATGGGGGCTACCGACGGTGCTCCCAGCCTTTTCTTGTGCTGGAGACCCGGTGCTGTTGGCATCAACCAAACCCCTTGCAACGGAACCGTCCGACTACTATGCAATCGAATTGGTACCGACCGGGCGGGTGCCCGGGACGCGATTGTCGACCGGCTTTGCTTATTCGACGGCGGCACTGTCTCCATTTTTTGGAGTAGCGCTCGCTCCGACGGGTGAATATTTACACAACCTTGAGATTCAGATTGAGGGTCTTAAGGTTCCGCGGGCCGGGGCCTATGTTGCCTGGATTACGGACACGGAAATCAGTCAAATTGTCCGCCTTGGCCAACTTGATGAAAACTTTCGCGCAAGTGGGCAGACGGGCTGGAACAAGTTCCTTGTAGTGATTACGCGTGAGCCATCGATGGAGCCCAAGCCTACCTGGGAGGGCCCTATTATTATGCGTGGAATGTCGCGCAGCGGGCGGATGCATACATTGGCTGGGCACGGTCCGTTTCAAGCGGAACCGTGTGCTAAGTACGGATTCCGTTAGAGGGTCATTTCCTGTGTTGATCCGAGTTTCCATGATGCTAGTTTTCGCCCTGGCAACTTTTCCAGGGGCTTGGACGGAGCCGAGCCAATCTCAGAAGGAATCCCTGCGTCACCCAATTGAAGTGGTAGAGGTGCAGGGCATGCAGCACGAAGGCCATGCGATGAGCCCGGTTGAACCGGGGACTTGGCGAATGCCACCAATGGGCGACATGCCGATGATGCCGGGGCTAGAGATGGCACTTCCGCCGGATGACCCTTACTTGCCGGGGCTTGGGATCGACCCCGATATGTTCCCTGTGGCCGTACCGAACGAGGTCCTGAACCTAGAGGATGGAGACCAGATTACTCTAGAAGCGTCGCTCGTTCGCCGCGAGATTAACGGCAGACCTTACGTGATGTACGGATACAACGGTCAGTATCCTGGGCCTCTGATCCGGGCACCTCAAGGGGCTACCATCATTGTGAACTTCACAAACAACATCGAAATGCCAACGACTGTGCATTGGCATGGGCTGCGCTTAGCCAATCGTTTCGATGGTGTTCCAGACGTCACCCAACCAGCCGTGCAACCGGGCGAGACTTTTCGCTACGAGGTCCATTTTCGTGATTCAGGGATCTATTGGTACCACCCTCATGTACGTGAAGACATACAGCAGGACCTTGGATTGTACGGAAACATGATGGTGGCATCCCCGAACGAAAATTACTACGGGCCTGCACATCGGGAAGAGGTCGTTATCCTTGATGACATTTTGATGGATGACGCCGGGCTGATGCACTTTGGTGCTAGTACGCCGACCCACGCTCTGATGGGTCGTTTCGGAAACGTCATGCTGGTTAACGGAGCGACTGACTACTCAATTGATGTGAAACGTGGCGAAGTTGTTCGATTTTTTCTTACAAACGTAGCCAATTCACGCACCTTCAACGTGACCTTTGGTAACGCTAAAGTGAAAGTCGTCGCTTCTGATGTCAGCAAATTCGAGCGAGAGCAGTGGGTACAAAGTGTTGTAATCGCACCAGCAGAGCGTTATGTCGTTGATGTGCTCTTCGACCAGGCTGGTCCAATTTTGATTGAAAATACGATACAAGCGATTGACCACTTCCGTGGGGAGTTCTTCCCGCACGTCGATTTGCTTGGGCGCGTTACTGTGTCCGACGAACTCGTGGCTGAGGATCTCAGTGCTCGCTTTGGCGGTCTGCGAGAACATGATGACGTGCAGACTGATATTGCGGCTTATCGGGAATTTTTTGGTAAGGCGCCTGACATTGAGCTCGAGGCGACCCTGCGCATTCGGGATTTGCCCTTGCCAATCGTTCTTTCGATGGAGTTTGAAAAAGGGCTATACGTCCCACCAATGGAATGGAATGACACAATGCCCATGATGAATTGGTTATCAACGGGCAAGCAAGTGACATGGATTTTGAGAGACCGTAACACCGGTGCAGAGAATACAGACAATCAGTGGAGCTTTTCGGTTGGTGATGTAGTCAAGATCCGCATCTTCAACGATCCTGAAAGCATCCATCCCATGAACCACCCAGTTCATATTCACGGTCAGCGTTTTTTAGTCACAGAGATTGATGGTGTTGCTAACCCTAACCTGGTCTGGAAGGACACGGCAATTGTGCCTGTAGGCACGACAGTTGATTTTCTTTTGGACGTTACCAATCCAGGTGACTGGATGATGCATTGCCACATTTCCGAGCATCTACAGGCTGGGATGATGCTTCAGTTCCACGTCGACGAATAGACGTCGCCGGAGCATTCCTGAACCAACAACCGGAAAGAGGCGGTTGAACGTTTAGTTGTTCGGGACCATGGTCTGGAGATCAAACGTGTCGCATTCGAGCTTGCTGGATGTACTAGCAAGCCACAGGACAATCCAATGAGACAATGGGCTGGACAACTAGCCCTCGGTTTCGGCGTGTCGTTTATTGCTTGCCAGCCGCTTGGCCAGGATGCCTCGCAGGATCCTACGTCAGTGACTAAATCCCTGTCGTTTGTCGGTCGCGAAGAATGTGCCAGGTGTCACGTTGAGCAAAATGATCGATGGCAGGCCTCGCATCACGATCGTTCCATGCAAGTCGTAAACCCCGAAAATGTGCTTGGCGATTTTGAAAACATCACTCTTGAACAGCAAGGTTATCGAATAAGGTTTTTCCGCCGCGACGACATGTTTCTTGTGGAAACGGAGAATGGGCAAGGGGAACTAACCGAATACGAGATCGCTTATACGTTTGGCGTCGATCCGTTACAGCAATATCTAATTGGTTTCCCGGATGGCCGATACCAAGCGTTGGATATGGCATGGGATTCACGGCCGATCACGGAAGGGGGGCAGCGGTGGTTTCGCCTACAGCCTGAAGCTCTCTATGAACCTGGAGATCCACTGCATTGGACCGGCATAGCCTACACGTGGAATGCAATGTGTGCTGATTGTCACTCGACGAATTTTGAGAAGAATTACGATGTCAGTCTTAATCGATATGGAAGTACGTTTGCTGAGATCGACGTGTCTTGTGAGGCATGCCACGGACCCGGGTCAGCACATATGGATTGGGCAACACAGGTTGCAACGGCGAGCCGTAGTGTCGAGGGGCTAAATATTACCGGCGGGAGTTCAGGTCTCGTCGTTCAATTTCCCCGCAGTGCGGATAGGTCTTGGTTAATAGACGCAGACACTGGATTGGCGCATCGGGTACCGGAATCCACATCACAGGTGGAGATTGAGACTTGTGGACGTTGCCATGCTCGCCGCGGGGCTATAGCGGCTGAATACGGATTTGATAGACCACTTACCGATTCCTACCGCGTTTCACTTCTCGAGCGCGGTTTGTATCACGGTGACGGGCAGATCTTAGACGAAGTGTATGTGTATGGGTCGTTTTTGCAGAGCCGAATGTATCAAGAGGGTGTTTCGTGTAGTGATTGCCACGAACCTCATAGCTTGCGGTTGTACAGTCAGGGCAATTCACTGTGCAACCGTTGCCATTTAGCTGAAAGGTTCGACACTCCCGATCATTATCGACACGAAATAGGATCTGAGGGGGCGGAATGTATTTCATGCCATATGACTTCGGAGACCTATATGGTGGTCGATCCGCGTCGCGATCACAGTTTTCGGGTTCCGAGACCCGACCTGAGCCTCCGCTTCAACACGCCGAATGCGTGCTCCACTTGTCATGTTTCCGAGAGCGCGAGTTGGGCAGCCGAGGCGATAGTGAAGTGGTATGGCCCGGACCGCCCGGCGTCACATTTCGAGTTGCTCGCCTCGGGACGGAGCGAAAGTGTTTCTGCCGAAGCTGAGCTGCGGATGCTAGCTGGCGACTCAGGCGCTCCCAACATTAGCCGGGCGACTGCGCTGGCGGCGCTTCAGGGAATTTCACAGGCGTCGATGTCGCTGATTAATAAGGCTCTTGTGGACGACAGCCCACTGGTTCGTATGGGCGCATTGATTGGGCTCGAAACCGCTGATCCGGTCACCCTGATGCGCTTAGTCATGCCCATGTTGGACGACCCGGACCGATCAGTGCGGCTCGAGGCAATACGTTTGATGACGACCGTTCCCGCACAACAGGTTCCATCCTTGGAGCGCTCCGATGTTAAACGCGCAATTGCTGAGTATCGAGTGGCCCTGAATGTTAATTCCGATCGTGCTCAATCCCACCTCAGCCTCGGCTGGCTTGCGATGTACGAAGGGGACCTTGTGACGGCTGAGAAGGAATACAAAACAGCCCTAGAACTAGAGCCTTACTTTGTCCCCAATTTCCTTAACCTTGCGGATCTCTATCGGCTCACTGGCCGGGATGCCGACGGGGAAGCGTTGCTGAAAAGGGCGCTTGAGTTTGCCCCTGATAGCGGTGATGCGCGCTACGCTCTGGGGCTTCTAATGGTGAGACTTGACCGTTTAAATGAAGCAGTGGAACAGCTCCATCTGGCGACTCAACTCGCACCGGAACAACCTCACTATATCTACGTTTATGCTGTCGCGGTACAGACTTCTGGGGATCTTTCTGGGGCCATTATGGTCCTGGATGAGGGCTTATCACGTTTCCCAGAGGACCGAGAGCTCTTGGTTGGTGCTGCGGCTTTTAGCCGTGATCTAAATGATTTGGACCGGGCGATTGCTTATGTGCGTCGCTTGGTGGCCCTCGATCCAAATGATGCAGAGGCGGTAGCGTTCCTAAGAGCGCTAGAATCACAGAGAAGATAGTAAGGCTTAGGCGCTCCGCATGTGTCAAGTGCCCCGGGTCTCCATGTGAGGAACCACGAGCGGGCTATTTCGTCCCGTGGTTTTCAATTGTCCATTCGTAATGCTGCTCGATACAATATCGGCATGTTCGTAATGATCAGCATAGTTCCTGATTGAGGAAACGAGATGCGAAAGTTCTTTCTCCTAGCTCTATTTCCGGTGGCTGTAGGCTTGATATTGCTATACCTGAGCCTTGGCACTCCTGCGTTCGGTGGCGTCGACGAGCATTACTGGCCGCAATGGAGGGGGCCAAACTTTGATGGCGTAGCGCCATCTGCTAATCCACCCATTGAGTGGTCAGAGACAAAGAATATTGCCTGGAAGGTGGAAATTCCTGGTAATGGTTTCGGGACACCGGTGGTTTGGGAGGACAATATTTTTATCTTGTCTGCGGTTCCGGTAACCAACGGTGGCCCTCCCGGAACCTTTAGTTCTGTGGCTCGTCATAGCCATGCACTGGAAAGTACAGCGGAAAGCCCAAGGGAAGACAATACGGCTATAGCTCTAGCCCCACCGGCTCAACCTATGAAACAACGTGGGCAACGGCGGCGGCGTGGTCAACGCCAGGCGGAACCGCTTCGAGCCATGGACTTTACGGTGATGGCACTAAGCCGCACCGATGGCACTCTCATTTGGAGTGACGTGGCACGTCACGAGACGCCACACGAGGGGAAGCAAGTCAACAATAGTTGGGCATCAAGTTCGGCGATTACAGATGGTGAGCATGTGTTTGCGTTTTTTGGCTCGCGTGGTTTGTACGCTTACGACATGGAAGGGAACCCCCAGTGGAATGTTGACTTGGGCGACATGCGGATTCGGAATGGCTTCGGCGAAGGTGCCTCCCCAGCCCTCCACGGGGACACGCTGGTGGTCGTTTGGGATCATCAGGGCGATTCGTTCATTGTCGCCCTTGATAAGAACACTGGTAGGGAGTTGTGGCGTCAATCCCGCGACGAGCCGGAGTCGTGGGCAACGCCACTGGTGGTCGAGTTCGATGGGCGTGTCCAGGTAATTACCGCAGGTGAAAATCGAACCTACAGCTACTATCTGGAGACCGGCGAACTGGTATGGGAAGGTCCAGGCCTGACGGTTAATCCAATTCCGTCGCCGGTCGAAGCAGATGGGGTTGTTTACATGACGAGTGGCTATCGCGGGGAGGCGTTGCGTGCGGTGCGTTTGGCTGATGCACGCGGAGACATTAGCGACTCTCCTGCGATTCTATGGGAATACAACCATGACACGCCATACGTGCCATCGCCGCTACTTTACGACGGCATCCTTTATTTCTTAAAGAGCAATTCACCGATCTTGACAACGTTCGATGTTGCCAGCGGGGAGGCATATTACGGTCCCCAGAGGCTCGATGGCTTGCAGGAGATCTATTCATCCCCAGTAGGAGCTGCCGACCACGTCTACTTCCTTGGCCGGGACGGAGCCGCGTTGGTCATCAGCAATGCTGGCGAGTTCGAAGTTTTGGCGAGGAATAGCCTCGATGACGGGTTCGAAGCATCGCCGGCGATAGTCGGGGATGAGCTTTACCTGAGGGGACGTCGATTTCTATACCGCGTCCAGGAAATCGGGCAGCCTGATTCGTAGGCACCAGATAATTATTCCAGTGGGCGAATTTCTCGAGTAGCGTCAGCAACGGTGGGGTCTTTGAAAAGAGAGGAAATTTTATGATTAGAACGTCTGATGGGGGCAGGGTCTTTCGTAGTTGGCTGGTCGGGCTGTTCTTGGCGAGTTCGGTGGTGCTGGCACCTTCCACGGGCACGGCGCAGGATCGTTATTTTCCGGCCAGAGGAGAGTGGGCAACCAGTACACCGGAAGAGCAAGGGATGGACGGAGAGACTCTCCAAATGGCAATTAACTTCGCTCTGGAAAACCAGAACCAGGGGAGTCGCGACCTTGCAGTATGGCTTCGTGATGAGACCGGGTTTGGTACCGAGCCGTTCTTTGATACCTACGGTCCGACGACGGTTCGCGCTGCCATGAGTGGTCTGGTGATCCGCCATGGAAAAGTAGTTGCGGAATGGGGAGAAACCCACAAGGTCGACATGACTTTCAGTGTTAGCAAAAGCTTTCTTTCAACCGTTGTGGGTCTTGCGTACGACCGGGGACTTGTACGTGATCTTCGAGATCACGTGGTTGATTACATGCCCACGGCTGAACTCTTCAGTGGCGATCACAATCGAAAGATTACTTGGGACCATCTTTTGCGCCAGACAAGCGATTGGCGGGGAACTTTATTCGAAATGCCGGCATGGGCCGACAGGCCGGCACGGAGCACCCCAGAAGGAGAACCAGCGACCTTTACCGACATTCAAAAGGTGCCTTTGTCGGAACCTGGAACTGTCTACGAGTACAATGACGTACGTGTCAACTTATTGGCGTTAGCTGCTCTTAACGTCTGGCGTGAGCCCCTCCCGCAAGTGCTGCGCAAACATCTTATGGATCGTATCGGTGCCTCCAACACGTGGCGTTGGCACGGATATCGGAATTCCTGGGTTGAGATTGACGGCCAGAAAATCCAGTCCGTCAGCGGCGGTGGCCACTGGGGTGGCGGCATGCATATCAGCGCGCATGACATGGCCCGTTTCGGGTATTTATTCCTCAACGATGGTGTCTGGGATGCCGAACGGATTATCTCAGAGGAATGGATCGAAATGGCACGAACGCCTGGGCCGGCCAATGCTGGCTATGGATTCATGAACTGGATGCTGAACAGCGAACGTGAAAACCGACAAGGTGAAACGAGTCGCCCGGTACCACAGGCACCTGACGCGATTTGGTTCAGTGGCGCTGGTAGCAATTTGATCTTCTTTGATCGAGCTAGTGACGTTGTTATTGTCGTGCGCTGGATTGGACGCGGATCCAGCCAGTTTTTTGGCATGGTGCTGGACTCCATCCAAGACAGCTGATCACTGAGGATGGGCGCCACCGTCGTTTTGGTCGGTCTGGGCCATCTTGGTGGTCCGCTTCTCGATCAGTTGGCCGGCAGCGCTCTAGTTGGTCGTGTTGTCGCATTGAGTCGTAGTTCCGACCAGGGCGAGGCGCGCTGTAACCTTTCTCGATTGAGCGCCGTAGCGAGAGGCTCGGTGCCTAATATTGAGCATCGGACCATTGATGTAGCTAACCCAGGGCAATTAGCTGCTGTCATTGGAGAAGTCTGCCCGGACGTCGTGATTAACGCTGCATCGATGCAGACATGGTGGTTACTTGATTTGTTTCCACCGGCCGCAAACATGCTAAAAGCGGCCGGCTTTGGTGTATGGCTTCCATTTCACCTGAGACTCGCAGTGCACGTGATGGAAGGAGTTGTAGCATCGAACTATAAAGGCCCAGTGGTTAACGCTGCCTATCCTGACGTAGTTAACGCTGTGCTTGCAAAGATGGGGATGCCGCCGACTGTTGGGGTCGGCAACGTCGATGAGCTGGTTACCAAGATTCGCATGTTAGTTGCGCATGATCTTTCGATAAGGCCACGCGAACTAAAAGTCGTCCTTGTTGCTCACCACGCGCTCCAGAAAGTCGCTTTTCGCAGTTGCGAAGACCGATCGCATACTCGTTCTGTAAAGATTGATGAGAAACCGGAGCACGAAGCGCCGCCCTACCATCTTCGGGTTCTTCATAAGGGACGGGATCTGACCGAGCAAGCTGATGCACACGGCGCTTTACTAAAGCCGTGTCCTCTGCCGAACGGACCGGGCTGGGGCGCCTTCACGGCAGCCTCTGCGATTCGCCTAGTTAATGCGTTGTTGTCGGAGAATACCTGGGAAATGCATGCACCCGGCCCATTGGGACTTCCTGGGGGTTATCCAGTGAGTGTCGGTGACGGCAAGATCGCGATTCCTTCGATAGAGGACTTGTCTCTTGATGAGGCGATTTCTATTAACGAGCAATCTCATCAATTCGACGGAATTGAGAGAATCGAAGAAAATGGGGCCGTGGTGCTTACTGAGACAGCAATCGGTGTAATGCGGGACAACTTGGGATACGACAATGGGACAGTACAGCCGGCAGAGGTGGACGATCATGCCAATGAATTGGCGAGGTGTTTCAATGAATACGCGCGGCGACACGATGTTGACGTAGGGGCGTGTTCGGTATGACCTGCGGTGGCTGTTGACCGGTGTTGATTGAGGGGAGGACGTGGTGAATGGATTGGAGAGGAAACGAGTTCTGGTGACTGGAGGTGCGAGTGGGATCGGGGCTGCCACCGTCGAGCGTTTCATATCGGAGGGTTCTGCTGTCTGTATTCTTGATATGGACGCCGAAGCTTGCGAGCGGACCAAGAAGGATCTGGACGGACTAGCTGATTTCGTGGTTTGTGACGTTCGCGACAGAGAAGCCGTAAAGAATGCTATTCCGCAGGTCGTGGCCCACGTTGGCGGGATCGATATTCTGATTAATAACGCCGGTGTTAGTGTGCGGCACGAATTCCTCGAAATTACGGCAGCGGAGTGGGAACAAGTCCTGAGTGTGAATCTAACGGGAGCCTTTCATGTAGCCCAGATAACAGCTCGGCAAATGGTTCAAGCAGGCGAAGGTGGAGTGATTCTTAACACAGCCTCAACCAATGGTATCGTCGGCTACCCTTATTACGCGGATTACAATGCCAGCAAAGCGGGTGTGATTGCACTGACCAAATCGATGGCGCTCGAACTGGCTCCGGATATTCGTGTAAATGCGATTGCTCCTGGGTATGTGATGACACCCATGCAAAAGCGTGAATACACAGAACAGATGCTTGAAGAACTTAACGCCAAAATCCCTGTTCATCGACACGCGCGACCACATGAAGTTGCCAGTCTGTTTGCCTTCCTTGCGTCTGATGAGGCGGCGTACCTAACGGGCCAGGTTTTTACTATCGACGGGGGTGAGATTGCGGGCGGACTGGCGAGTCGCTAACCAGCCTAAGCTTGGCCACCGTATTTGAAGAGGGGGAGGCGACAATGAGCCACGGTACCAAGAAGTCGAAGGCGCTTTTCGAACGGGCACTTGGTGTGATGGTTGAGGGTGGAAGCTCCCCTTCCCGAGGTCCTGCAAACTACGGGGACTACCCGCTTTTTATCGAACGTGGCTCCGGTTCACGCATCTGGGACGTCGATGGAAACGAGTATATCGATTGGATGCTCGCGTACGGGGCCCTGCCACTTGGCCATGCTCATCCGTCTGTGGTCGAAGCAATCACAGGGGCCGCATCTGAGGGCAGCTTGCTGGCGGCAGCTACAGAGATTGAAATCGAAGTGGCTGAGTTGATTGCTGGAATGATTCCCGGTGCGGAGAAGGTTCGGTTCGCCAATACGGGAACTGAGGCGACTATGGCTGCTATTCGTTTGGCGCGCGGGATGATGGGCCGCCCAAAGTTTATTAAGTTCGAGGGGCACTACCATGGTTGGTATGACGATTTCCTTGTCAATAGCCACCCACAACCGTCGGTTGCGTTCGG
>Ga0209034_10000871_pt1 | contig 14931 bp, 15 predicted proteins | sample MarorgKNORR_S2LV_2_FD_188219 | JGI IMG/M metagenome (GOLD analysis project Ga0209034, IMG submission 188219) | Marine microbial communities from the Southern Atlantic Ocean, analyzing organic carbon cycling - 250m_A/KNORR_S2/LV (SPAdes) (version 2) | ecosystem: Environmental > Aquatic > Marine...
TGTAAATTTTGCTCTAACAATTGAACAAAATATGCTGTAGTTTCTTCAGAAGTAAAAGCATTCATAAAGCCGCCAACGTTATCAACTTTTTCAGCAATTTCTTTTGCCGTTTTTGTTGTAGTTCCTTTAAATGCCATATGTTCCAAGAAATGTGCTGTGCCATTGATTTCTTCGTGTTCATCTCTGGAACCAACATTGTTCCAAACACCAAATGTAACTGATTCAACTGAAGGCATATGATGCGAAACTATACGCAATCCATTGTCAAGAGTTGTAAGATTTCTCATAAAAATTAACTCAAATAATTCATTGATAATATTTGGGACTATCTATTGGATATCTGTTAGCTTTTCCATTTTACTTGGAATTAATAAATCAATGAGTAAAGAAATGGATAATAAAGGTATAGAATTACTTATTCTGGCACCCATAGATCAAGAGATTATAATCGTTTCAAAAATTATCTCTAATTTCTTTTTTACATTATTATCAAGCTTTATAATTCTGTTTTCTTCAAATGTTTTATTCAACAATAATCTTTTGGATTATAAATTTATAATCCTGATTATAATCAGTGCATTAGGATTTAGTATCGTTGGAACTATTACTTCGTTTTTATTTTCTAAATCTAGAGGTAAAGAAATTCTCTCTCCTTTATTATTTATTCCTTTAGTTTCTCCTTTACTCATGGCGTCTTCCAGCCTAACAAATCAAATTTTAAATAATGAAATACAAAATCAAAGTTGGTATGGCTTGATAATAGGGTATGATCTTCTATTTTTTATTTTGGGAATATCCATATCAAATTTCATTTATAAGGAATAAAAAAAAAGTATACTTAAATTGTTAAGAATATAAGAATTATATGATCAATAAATTAATAATTTCTTCAACCCTAATAATAAATATTTTAATGCTCTGGATGATTTTTTGGTGGCTCCCTATTGATATTTCCCAAGGTCCAGTCGCAAAAACTATTTTCATACATGTTCCCCTTGCATGGTGTTCAATGATAGCTATATGTGTTGTGGCTATTTCTTCCATTCTCTATTTATTCACTAAAAAAACTTTTTGGGATAATAATGCTCAAGCCTTTGCTGAAACAGGTTTAGTATTTGGATTGTCAGCCCTAATTACAGGGATTGTATGGGCAAAACCTATTTGGGGAGTTTGGTGGACTGGAGAAGCGAAATTAACCACTACGTTAATACTGATTCTAATTTATTGCGCATATATACTTTTTAGATCTTTATATACAAATAATGAACAAATGAAAAATATTGCAGCAATTATTGCAGTTATAGGCGCAATAGATACTCCTTTGATATATTTTGCTGCGAATTTGTGGCAAGAAGCTCATCCAGTTACAGTAATTGGACCTCTTTCTGCAGAGGAAACATCATTTGGAATGTATTATGGAATAACATTACTAATATCTGTTATTGCTTTTACGTTTACATTCTTAATTTTAACTACTACTAGATATAAAACCATAAAAATAGAAACTCATATAAATAATAAGGAATAAAAAATGAACAAATTATTGATTTCATTGTTTTCTGTAGGAATTTTGTCGTTATTAGTAATTCAAAATAACATAATTTTTGCTCAATCTAATGAAGAAATTATCAATGGTTTTTTACAAAACATTGAAGTCACAAATGATAAGATCCTTTTATCTGTCGTAGATAATGAAGGAAACTCTTATTCTCTATCTCTTGTAAATGAATCAAAAATAGGCATTGAAACACAATCTGGAGAAAGGTGGATTGGAAACATAAAAAATAATAAAGAAGAGTTAATAAAAATACTAAAAGAATCCCAAAAAAATTTAGAACCTTTTACTATAACAACCTCAAACAATATCATTACCAATTTAGTAAGTTATGAATCATCAAACATAAAAAATAATCTTCAATATTTGGGTGCAAGTTTTATATTATTGATATTTTTCATTTTTGGTTTTGTTTTTATAATTAACAATAGAATTAAAATAATAAATTTAAAATTGAAAATATGAGTAAAGAAAAAGATCGTGTTGTAGAATTAAAAAATAAAAAATTTGCTTTTATTTCTATAGTTTTGGTAGTCTTATTTTCTTTGGGATACTTTGGTTTTCAAGCTTTCGAAGAAGCTACATATACATACCACTCAGTAGAAGATTTATTATCTAATGAGGATGATGAACAAAATTTAAATATAGGATTAAAAGCAATGCTTGTTCCTAATTCATATGTAAGATCAGTAGATGGCTTATCAGCAAAGTTCAAAGTAAAAGATAAATCTACAAATAATTCTTTTGAAGTCAATTACAGTGGTGAAATTGGAAGTGTGTTTTTTAACGAATATTCCGAGTTGGTAATGCAAGGACATATTAATCAAGAAAATGTATTTGTTGCAAATAATTTAGCGGTTAGATGCCCTTCTAAATATCAAACAGAAGAAAACACTATATTGAATAACTAGATAAAATATCTTCAACATTCTTTGAAGGATTATCCATAATTAACTTATTTTGTAATTCATTAATCGTTGAGGGTTCTTTTTTATAAATCAATCCTAAAGGCACTCCATCCTTAGCTACTAAAGCTTTGGCTTTATCGTAATCAGTTGGATCATGATTTTCATCAACTATATATGCTGTTCCTGGTATCCCTTTTTTTCTATCACCTTTCAAAATATCATAGGTATCATTGTAAGTTGTACATGGTGATTGTACATGAACTATAGACATTCCTTTATGTTTCATTGCATCTAAGATAAAATCAGATAGTTGTTTAGGTTTACTTGAATAATGAGATGCTATAAAACTAACTCCGCAGGACAAATATAACTCTAAAGGATTTATTTTACTTTCCAACTTACCAAAAGGAGTTGAAGTTGTGATTTGACCAGTTTCAGAAGTTGGCGAACTTTGACCTTTAGTTAATCCATAGACTCCATTATCCATTACTATACAAGTAATATTTGGGTTTCTAGCTGCAGACGGAGCTATATGTTCACCACCTATTGATAAAAAGTCTCCATCACCTGCAACAACTATAGTGTTTAAATCAGGTCTTGAACTCGAAATTCCAAAAGCTATTGGAAGAGATCTACCGTGAATTCCATGGATACCAAAAGGCTGCTCTCCGTCTATCAAATGAACCATATTACCCGAACAACCAATTCCAGCTACTATAACATTAGAGGTTCTAGGAATTTCAAATTCTTCCGTAAATGTATTTATAGCCATTTCTAATGCTCTTTTTACGCCAAAATCACCACAACCGGGACACCACTTAAAATCATATTCTTGATTCCTTTCGCTCAAAATTAAACCTCCATAGTTTGTTTTATTTTTTCTTTTATTTTTTCTGCAAGTTCTGAAGGTTTAAATGGTAAACCAGTATATTGAGTAACAGAAACGGCATTTATTCCATCCATTCGCATTATTGAAGACCATTGGCCTTGATAATTTAATTCTGGGACTATAACTATTTTCTTTAACCTTAATTCTTTTAATACTTCTTTTGGTAAAGGATTTAAACAAATTGAATATATCCACCCTATATTTAGGTTATCAGAAATCAATTTATCATATGCTTCTCTAGCCACTCCCTTACTTGAACCCCAAGGCATAATTGCAATTTCAGAATTAGTGTTCTCTATCTCAAAATGAGCATCATTTAATAATGACAATTTTCCAAATCTTCTTTCTGTTAGTCTAATATGATGTTTAGGAAGATGAGTGGTATCACCAATTTCATCATGTTCTGATCCGTTTGCTACGTATGCGGCCTGATTACCAGGAATTGGCATAGCTGATAGTTCTCCATTTTTTCCCAAAGACTGATATCTCTTGAAACCATTATCTCCAGTTTTACTATTTCTTCTTTCATCAATTACATTACTTAAATTTGGTTTTTTTATGTTTTCTGATCTTTCAGCTAAACCAAATTCACTCATTACGACAACTGGACCTTGGTATCTTTCAGCCCAATTCAATGCCAAACCACCAATCATAAAACATTCTTCTACTGTTCCTGGGGCCAGAATAGGTAATCTTACATCACCATGTGCGGGAAACATGCAAGCAAATAAATCTGATTGTTCTGATTTAGTGGGTAAACCTGTTGCGGGTCCCCCTCTTTGAACATCAACTACAACACAAGGAATTTCTGCCATCCAAGCCAAACCTATTCCCTCAGACATTAATGATAATCCTGGTCCTGCAGTTGCAGTCATGGCTTTCTTTCCAGAAAATCCAGCTCCAACTACATTATTTATCGCTTCTATCTCTGAAGAAACCTGAAAAACAAACTTGCCTTTTTGTACTAAATTTTGTTCCATCCAAACTAAAACTGTTGTTGCTGGAGAAATAGGATAGCCATAATAACTATCTAATCCAGCAGAAGTAGCACCTAAAGATAACGCAGCATTCCCAGTTATCATTATCTGATCATGTTCTGGAGGTTTAGGTGGTGCCAAAGAACCAACATTAAATCCACTTTTTTCAGCAACATCTGCCCCGAAAGATAAAGCAATAATATTGGACTTTATAATTTCTTCATCACCAGGTCTTCCTCTTGTAAACCTATCTTTAATAAAACTCTCGATACTTTCTAATTTAAAATCTATAAGTTTAGCAACTGCCCCTAGTATAACCATATTAGCAGCTCTGGTATTACCCGATTCTTTTGCTAATTTATCTGCATCTATTCCAAAATAATTTCCTTCTCCAGAAGGTTCACAATCTTGAGCATTATATATACATACTCCATTTTCTGGATTTAAATCTTGTATGTGGTTATCAAATGCATATTGATTTAACACAACCAAAACATCTACAAAATCTCCACTTGATAAAACTGGAGTAGTTGATATTCTAACCTGAGAAGACGCAGGACCTCCCATGATCTGAGAGGGAAAGGTAGAAAAGGTTTGACAATAATAACCAGATCTACTTGCAGCTCTCGCCGCAGCATCAGCAGAGGTCACTAGACCCTGACCTCCTTCACCAGCGAATCTTATAACAAAATCATTAGATATAATTTTTTGAGTCATAACGTTATATATATAACAAAAATCCTGATAATAACCACCTAAAGGTTACGTAACAATAATTTGCAAATTTTGCACAACCTTTTTGATCTTATTTGAAAATATTAATAATATCAATTATATATAATAATATAAATCTTTGATTCTATAAATATAATTTTTTGAAAATGATTATGAAAAAAAAAATTTGGTCAGCTGGAGGAGTGGTGTACCAAAATAAACAAGTTTTAATTTGCCATAGAAAAACAACAGATTTGTTTTGTTTACCCAAAGGAACTCCTGAAAAAAAAGAAACCGTTTTTGAAACTGCTATCAGAGAAGTAAAAGAGGAAACAGGAATCATTACAGAAATAATGCATAAAATAGATTCAATATCTTATGAATTCATAAAACCTTTTGGAGATAATAAATACGAAGCGAATATAGTTTATAATAAGATTGTTCATTATTTTCTAATGAATAAAATAGGTGGAAACATAAAAAATCATGATGATGAATTTGATTCGATTTATTGGATGACACTATCTGAATCTAAAAAGAAATTAACTTATAAAAATGAAATCGAAATCGTGGAAAAAGCTTTTTCTTCCAGAAATAAAGACTAGATCAGAAAAAAATATCATTCTCGTTGGAAGAAAAACAATTGTACGCCCAAAGACAATCGAAGATTTGAAAAATGATTATCGTTGGAGAATAGACCCTGAACTATCAGATTTAGATGCAACTGTTCCCATAAATCTAACCTATGAACAATTTCAAAGAATATCCATAAATGAGATAGAAAAACCATCCCCTTGGTCTGTAAAATTTTCTATTGATAACAAAAAAAATGTTCATATAGGAAATTGCATGTTTTATGATATAAATCGATGGAATAATTCATGTGAATATGGAATTATGATAGGAAACAAAAAATATTGGAATTCCGGTTATGGTGCTGATGCTACCTTGAATACACTTTATTATATATTCAATCAAACAGATATCACAAAAATATATTTGCATACATTAACAGAAAATATACGGGCACAAAACTCTTTCAAAAAAGCAGGTTTTAATTTTAAAAAAATTGTTAAAAAAGGTTCACATGAATTTCATTTCATGGAAATAGATAAATCTGATTGGCAAAAAAATAAAGATCTCCCCAAATCGGAAGTTATTGTTGTGAAGGAGCAGGATTAATCAATTCAGGACCAAAGGTTTCAGGGACCGCATTAGCAAGTTCTTCAACGGTCCATCTTCCAGCTTTTCTGATTGATCTTCGAGTTTCATACTTGTTAAATAAACTTATTCTATTACCCGAAGCATGAACTACTTCACCATTAATATGCGATGCAGCATCAGTGCATAACCATGCAACAACCGGAGCTACATCTTCAGGCTCGTTAATTAAGTGATCTTCTTCAGCAGGCTTAAATATTCCAGTTCTCATAGCTCTGGTAGAATCAGGAACGGATTGTGTCATCCTAGTATTTGCTCCTGGAGAAATAGCGTTGGCAGTAACTCCATATTTTGAAAGTTCTTTAGCAACTACTCTTGTAAATCCTGCAATTCCATCCTTTGCAGCCCCATAGTTTGATTGACCACTAAAACCTATTAGTCCTGAAACACTAGAAAAAGTTATTATTCTTCCAGATTTTTGTTGTCTAAAAATTTTGGAAGCTGGAGCGACAACTGAAAAAGTTCCTGTTAAGTGAACATCGATTACATCTTGCCACTCTTCTTTTGTCATATTGAAAATCATTCTATCTCTCAATATGCCTGCAGGTGTTATAACAATATCTAATCTACCAAATTCTTCGATAGCTTTATCTATTATTTCCTGACCACCTGCTACTGTTGCTACAGAACTAGTTGATGCAACTGCATTTCCTCCTAATTCAGATATTTCTTCCACGACACTCTGAGCAGGACCTGTATCATTACCACTTCCATCTAGGCTAGCACCCACATCATTAACAACAATTTGTGCCCCCATTTTAGACAATTCAAGAGCAATGCCTCTTCCAATTCCTCTTCCAGAACCTGTAACTACAGCCACTTTACCATCCAAAGGTTTTGATGTTGAGTTATTATTTTCGCCAAATCCAAAAACTAGTCCTCTACCTTCAGAATCAAAGTCTTCTTGTTTGAATCTTCCTTTACTTATAGGATTAAACAAAGTTACTTTTCTTCTTAGTTCCATAAGTTGATTAATCGTACCTCCAGATACATGAAAAATTTGAGAATTGATTGGGGCAGAATAATCACTAGCTAAATAAGTAACAAAAGGAGCAATATCTCTAGGATCTCTGGATGCTTTATAAGGATTATCTCTTAACGTCTGGAATTCCTCTGGTACAGAAGCTGTCATTCTTGTATCAGCACTTGGTGCAATACTATTTGCAGTAACTCCATATTTTCCTAAATCTTTACCAACAACCTTGGTAAATCCCGCTATTCCAGATTTGGCAGCTCCATAATTCGCTTGACCTGCATTTCCAAAAAGTCCTGATGTTGAAGAAAAAGTTATGATTCTCCCAGATTTTTGAGCTCTAAATATTGGAGCAGCATGCCGAACAACAGAAAATGTACCTGTTAGATGAACATCAATGACATCATGCCATTCATCCTCTGTCATATTGAATATCATCCTGTCTCTTAGTATCCCTGCAACGGTAACGACAATATCTAATCTACCAAATGAATTCATAGCATCTTTTACTATTTCTTCTCCAGCTTCAAATGATGCTACAGATAATTTATTTGCTTTGGCTTCACCACCAGCTTTATTTATACCCTCCACAACTTCATCAGCTAATGAAGCATTTTCAACATTCCCATCTAAAGAAAGACCAGGATCAACGACAAGAATTTTTGCACCATGAGCTGCTAAATCTTCAGCAACAGATCTACCTATGCCTCTACCAGCTCCTGTTACTATTGCCACTTTGTTATCCAAAATATTAGACATTTATTTCCTCATTTTTTTTATTGGTAATTCAATTTGAGCTGTTGATGGTGTAGTTATTTGACCTTTTGAATTTTCTAAATTCAATTCGATATCAACAACTCCTTTTGAACCTTCAATCGATTTTTTTATTACCTTCCCATAATATTTCAAATCATCATATGGGAAATCAACTCCCCTATATGATACATTAAATTTTATAATACGCCCTTCATGACCTACAATATCCACAAGTAACTGAGCAAGCCAAGCACTTTTTAATGCACCATGAATAATTATTCCTTTATGCCCCGCTTTTTTTGCAACTTCGTCATCATAATGAAATTCGTTAAAATCTTGTGAAGCTCCAGCATACATAACTAACTGTTTTCTATCTATATTTTTTTCAATTGGTCCAAAAATAAAGCCTTCATCAATATCTTCAAAAAAAAATTGAGTTTTCATAAAAATGTTTTTTCTCCTTTACCATAAGTAATTGTAGTAACCTCTTGTGTTGTTACTAATATCTTTTTTTGATTAGTATAGGAAATTAAGGTTAGTTTAAATAACATATCTCCTATTTTGCCTGTTTTTATAAAAAGATCTTTTAATTTAGATACAACACTTATTTTATCTCCTACGTATATGTGTTCGTAAAAATTATAAGAAGAACCTCCATCTACTAAGTTAGAAAAAGGCTCAGGAAATTCTTTTTCTAATTTATTTGGTCTAAGTAATCTTACATAAGTAGGTGGAGCTATTAACCCACCCATAGTTTTTTTTGCGTAAGTTTCATTAAAATAAATTGGATTGTCATCTCCAATGGCTTCTGCAAATCTTTCAACAGAATGCCGATCCACAGTATAAATCTTTGGTCTAGTTTTAAGATTTATGAATTTTTTCATTTCATCAGATATTGTTTCAGATTGTGACATTAAGAATTCTTTCTTTTTATGGTCACAAATATAAAAGATGTGACAGCTGAAGACAATAGAAAAATTGCGCTAATCAAATAAAAAAAAGCATACTTTCCTAAAAGGTTGAACATCATAATTTGATAACCAAATAGTAATAAAGAACCAAAAATTAAATTGAATGGCAAATAATAAATTGAAACATTTTTCCTTCTTGTTCCCCATAAACATACTAAGCTAATCATGAAAGGAATAAAAAGATTAAATAAAACTCTATTTCCATAAATTTCAATTAAAGTTTTGTTATCTGTAAAATCTGTTAGAACCAGAAATATTCCAGAGAAAAAACTTGAAAAAAGTGATAAATATACAAACAATTTTATAATTCTTAATTCTCTATATTCCATAATAATCCTCTGGGTTTTCAAAATCTTCTGATTGTTTAACTAAGGTAATTTTAATTGGAGCACGACTTTTCATGATTTTTTTTGTACCATAAGGTTCTTTAAATTTTACTGTTATCTCTACATCTTTATATAAATTTTTATAATCAAGTATTATTCCCGAACCATATTTTTCATGATCTACCCTATCCCCTACAGAGAAAGCATTACCAGATTTTGCAGAAATCTTTCTTGCTAATTCATCCAATTGTTCTCCAAATTTCAATGAAGATTCGGATTTATTTTGATTAGTCACCTTTCTAGTCATTTCATTTCTATACAAATAATTATTATTTTCGTTAATGATTTCCGTGGGTATATCTTCTAGAAACCTTGACTTCAAGGCATTGTCATATATTCCACGGAAACGTCTTCTTTTTGAATAAGACAAAAATAAATTTTCCTTAGCTCTAGTTATACCAACGTAGCACAAACGCCTTTCCTCTTCCAATTCTTCAGGCATTTCGAGAGATTTTGAATGAGGTAATAATCCTTCTTCCATTCCAACCATATATACATTTTGAAATTCTAAGCCTTTAGCTTGATGTAAAGTAATCAACGTTATAGACTCAAATTCATCATCCAGTTTTTCTAAGTTTGTATTTAAAGAAGCAGCTTCTATGAATTCAATCAAGTTCTGGTTTGGATCTAAAGAAAAGGAGTCAGAGAATTCTTCTGCTGAGGATCTTAATTCATAAATATTTTCTAATCTCTCTGTCCCATCTTCATCATTTTTAATATATTCCGCATAATCTGTTGTATCCAAAATCAGACTTATTAAATTATTTGGATCCAGAGTTTTTGCCCCTTCACACAAATTTATATAAATATCGATAAATGTCATAAAAGATTGTGTAGCTCTCGCAGAAAATAAATTCTTCGATTGTTTATTTTTAATATCATTGTTTTCTTCACTAAAATAAGATAATAAGAAAGCGAGAAGACTTACATTTTTAATCTGAGCAGCGTTTTTTAGAATAGATAAAGTTTTGTTCCCTATTCCGCGAGAAGGGATATTAATAACTCTTTCAAATGCTGAATTATCATTAGGATTTAAAATTAATTTACAATAACCTAAAATATCTTTTATTTCTCTACGATCATAAAATCTAACGCCACCAACTAATCTATATCTTAAACCTAATGAACTTAAAGCTACTTCAAAAGATCTACTTTGTGCATTTACTCTATACATAATAGCTATTTCATTTGCCGATAATCCATTTTTAATTTGTTTTGAAATCAAATAAGAAATTTCTAAAGATTCACTTTCTTCATCAGAATAAACATTAGATTCTATAAGAGATCCATTTTGCTTTTTAGTCCAAAGTTTGCGTTGAAATCTTTCTGTGTTTTTTCTAATAACAGAATCTGCAGCATTCAAAATCTGCTGAGTTGATCTATAACTCTCATCAAGATTAACTACTTTACAATTTTTAAATTGTTTTTCAAATTCCTTAAGATTTGTTGGATTTGCATATCTCCACGAATATATTGATTGATCAGGATCTCCGACTACGGATATTGATTTGTTTTCACCAATTAACAAATTAGATATTTGAAATTGTAAAGGGTTTGTATCTTGGAATTCATCTATAATAATTTGATCAAATCTATCAGACCATTTGCTTTGTATATCATTATTTTCACTCAGAATATTCCTAGTTTTCATTAATAAATCATCAAAATCACAAGCATTAGAATTTTCAATTGTTTCTTGATATCTAGTATAAACACGAGAAACTATTTCATCTAAATATGAAGAATTTTCAGAAGCAAATTTTTCGGGAGTCAAATTATTATTTTTTGCCCTAGATATTTCTGAATTAACAATTCTTACATTTATTTTTTTAGGATCTATATCTAGTTCTTGAAAAATATTCTTTATTATCTTATTTTGATCATCATCATCGTATATAGAAAAATTTTGATCAAGCCCTATAATATTTCCTTCAATTCTTAAAAAATATGATGCAAATCCATGAAAAGTTTTAACCAATGGTTTTATTGAAGAGTTGATAAATATATTAGTTCTATTTAACAATTCCTTTGCAGCTTTGTTTGTAAAGGTTACCGCTAATATATTACTGGGATTTAAATCATAATTCTGAATAAGCCATGGAATTCTATGTGCCATAACTCTAGTTTTCCCTGAACCAGGTCCTGCTATAACTAGTAGAGGCGACAAAGGATGAGTGACAGCAGAAATTTGGTTTTCAGAAAGTCCTTTGAGAATTTTAGAATCTACTTTTTTCATTCTCTAATATCAAGTTGTAATAGGAGTAGATAAAATTTCAAATAATTTATCAAAATTTAAACTATTTGAGAGGATCTCATTGGCATTTATAATTTTATCAGGGTGATTAAATTTTACTTTTTCTAAATTTTCAGATATTTGGTCAATTATATTTTCAGTACTTTTGTCTACAACCATAATAGGAATCTTATATTTATTCGCTTCATGTAATACGTATTCAACAGGAGTTTCATTATTAGTTGCAATAATTACATTTAAATTCCCTGCTTGAATCGCCGATAATTGTACATCTGGTCTATCACCACGAACTATAAGCGCTGTGTTAGTAAATTTAGAAAAAAATTCTGGGCCCCAATCCAAAACAAAACCCCCTATTAAATAATTTTCAATTAGTTTGTTTGAATTTTCTAAAGAAATTACCTTAGTTGGATTTAAAGATTCTATCAACTCATCAGATGATAATGCTAGAAGTGATCTAGTTTGATCTAAATAACCCAAAATATTAAGTTTTTCTTTTGAATAGTTTTGTATTAATTCATTTTTTTGATATCTTAAAACTCCATTAATAAAAATTCCGATCAATCTATCAGATAAAGCTTTAGAAGCTTCCTTAATACTATTATGGGATTCTTCTACCAAAATGATTTTCGCATCATACTTGCTAGATAGTCTTTTTATTGAATCTATTGAAGTATTATTAATTTCTATCAAAGCCAAGTCTGAGTTAGTAAATTCACATTTTATCTCTTTAGAATCCATTAAATTATAAAAATTACTGTGTTCAACAATCTGATCCCCATTAAATTCACCAACAAAGGTTTTAAGTCCTCTCTTAATAGATTCATAAGAAATTCCAGATAAAACAGTCGTTTTACCTACCTCTTTTTTAGACGATGTTACAAATATAACTGGCATAATAGTATAAATAATAAATAATTATTAATTAATTTCATATATTGAACAATAAAAGATTGTGGAATTTTTTTTATTTATATGAGTTTGCCTGGGTAGCTCAGGGGTAGAGCACTGCGCTGAAAACGCAGGTGTCGACAGTTCGAATCTGTCCCTAGGCACCACTTATTTGTTGCATTAAAAAATGTTAAGTAATATATTAAGCATTAATTATGATTACTAGTTTAGATAAAAAAATCCTTATCGCTCACCTATTAAGGAGAGCTGGTTTTGGGTGTACTTATGATCAGATAGAAAAACTATCTTTAATGGAATATGATGACGTTGTAGACCTGTTAATTAATCCGGAATATGGTCCTCCTGAGGATCAAGACTTACTTGATAGATACTTTATAGCTTCAGTTGAAGCCAGAACGGCTAGACACGCTGATCCTCAATGGACATGGAGACTTGCGAAATCAGAAAAACAATTAGAAGAAAAGATAGCATTGTTTTGGCACGGTTTATTAGCAGTTGGAGGAATTAAACTTGACCATGGTTTAGCTATGTTGGAGGAAATAGATCTTTTTAGAAAATATGGTTTAGGAAAATTTGAAACTTTACTTCTTAAAATTTCTGAAGACCCAGGAATGATGTATTGGTTAGATAATCAAAACAGTCACAAAGATGCTCCCAATGAGAATTACGGTAGAGAGTTATTAGAACTTTTTTCTATGGGTATAGATGAAAATGGAGAAGGTTCTTATACTGAAGATGATGTAAAAACTGCTGCAAGAGCTTTTACAGGTTGGGCATCAAAACCAACACCTCCTCCATTTTTTTTAGGTCCATTCCCAATGGAGTTTTCCTTTGACAAATCTGATCATGATAATACAGAAAAAACATTCCTAGGAGAAAAAGGTAATTTTAATGGAAATGATATAGTCAATATGGTTGCTAAACACCCTTCGACAGCAAAATTTATTTGCAAAAGACTATATTTATACTTTGTTTCTGAAACAGAAAATTGGGATGAAATAAATAAACTTTCTGAAGTATTTTTGAAAAATGATGGTGAGATTAAAAAGGTATTGGAAGCAATGTTTAAATCTGAACATTTTAAATCTGGTGATATTAGATTTAAAAAAGTTAAAAGCCCGTCAGATTTAGTTTTTGGAATATCAAGATTAGTTGATAAATATAAAATTCCGGATTTAGACTCTGCCGAATTAGCTATAAATACATTATTGATGGGGCAATTTTTAATGAACCCTCCAAGTGTTGAAGGATGGCATGAAGGGGAAGAATGGATTGATAGTGGATCACTAATTGAAAGAATCAACTATGCTAGTACAGAAATATCTAATACAAATTCTTACGGAGTAAAAAGGATTATTGAAATTATAAAAGAAACAAACATCACTGAACCAGATGATTTGATAAATAGGACATTAGAAACATTAGGCTACATTGATATAACTGAAAAATCAAAAGGAATGATAAAAGAACATTTGAAAAAAAATAAATTTACAAATAAAGAAGATAAAATTTTGGATGTCTTGAAGATTATTGTATCGACACCAGATTTTCAATATTGCTAATTAGGAGTTTTATATGAGCAAACAAAAAAATCTTGTAGTAATCCAATTAAGTGGAGGGAATGATTACTTGAATACAATAGTTCCTTACGAAACTGGTCTTTATTATGATTACAGACCTAATATGGGCTTAAAAAATGACTCTATTATCCCCATTGATAATAAGATTGCTTTTAATTCAAACATAGATTTTTTCAAAAAAACATTTGATGACCAAAAACTAGCCGTTATGATGGGAATCGGATATCCTGAACCAAACAGATCTCATTTTAGATCAATGGATATTTGGCATACAGCCAAGCCATTCGAAAGTAGTTCTATAGGGTGGTTGGGAAAAACCGTAAAAAATATTGACCCAAAGGGATTAAATCCTATTACAGCTGTAAATTTTGGAAAAGGACTCCCTAGAGCTTTAGCATGTCCTGGAGTATCTGTCGCTTCCGTTGGTGCACTGGAATCATATGGACTTTTCACAGGAGTATCTGGAGCAAAAAACAGAGAAATTTTGTTAGATACTGTGGATCGAATTTATCAACCAATGAACACCGATGGCGTTCCTTCTCTAAGATTATTAGAAACTGGAAGAGGAGCCTTAGATGGTGCAGATTTGTTAAGTGAAGCTCCAAACAATTACTCATCTGATGTTGAATATCCAGAAGATAATCCTATTGCTCAATCTTTAAAAGGTATAGCTCAAGTTGCTAGTGCAAGATTAGGTACAAGAATATTTTACGCTCAACATGGTAGTTTTGACACCCACACTGACGAATTAAAAAACCATTCCTTATTATTGAAACAATTGTCAGTTGCAATTGATTGTTTCCAAAGAGATTTAATAAAACAAAAATTGGACGAC
>Ga0209034_10000873_pt1 | contig 14928 bp, 11 predicted proteins | sample MarorgKNORR_S2LV_2_FD_188219 | JGI IMG/M metagenome (GOLD analysis project Ga0209034, IMG submission 188219) | Marine microbial communities from the Southern Atlantic Ocean, analyzing organic carbon cycling - 250m_A/KNORR_S2/LV (SPAdes) (version 2) | ecosystem: Environmental > Aquatic > Marine...
ACCGCGATTATACTAAAGATTAAAAGGAAAAAGACAACCAGGATAGATGTTTTTTGAATTTTTTTCTCTGAATAAACGACTGATGCAGCGCTCAATGTGTAATTTGTATTTAATAATGAGTCAAGCCCAAACTTCCAGATCAGGGTATCTTGACTCATAGATAATGAGTTCCCCGAAAATATTTCTCCAGGCATTAATAGTTTTACGACAAAAGAGTCATCTTTTAGATCTAGCGATGCTTTTAAATAATCTTCATGCATTTTCATTTTTTTGGCAAGGTTTTTTGCAAACTGTTCGCCCTTTTTAAAAGGCTTTATTGTGGTTTTAATAAAATCTAGACGGTTTTCTTGTATATATTTCAAATCTTCAAATGTAGTTATTCTTGCAAATGAATTCTTAAAATGATTTACCAGCCTTGCTCTGTTAAATTTATAATTAACCTTTGTCGTATCTTTTTCCAGATTAATTAAGGATTGATTTATAATAACTGTCATTGCTTCAGGTAGCCACTCAAGGCTGTCTAGGTTATTATTCTTAAAGGCTTTATAGAGCAATGGATAATGTTCTTTAATTGCTCTGCCAATAAACTCCATTTTAAAATTATATAAAGAAGATAAAGCTTTTGTTTCTTCACCCCTTTTTATCTTAAAGGCAAGACTGTATTTAGGTCTGAAATCAAAAATGGAATCCTTATAGATTGCTTCTGTAGTCATTTCCCATAGTGAATCTGTTTTTGATAAATTAAACGAGCTATTACCACCCCTATTGTTTTTAAATGGATGGTGAAAGTCATTATCGTGGATATCAGTTGAATCCCCAGTGCTAAAAAATTTTAAGTAAGTCTTTCCATCGGGGTAAACTTGTATAAATATTATATTTTCTACACAGGAAATATGAAATAGAATAAATAGGGGTAGAAAAACAAATAATTTTTTAATCATATAAACAGAATTTACAATTTTATTTATTGTTAGGGGAGTTGCGCCAATGATAGAATTAATGTTATTTTTTGCTATGATTAAACAATCTATCCGTAGCATAATAATTCTAATTTTCTTTATAGGTGTTGGTTCCATAAATGCACAAAAATCTCAACCCCATTCTTTTATCGTAAACACCGATGAGGGGTTTATTGACTATTCGAATAGAATTATTGTCTGTAGAGGAACGGCTGATATAGAAGAGAGAACCCCGATTGATAATTCTCTTGATATTATTGAAAAAAATATAAAAATAGCTAAGGCTGAAGCTCGTACTAAAGCAAGGACGAATCTAGTTGAATTAATGAAACAAGTAAATTTTGATGGTAGATTAGTTGGGGAGTTGATGAGTGATGAGCCTTTAATTGAAAGTCGGCTAGAAGGATTAATCGGGAGCGCATATCAGCAAGGCGAAATAGAATATTTAGAAGGGAAAAAAGTAGCTATCGCTCTCGCTGTAAGGATGTCAGGTTTGTCAGAAATACTGACCGATATTGAAGGATATAAAACAGATAATATGAACCCAGCCTATTTAATGACGAGTGCTGCTATACCAAAAAGTCAGCGTGTCTCTGGAATTGTTATTGATGCTCGCGAGCATGCTATTGATCCTTCAATGAGTCCCGAGGTGATTGATATGCAAGGGAATTTAGTATATGGAACGACAAGCTACTCTAGGTCAAAGGCAGTAAATCGTGGGCCGGTAGGCTATGCATATTCTATGGATGATAGGAATGTTAGCCAGCGTGTTGGTAGCAACCCGTTAGTTATAGAGGCTGTCGGTTCTTTGGATGATGATGTCTATATCACTAGTATGGATGCTGAAAAGGTTAGAAGCGCTGAGAAAAGTTTTGGTGTCTTGTCAAACTGTAGAGTTATGCTCTTATTACAATAAGTGGGAAGGATTATTTTAAACAGACTGATAATTAGAATATTTATTAGTGTTCATAATTGAACGGCCATTCATTTTTTGAGTGGCCGTTTTTTTTTGCCTTATAATGAAAAGTATCACAGATTAAATGAAAGAAGAAAATACAGCAACCCTTTTATTAGATGATGGAAAATTATTTAAGGGGACTACTTTTGGGGCAACAGGACAGGCTATAGGAGAGGTCTGTTTTAATACCGGCATGACTGGCTATCAAGAAATATTAACAGATCCATCATATGCAAAACAAATAGTTACCATGACTGCCCCACATATTGGTAACTATGGTATAAACACAGAGGATATTGAGTCAGAAAAGATACAAGTATCTGGGTTTGTGATTAAAGAAGAGTCTCCTCTCCCATCAAACTGGCGATCAGAAATGTCTTTAGGAGATTATCTTATAAAACAAAATATAGTTGGTATAAAAAATATTGATACTAGGGCGCTTACACGACACATACGAGATAATGGCGTTATGAATGGAATTATATCATCTACTACAGACAATAAAATTAAGTTAACATCTAAATTAAAGAGCTCTCTTTCAATGACAGGCCTAGATTTAGCAAAAATTGTTTCAACAAAAAATGTTTATGATTGGTCTGATAAAGGTGAATACAGGGTTGCTGCCATTGATTTTGGTATCAAAAAGAATATTCTAAGATTACTAGAAGAATTAGATTGTCAGGTAACTGTTTTCCCTGCGAATGTAACAGCAAAAGATATTTTATCATTTGACCCAGATGGTGTATTCTTATCAAACGGCCCAGGGGACCCAGCAGCGGTTGAATATGGTATAGAAACAGTAAAACAAATATTAGGAGAAAAACCAATATTTGGTATTTGTTTAGGTCACCAGATCTTAGCTATTGCATTAGGGGCAAAGACTTTTAAGCTAAAGTTTGGCCACCGCGGGATAAATCATCCGGTTAAAAATATGGGGGAAAAAACCATTGAAATTACTAGCCAGAATCACGGATTTTCTGTTGAACTTGAAAGTTTACCAAAAAATGTGATCCCAACTCACATCAACCTAAACGATAATACCTCTGCAGGAATAGAATCCATAGATTACCCGGCTTTTTCTGTTCAATACCATCCAGAATCCAGCCCCGGTCCACATGATAGTCGATATCTTTTCAAGAAGTTCATAAGGATGATGGATGCCTAAGAGAGATGATATAAAATCGATATTAATCATTGGGGCAGGTCCTATTATTATTGGCCAAGCTTGTGAGTTTGATTATTCTGGTACGCAAGCGGCAAGAGCATTAAAAGAAGAAGGATATAAGATTATTTTAGTCAATTCTAATCCTGCGACAATTATGACAGATCCTGAAATAGCTGACCGAACGTATATTGAGCCCATTACAGTAGACTATGTTTCAAAAATTATAAGTAAAGAAAATCCAGATGCAATCTTGCCAACTGTTGGTGGCCAAACAGCTTTAAACCTTGCAATCGAATTAAATGATAAAGGTATCCTAAAAAAATATAATGTCGAATTAATTGGCGCGCAGATTGATGCCATTCAAAAAGCTGAAGACCGGGAAAAGTTTAAAGAGGCAATGGACCAAGTATCTATTGAAACGGCTCAAGGTAATTTTATTTATAACTGGGATCAAGCAAAAAGACTTATAAATAATATCAGCTTCCCAGTAATAATCAGACCATCGTTTACTCTTGGAGGGACAGGTGGGTCCGTAGCATATAATTTTGATGAATTTCAAAACCTTGTTGAAAAAGGCCTGGCTGCAAGCCCCATTAGCGAGGTGCTCATAGAAGAATCTCTTATTGGTTGGAAAGAATTCGAGCTTGAGGTAATTAGAGATAAAATGGATAATGTGATTATCATATGCTCAATTGAAAACGTTGACCCGATGGGGGTTCACACTGGTGACTCAATAACCGTTGCACCTGCGATGACCTTATCTGATAAGGAATTTCAAAAAATGCGAAACTGGGCCATTCAATGTCTTCGAACGATTGGAGTTGAAACAGGGGGTTCAAATGTTCAGTTTGCTGTTAATCCTGATAATGGAAGAATGATTATAATAGAAATGAACCCAAGAGTAAGCCGCTCATCAGCTTTAGCATCAAAGGCAACGGGGTTTCCCATAGCGAAAATTGCTGCAAAATTAGCAGTAGGTTATACATTAGATGAGTTACCTAATGACATAACAGGAGAAACCTTAGCTGCCTTTGAGCCTACGATAGATTATATCGTAACAAAAATTCCTCGATTTGATTTTGAAAAATTTCCTTCGGCCACTGGACACTTGGGTATTCAAATGCAAAGTGTTGGTGAGGTTATGGCTATTGGAAGAACATTTAGAGAATCAATACAAAAAGCATTTAGATCTCTTGAGGTTGGCATTGATGGGTTAGAACCAAAATGGGCTTTTGAAGAAGATCCAGAATTAAAAAGAGCTAGATTTTTTGACTTAAATAGTTTGCGCTTTGCAACATCATTCAGGATATTAAAAATAAGAGAAGCATTTTTAAATGGAAAAACCGTTCAAGAAATTTTTGATATTACAAAAATAGACCCCTGGTTTCTTTATCAAATAAAAATGATTTCTGACGAAGATTTTTCATTACCAATTAAACGATTAAAAGAAAATGGCTTTTCTGATGCCCAAATAGCGAATAATACTCATACAAGTATTGATAAAGTTCGAAGCAAAAGAATAAAAAATAAAATTATTCCCTCTTATAAACTTGTTGATACCTGCTCAGCTGAATTTAAAGCAAAGACACCATATTGTTACTCAACATATGATCATGAAAATGAGATTGAACCAATAAAAGGTAAAAAAATAATAATCCTTGGCGGAGGACCAAATAGAATTGGACAAGGAATTGAGTTTGACTATTGCTGTGTACAGGCTGTATTTGGTTTAAAGGAGTTGGGATATAAGACAATAATGGTTAATTGCAATCCTGAAACAGTGAGCACAGATTTTGACTTGGTTGATCGTTTATATTTCGAGCCTGTTACTTTCGAGGATGTAATGAATATTATTGACTTTGAAAACCCTGATGGCGTCCTCGTACAATTTGGAGGGCAAACACCACTAAAGATCTCTAATATGTTATCTCAAGCTGGTGCTCCAATTATTGGGACATCACCAATGAATATTGATGTAGCTGAAGATAGAGAAAAATTTGGCAAGATATTAAATAAGCTGGATATATTGTGTCCTATTTATGGTACCGGACGAAGTCTAGAAGAAGTGATTGAAATTGCAGACACTATTGGGTACCCCGTATTAGCAAGGCCTAGTTATGTTTTGGGCGGAAGAGCGATGGAGATTGTTTATTCTCAGGAGCAGCTCATTGATTATATTGCCCGTTCCGCAGATGTTACGCAGGGGCACCCAATATTGATAGATCAATTTTTAGAAGATGCTTTCGAATTTGATGTGGACGCATTATGTGATGGTGAAGAAGTATATATTGGCGCAATCATGCAACATATTGAAGAGGCTGGAATACATTCTGGAGACTCAGCCTGCGTTCTTCCTCCGTATCAAATAAAATCTAAGACAATTAATGAGATCGAAAAAATAACATCCTTATTAGCGATAGAATTAAATGTAATTGGCCTAATCAATATACAGTTCGCATATAAAAAGAATAATCTTTATGTATTAGAAGTAAATCCAAGAGCAAGCAGGACAACACCTTTCGTAAGTAAGTCTACAAACGTCCCTCTTGCAAAGATTGCAGCACAGCTAGCAGTTGGTTCAAAATTAAAAGATTACAGTCTGCCAAAGTGGAACAGTATGAAGCATGTATCGATTAAAGAAGCCGTTCTCCCATTTAATAAATTTCCTTCAGAGTCTATATTTTTAAGTCCTGAGATGAAATCAACTGGAGAGGTTATGGGCATATCGGAAACCTTTGGATTATCTTTCTATAAGGCGACACTTAGCGCAGGGACTCAACTTCCCAGCTCAGGATTAATTTTTGTTTCTGTAAATGATCAGGATAAATTTAATATAATTAATATAGTAAGAGGATTTTCAGAATTAGGTTTTAAACTAATTGCTACAAATGGAACTGCTCAAGAACTAATTAAAAATGGGATAAAAGTAAGTACGGTATATAAAGTAGGAGAGGGGCGACCAAACGTTGTTGATCATATAAAAAACAATGAAATCAGCCTTGTTATAAACACTCCCTTAGGAGCACAATCAAGATATGATGAAGAAGCAATAGGTAGAGCCTGCATTCAAAAAGGTATTATGGCGATTACAACTATATCGGCAGCTGATGCTGTGCTTCATGCCATACGAACCAAAAATAAAATTCAGATTAAATCAATACAAGAATATCATAAATTAATTTAATATTTTGTATAATAGACTAGATTAGAAATTCTATTTCTCAATCTTAGTGAAAAGTATATAGGTAATAAAGCGGCTGTTACCATCCATAACCTATCAATGAATTGGTGAAACCCTACGTAAGCCATTGTATTGTAAAAATAATCTCCTGAAAGACCATTTATCTGCATTGATATTTTAAACAAGCTTGCAAATAAATGTATAGCCAAGTAAAGCAATCCTAATATTTTTTCATTCTTTGTCAGATCTGCAATTCTATTATAATAGATATAATTTTTTATGCTCAATAATGATAGAGCTAAAATTAAAAATGTAAATGGGGCAATGTGGAAAAACATGCTTTCTTCCGGAGTAACGGAAAAAACAGTAGTAAATAAAATTATGCTAATTAGTTCAATACCGCTTGAAATAGAAAATAAAGTAAAGTCTAAGTTTGTTACTATCGATATCAAATACCCCTCATAAATGCGGAGCCAACTAGTAATTATATAGCATGTCAATAGTAAGAAGTTTATTACCCATATTGATGGTAAAACATATGTTGATGGATAGGCGTCAAATAGGATGCATATGTTGTTATATCCAAACATGTGAAATAAAGGATTGTTTTGAAAATCCACATTGGAATATTTTATGGTGAGCCATGCGCCAATAATCACCAGTAACCAAAAGCATAAATATGCATATAGCCTTACACCTTCCGGATTAATCTCCCAAATAATTTTTTTGTTTTTTTTATCAATTATTTTATTTATCGCTAGTCCCATTAATTAGTCTCCTGTTAATTAATATATTGTTTTTATTTCTTTATTGTTGTACTTCATTCGTAAGGCACTCAACTTTTGGTAAACCACGAATCTAGCTCTGTTCATATTGCCTACTGGTTTGTTTTCAAGAAGAGTGTTATAGGGGTAAAATGTTTCATCCTCACAAAGTGTCTCAGTTTCTGGATTATTAAAGTTTTGTTTTGGAATAATTAACTCCGCTACCTTGATATATGGAGAATCTTCTTTTTTCCATTCTATACGAGCTTTATCTAAAGACATATTATCTTTTCTCAGTTGTATAAAAAATTCAAAACACGCATCATTCTGGTTAAGATAATATTGCATATTTTCTTTTAAAAAATTTTCTGATGGATTTGCTGGTATTTCATATGGGATAATTTCTGTACATGGTTTGATTATATATTTTACTTCTTGATTATCACCTAGTTTAAAAGGGACTGGTGTAAAATAAGGTATTTCTAAAGGGTTTGAAATAATGATACTCTTGTTCTTTATTACCGATATGTTTTTAAATATTGAAGATATCCTTCTAAACTGAAATAAGTTTTTGACCAGCCATTTTTTTTTGTCTTCGTCAAATAAAAATAGGTCAATCATTTCCTGTGGATCATTGCAAAAAAATATGTTAGCACTAACCAGGTGTAGATCTACATCACCTATCTTATTTTTGTCGATAACTCTTTTACCTGGAACACCTTTCAATTTTATCGAAACACTTCTACCATCTGGTATGATATCAGACTGTACTCCTAGATTGCCATTTGCGAATCTGATTAGCGCTTTATAACTACTGTTTGGAGTAATAAAACCCTTCGAGATCTTTTTAGGAAGATTACTCTCTATTTGAAATGTTCCTTCTAGACATCCGTGTGTTTTTGAATTTGTTCTGCGAGTAACAATGTTACCACTTTCTAAGGATTTTTGGACATCTTTCATATATAGTCTTGTTTGAAGCTCGACTAATTCATTGATAAGATTTAATTCATTTTCATCAACTATCTCTCCCATAATAATTTCTTCATGTTCAACTTTAAATAATGTTGTTTGTGAGTATAAACAAAAAGATAAAAATGGAATTATAATAAAATGTTTTATTGCATTACTACTAAACAAAATGATATTAATTAGATCGTTCTTTTGCTCTATTGGCACGTTGCATTTTATTCTCTTTAGATGTTTTTCCCCGACCATATTTTTTGCTTTTGTAGAGCTCAAACTTTGATTGAATCATTTTTCTTGGCCAGTGGTTATTAATTAAGTCAATATCAGCTGTCTCTAGTTTGGGATCCAATATGAAAGATGCCACCTGTTTTTTTGTTGCAATAATTTTTGTTATTTGATCCCGATTCATTTTCCATATTTCAGCGGGGATTCTTATTAAATGGTCAGTGCTATCCGCATATTCTAGTTGCAGAATAATTGGCATAACAAGACCACCAATATTTGAGAATTTGATTTCATAATAATTTAAATTTGAGTTATATATTTCTTTTTCTCTAGGCTCAACCACAGAACTGTCACGATAACGGTTAAACTCTTCTTTATCTAAAATTGTCACCTCATAGGGATCAAACTTATTATAAAAATCATTTGCCAGTTCATCTGTTTCAACAACTGTTTCCTGAATATCTATTTTATTGCTTTCCTGCCATGTTTGAATGGGTTCTTTATCTTTATTTTGTTTTTTTAGGGCGAATTCAATCTCTGGATTTTTGGTGTCTAGAGTGAACCATGTTACTTTATCTATAGATAAATCGACTGGATCAGTTCCATAGAACCATCCACGCCAGAACCAATCTAGATCAACCGCGCTTGTGTTTTCTAATATCCTGAACAAATCAGAAGGTGTCGGGTGTTTAAACATCCATGTTTTTGAATATTCTTTAAAAGAGAAGTCGAATAATTCACGGCCAACAATGGTTTCTCTTAATATATTTAGTGCTGTAGCAGGTTTCCCGTATGCGTTATTGCCAAACTGGTATATAGACTCTGAGTTTGTCATGATTGGTGCTAAATTATTTTTATTCCCCTTCATGTAGTTCACGATATTTTTTGGTGGCCCCCGCCGGGATGGATACTCTCTGTCCCACTCCTGTTCAGCTAAAAACTGTAAATAACTATTTAGTCCCTCATCCATCCAGGTCCACTGGCGTTCATCAGAATTGACGATCATAGGAAAATAAAAGTGTCCAACCTCATGTATAATTACACTAATCATACCATATTTTATTCGCTCGCTATATGTTCCGTCTTTTTCTGGCCTGCCGTAGTTAAAGCATATCATTGGATATTCCATCCCGTTATTGGCTTCAACAGAGATGGCTACTGGGTATGGATAATCAAAAGTATACTTAGAGTATACTCGAAGAGTATGAGCCACAGCTCTAGTTGAATATCTCTCATATAATGGGTTTGCCTCTTTAGGATAGTAGGACATTGCCATAACCGTACGACTACCAAATTTTACGCCCATTGCATCCCAAATGAATTTTCTAGAGCTTGTAAAAGCGAAGTCTCTTACATTTTTAGCTTTATACCTCCAAGTTTTGAATTTTTTACTTCTTGACTTTTCATTTTTTTCCGCCTCACCTTGTGTAATAATAATCACAGGTTCATCTGATGCTTTCGCTTGTTTCATTCTATCAATTTGTGTTTTTGTAAGAACCTCCATGGAGTTTTGTAGTTCACCCGTGGCAGCGACCACATGATCCGCAGGGACAGTTATTCGGACATCATAGTCGCCAAAATCAAGTGTAAACTCTCCACGTCCTAAAAACTGTTTATTTTGCCACCCATAAACGTCATTATACATAGCCATGCGAGGAAACCACTGACATATAGTATATAGGTAGTTGCTATCGGATTTGAAAAACTCATATCCTGGTCTTCCGCCCATAAACATCCTATCTTGAATATTATAATTCCATCTTATAGATATTGACATTTTTGATCTAGGCTTCAGCGGTTTTTTTAGGTCTATGCGCATCATTGTTTTATTAATAACGTAACTAAGTTTTCGACCGTCAATTGTCACAACTTCTTCAATGTTAAAGCCGCCATCAAACTTGTTCAGTATTTTATCTGCATCTTCATCCCCAAGAACATAACCAGGCTTAATAGAGTTAAAATCCAGTTTACTACGCATTCCTCCTGTAGATATTTTGTAACTGTCTGAATCTTTTGCTCTAACATTTTGATCTAGCTGTACCCACAGATAATTAAGATTGTCAGGAGAATTATTTGTGTAGGTTATTGTCTCAAAACCCTGAATACTTTGTTTATCATCGTTTAGCTTTACATCAATAGTATAGTCCGCTCGATTTTGCCAGTATCCATGGCCAGGATATCCAGAGGCTGTCCTATATAAATTTGGTGTCGCAATCTCCTGGTCTAATTGTTTAAACTTGTCAACATTTTGAGCAATGATTTGGCTTAGAATGAAACCAGTATATGCTATTAATTTTAATACTCTCATTTAATTTTCTTTTGTTGTCATTTGGATTGTTGTCATTTTTTTAATGACTTCACTAAGTTACATAACTTAGGTTTTATTATGACATATAACATCAAAATTTATGTTATCTTTTTTCTAATAATCTATAGTATTGCACTATCACATCCATTTCATGCAACGATAACATCTATTGATTGTAAACAAAATAATAAAAGTATTGAAGTCACAATGAAACTATTCACTAGTGACCTTGAGCGTGCTTTAAGAATAGAGGGGAGACCTAATCTAAAAATAGATTCACATGACAGGCGCAATAATATCGACAGCTTAATATTCGATTATATTAACAATAACCTTTCTTTATCTATAGATAACAAAAAAAGACAGTTTACATGGATTGGAAAAGAAATTGAGAATGATATCACCTGGTGTTATATGGAAATTATTAATGCTAATAATTTTTCCAGCATAGGAATAGATAATAAACTGTTTTTATCTATCTTTGATGATCAATTAAATATTTGCCACTTTTATTGTAGTGATAAGGCTGAAACTATTATGCTTCATAAAGAAAAATATTATGGAGAAATAAATTTTTAATATTCATATTCTGAATTATTTAATTATTTGTCACTAGCATAAAATTAATGGCTCCGTATACATTTTATCTTTTCGGTGTAGAACATATTATTTCCATAATACTGGTTATCATTTTTTATGTTGTTTTCCTTGGGTTTAATGAAAAAATTGGTGTAAAAAATAATAGTGATGTTTTTCCAATAGTTTTATCATTTATAATTATATCACTTGATATTTCTGAGGATATAGTTAGATACATCACAGATCATTATTCAATAAAAAAAGATCTCCCCCTGCAGTTATGTAATGTTGGTATATATGTAGCTGTATTAGCATTATTAAAGAAAAATCAGACGGCTTTCGAACTAATTTTTTATTGGGGACTTATAGGTGCTAGCCAGGCTATCTTAACCCCTGATAGAGATCTATTTGAGTTGAGAATATTTTTTATTTACAGCCAAGCTTATCATGGTGCACTGATCTTTTGTGTTTTGTGGTTAGTAATAAAAAACAAGATGAGAATGAAAATAGAATCAACACCCAAAGTGGTTTTAATCACCAATTTATTAGTGGTTTTTATATCAGTAGTTAATTATTTATTAGATAGTAACTATATGTTTCTAAGAAACCAGCCCAATTCGGCTAGTCCTTTTTTAATTGGTGAGTGGCCTGTTTATATTATAATGGTACAGTTTTTTTCTATAGCTGTGATCTATTTATTTATAAAAATACAAGATTTATTATTGCTCCAAGTAAGCCCAAAACAATAATCTGGAAATAGTTTATACTTTTAATCGGTTACTAAAAATTCAGGGGGCTTACGATGGCTTGTGTTTTGTTCGTAGGCATAGGCTATCTCTAATAGCAAAGGCTCGCTCCATGCTCTTCCATAAAAAGAAATTCCAACCGGAACGCTTCCTATGAAACCCATTGGTACATTGATATTGGGGTACCCAGAGAGAGCAGCATAGACAGTTGTTGAAATATAGTATTTATCGCCATTGATAAGATCTGTTTTCCATGCTGGGCTTCCGGTGGGCGAAACAATCGCATCAAGATTATGTTTTGTCATAATACGATCAAGCCCTTGCTCTCTAAAAGCTTTAAGCATATTTACGAGCGCATCCTTATAAACTTTTGAGTTCAGATCGCCCTTTGATTCAGCATTTTTCATTCTTTTTAGATTAAAATACAGCATCTCAATACTATCCCTCATTGTGGCATTAATCGCTTCTTTTAGATTAGAAACAGGGGCATTTTCTCCTAGATTGTCAAAATATTTTCTTAACCCATCCTTAAACTCATGCGCCATTACCTCAAGTGAGTTTTGTTCTGCGCCAAAGCCACCAGGTGCACCTTCAACTATTTTGTCTAGCTCAATGACTTCTGCGCCATTATTCTTTAGATCTTCAATTGCGAGGGACATTAACTGATCTACTCTATGATTATTCCCTTCCATCGTATTAAGGTAGCCTATTCTTTTCCCGGTAAGACCATTTTCATTTAAGAATATTGTGTAGTCTTTATGATAATTTTTTTTGCTTTCACCAGTTCTCGCATCATCAGGGTCAATGCCGGTAACTGCTCCTAGCGTTTTTGCTGCATCTCTGACTGTGCGTGACATAGGACCTGCCGTATCCTGGGTATAACTTATCGGGACTATCCCTGACCTGCTCCATAGTCCAACCGTTGGCTTTATTCCAACAACGCCGTTTGCGTTTGATGGACACATGATAGAGCCCCAGGTCTCTGTTCCTATTGCAACTACACACAGGTTTGCAGAAACGGCGACTGCTGATCCTGAGCTTGATCCACAAGGATTTCTGTCTAATACATATGGGTTTTTTGTTTGTCCACCGACACCGCTCCATCCACTGGATGAGTATGAGGCCCGATAATTTGCCCACTCACTTAGGTTTGTTTTCCCAAGGATCACAGCGCCTTCTTCTCTTAATTTTTTTGCGACCCAACTATCTTTCAGGGGGAAAGAGTCTTTTAGTATTCTAGAGCCAGCTGTGGTAGGCATTTTATCATGCGTATCAATATTGTCCTTGAGCAATACAGGAATTCCAAAAAGAAGACCTTTATTTTTTCCTCGTTTTTGAATTTGATCAAGCGAATCAGCAATTTTTACAGCATCTGGGTTTACTATAATCACAGAATTAATCTCTGGTCCTTCCTGGTCGATATTGTTTATGCGGTTAATGTATTGGCTGACGATTTCCTTTACAGTATATCTACCGCTATCATAGCCGTGATGAATCTCATCAATCGTAATCTCGTTAAGCGGAAAAGAAAAGGCCTTAGTAGATTTTTCTCCGGTGTGACATGAAACCAATAATATTAAAGTAGATAGTAGACAAAAAGTATAAACGATATGGAACTTAATTTTTTTCATGATTTTATAATGCTCCATTGAATATTATTTAATAAAATTAATCACTGATGTTACTCTAGATTTTGGTATATAAGAAAGCGGATCATTGAAAAGATTATTATTGTTAATTGTTATTCTTTTTAGTTGTGCAAAAAACAAACAAGAATATCAGCTAAATGACAGGACATATAATATGTGGAAAGAGTTTATTAAGCCCACTAAAGAAGAGCTAGCCTGGGCTCAGATACCCTGGAGAAGCACATTCTATGATGGGCTCATAGACTCTGACCGCCAGCAAAAACCATTACTCCTATGGGTAATGAATGGGCATCCGCTTGGCTGTACCTGAAATAACGGTGCAGCAGGCCGGCGGTCTGTTTGGTCCGACTCCAGGGTAATTGAACTGTCGAAAGAGTTTATTCCGACTACGGATGAGGTTTGGCGTTTACAAGGCGCACAAGATAAAGATGCGATTATGTTTCAACAAATAGCAAATAAAGGCCACTACCGTAAAGAAGGTGGATCTAGACAGGGTATCTATGTTTGTAGCTCCAGCGGTGAGCTTTTGAGCTCAGTAAACTCTCTAAATCCCGATATTGTTTTAGAGGCAATTCAAAAAGGCCTAGACAAGTGGAAAAAACTTCCAAAAACAGAACGTTATTTGCCAAAAGATTTTTCAAAAATTATTGAACACCGCTGGGAAGATAATTACCCGAAAGATGGACTAATACTAAAAGGAGCAAAAGCAGACCTACTGACAGACCCTCCAAAGTTTTCTGAAAGAGGGTCTCGGTGGAACATGGACCACGTATGGTTTAATAAGGAAGAGGCTAAGCTCTGGATTCCTGAAAAGATCAAAGAAAAAGAAACCCACGAGTGCCCAGATATTATTAAAGATCGTTTATTTAGATTTCATTTGGTAGATAATGTAAGAGGACAGGCGCTTCCCTTTGCGCCACAAGAAATTAAAGAGTCAAGCCTCCAGGTTGAGATTGTTGAACTCGATCAGTCGAACCTAAAACTAAGGATAACTGGCAATTCTCTTGCAGTCGCAAAAGGACCCTGGCTACTAGGAGAAAATGATTGGACACCAACACAAGAGCTGAATCATAGAATAGAGACGAATATTCTTGGGAGTGCAATGTATAATATTAAAGAAGAAAAGTTTACAGATTTTGAACTAGTCGCACTTGGTAAATGGGTAGGAAAAACTCAAAATAATGGAAGACGCTTTGGCCCTGACAGCGGGCACATTGGAATCCTTTATAATCTGGCCGAGAGGATATATGAAAATAGAATTGCCCCTGCTTTTGTAGACCTTTACAATGCCGATTGGATTACCCAACCGCAATAATCTTTTATCATCGTAACTTTTGCTATATTATATTTGGAACAATATAAATTTTTTATAGTAATAATATTAAATAGTGATGACAGTATATAAATGAAAATTGAATATAAAAGTAT
>Ga0209034_10000874_pt1 | contig 14926 bp, 16 predicted proteins | sample MarorgKNORR_S2LV_2_FD_188219 | JGI IMG/M metagenome (GOLD analysis project Ga0209034, IMG submission 188219) | Marine microbial communities from the Southern Atlantic Ocean, analyzing organic carbon cycling - 250m_A/KNORR_S2/LV (SPAdes) (version 2) | ecosystem: Environmental > Aquatic > Marine...
TTGCACTTCTGGCTGTTGTTCATCGGAATGAACCTAACGTTCTTCCCCATGCACTTCCTTGGCATGAACGGCATGCCCCGCAGAATCTACACCTACTCGGCAGAGTTCGGCTGGGAGTACATGAACCAATTAGCCAGTTTGGGCTATGTTGTCCTTTTCATCGCCTTCCTCGTGTTCATACACAACGTCTTCTACAGCCGGAACTCACGAAGAGTGAGTCATGATCCCTGGGACGCGCCTGGAGTCGAGTGGAGCATAGCCTCCCCTCCCCCGCCATATAACTTTGCAGAAGTACCCCAGATTCTAGGCCGCGACCACTATTGGATCGTGAAAGAAAATGCAGAGGCCGCCGGAACTCCCATCACGGAACCGGAGCCGTTGGTTGATCCCAACTCTATCCACATGCCTAGCCCGTCTTACTGGCCGATATTCACAGCTGTCGGCGTGGCACTGATTGGCGGAGGGCTTCTTTCCCACTATGCTCTCAGCTTTGTGGGCGGAGCCATAGCTATGTTGGGTGCGATCGCGTGGAGCAACGAACCTACAACCGCACCCAGCGACCACCACTAGGAGACTGAGAACGTGGCCCACGCAGTAGAACATGAATATACAACCACCGGTTTAAATCACCGGAAGATGCTCATGTGGGTATTCTTGGGGTCGGATTGTCTTTTCTTCGGCTCCCTGATCGCAACCTACATGGTATATCGCGGCCAGAGTTTGGTCGGTCCATATCCCATAGACATCATTGACATTCCGCTCACCACCGTAAGCACCTTTGTGTTGCTAATGAGTAGCTTCGCTATGGTACAAGCGTTGTCAGCGACTCAAGCCGATAATAAACGAGGAATAGTCAACTGGCTTCTGTTTACGGCCTTTCTGGGTGCCATATTCATTGGGTTTCAGATTTACGAATTCAACGCCTTCAAGAATGAAGGACTTACCTTGGGTGGCAACCTATTTGGCGCCACCTTCTTCACGCTCACCGGCTTTCACGGTGCCCACGTAACCTTAGGCATCATCTGGCTGGTTGCAATGGCAATCTTAGGAGCCAAAGGTCGACTTGGACCTGATACAGCTCTAGATGTTGAGTTGCTTGGACTTTACTGGCACTTTGTTGACATCGTTTGGATTGTCATATTCACTCTCCTGTATCTAATTGGGGGATTCGACGCCGGTCCCTCTGTGATGCCTGGTGGATAAAATTCATCTCGTACCGAACTTCTTCAGGAGTCTCTAAGAAGTACTATGGCCCACGAAACCGAACATACATCTAATCACCCATCGTTTAAGCAATACGTGATTATCGCAATAATCCTATTCGTGATAACCATAATCGAATTTGGAATTATATGGGATAAAGTCGGCATCGAAGACGACTTAGGTCCTACCGTCACTCCTATATTGATTGGTCTCTCCGCGATTAAATTCGCCATTGTAATCATGTATTACATGCACCTGAAATTTGATAATCGCATCTTTGGGACAATCTTCGTCTCTGGGTTGGTTCTGTCCTTCTTAGTTGGTGGAGCGTTGATTACACTCTTCGTTGGTTTTGGCGGCGAACCGCGCGGATACGCAGCGGCAAATGCCGTCCCTTATGAGCACCATGAGGAAGTTGAAGGAAAGGAACACGTTGAGGAAACTGCCCCTATGAAAGAAACAACCGAGCCAGTCTCCGCTGGCCCGGTTGTACTAGCAGTAAGCGCAGTTGGTGAGACCTTAACCTTTGATGTCCCGACACTCACAGCGCCGTCTGGTTCGGAAGTAACGATTACTTTTGACAATCCATCAGCCAACAACCAACACAACCTGGTAATCGTTGAAGCCGGAACCAAAGATGCAGTAGCAGCAGATGGCACCGCCGCTGGGCCAACCAACGACTGGGTGGCACCGGGAGATGCCAGGGTAATTGCAAACACCGTTCTACTTTCGGGTGGAGCCAGCGGAGAAGTGAGCTTCACCGCTCCGGCCCAGGGTACTTACCAGTTTGTATGCACCTTCCCAGGGCATAACTTCACCATGTTTGGTGACTTCATAGTCAACTAGATCGGCAATAAAGACCCCAGCCTAGTAAACAAAGAGGCCTTTCCTAATCATAGGAAAGGCCTCTTTAAATTTCCTTTTAATTCTCTAGCTGAACTATTTTCAACCCCTTGCTGATTATCCGGAATACCCCCTGACGAACCCGTTTTTTACCGGATCTATAATCCTATCTCCCATTTGCCGTGCTGCCATTTGAAGTCCTTGCTGGGCAAAGAGAAAATCTCTGGAGGTAATCTCTGATTTGGGGGAAGCCGCCAATTTCTCAGCATAATCAGCCAGGAACCGATCCAGATGAGACTGGTCTTCAGCCATAGCACGGAACACTCGGTACATGGGCAGTGTCCGAACAAAATTATGAACCTCACCCCGGCTTAAATTAGGGTGATGATTCAAATTTAATGAAATACCAAAATCTATCAGTCTACAAACTCCGTTTAAGTCCACTAAAATATGAGAGCGACCTCTTGGGTCCGAAAAGGTCACATCATTGTAGTAAATGTCCACCTGATGCAATCGGCGCAACATTTCTCCAACCCGAAACCCCAAATCATCCAAAAAGTCTTCTGTCAGCCGATCTTGGGGTAATTCCGTGAAAAAAGTCCCGGAAACAAATTCCTCTGTAAGATAACCGGGCAAGCTAGGCAGTTGGGCCGGGCCTATTTCCAAATCACCTGCAATACTCGCTATGTGGTCCTCCCTAGCGCTTTGCAACGGCTTGATCACAATAGCCTTGTCGTTAAAAGTCAACGTGGCTACCATTCCTCTGGCTCGACCAGAGAATTCCAGTTTTGGGATGTCATGCCCGGATCTCAGGCGGTCTAAAACCTCCGGGAAGAACGCATACCGGGAAAGAGCCTTCACGGTCGGGTCAGATGTTAGACGGAGAAACAGGGGCATTTCCAGATCAGACAGCTTCCAGAAAGGCGGCATGTGATCGGGAACCGCCATTCCCGGTGCTAATCGCATGGCATCGATTATGCCCTCTGGGGGCTTAGGAGGTGGCGGCGCGATGGCACGCCGGATAACCGCTACTTCCTCTTGTGTGTAATCCAACAGTATTAGTCCGCCAAGAAATGCATGCCATCAGGATCAACTTTCAAAACCCTTTCACGGACTACGGCGTTGGCATTCAACATTCCATAAATATGGGGATAGATCTCCCCAGATTTACTCGGCTCTTCTTTGATCGGAGACTCGAGTTTATCCAGGTCAACGTCCAGCACCAGCAAGTTTGTATCGCCAGAATAAAGGCGGGCTGAAACCTTAAGGAGTTGGGGGATGTCCTTGGAGCAATGTATGAACCCCTCTTCGGCCAGGCTGGGAGCTGCATATTCACCAGTCGGCTTGGCGGTCTCCCAAGCATCTTTGTTAGCTAAATGAAAGATCAATGCCATATATCACACTCCCAAAGTTATCAAAACACCCAGCATATATATCTCCAGACTATCGTTGAAAATTGTACCTCAGAACGGCGGGTGTTAGGATGATACCCGCAACCAAAAGGGGAGGCCTTCCAGCATGCGCAGCGAAATACACGAAGGAGCCGGACTTCAGTACATAACAGTAGTGCCAGACGAGTACACACCGGATTCATCCTACCCTCTGGTAATAATGCTCCACGGGTTCGGCGCCAACATGCAGGACCTGATGGGGTTAGCTCCTGCGATCAACCCCACGGGATATGTCTACGCATGTCCCAACGCTCCAATCCCCTTTCAGCTGGGACCTGGACAGACCGGCTTTGGCTGGATGACACCTCGCGGCGGTGGCACACCTGAGGAAACAGAGAACTCCGTGCAATTGGTGGGCGATTTCATTGATACCATATTCGAGGAATTCAACGTCAAACCGAGACAAGCACTATTGTTGGGCTTCTCCCAGGGCGGTGGAATGACCTATCGCTGTGGGCTCAGTCGGGCTGACAAATTCGCCGGGCTGGTCGCTCTGAGCGCTACGCTACCAGAGCAGGATGAACTGGCCGCCGGTTTACCGGAGGATCACTCCCAACCCATCTTCATTGCCCAGGGCCGGTATGACCAGATGGTCTCCGAGGATACCGCCCATTCGGCCAAGTCGTTCCTGGAAAACAACGGGTACAGCCCCGACTTCCACCTCTACGATATGGGTCATGAAATCAGTAGTGAGGTCATGCAGGACCTGGTTCCCTGGATAGCCAAAATCCTGCCTCCGAAGCCTTAACCCACTAGAGATCGGCATCGTCCTTCCAACCGATTATCTTGTCGATGGAGATATCGAGTAGAACCATCCGCTCTTGTTCTAGCAGTTCTTTGGCGAACTCAGATCCTCGATGCGGACCGTCATAGAGCACGCACATCCGCTCTACCACATCCTTCAGACCCTCAGTAGTCACGGTTGCCCGTCCCTCCAACAGCACATAGGACAATGGCCGCTCTGGCGTGGCAATGGACAACGCTACGGACGGGTTCCCCTCAATGTTTCTAACCTTTACTGCACCGCCATCCGCCATTACCCAAGCCCGTCCTTTGTCGATTGAAGATTTATCCCATAAAAACCAAACAGGGGCAACATGAGGTCTACCGGAGGGTCGTACGCTTACAAAATGAGCGATTCTCGCCTGGGACAAAAATAAATCCTGTTCATCTTGACTGAGTCCAGCCATTGGTTTTCTCCGTATAATCTCAAGTGGACGTTTCGCCTAACATATCTGGTGGCCTCACCAAAATTTCGCCTTGGAGTCGATTCCATTCTAGCTCTACGTCAAAAGGCCCTCATCCTATTTTTAAGCTTGGGGATTATAGCAACCGTAGCCTGCGGAGGTACTGTTACTACCGACACTCAATCCTCACCTGAAACATTCGTCACACTTCCAAATGATGAAGCACCCCATGATTCAGGAATCGAATGGTGGTATTTCAACGGACGTTTCAGTGACGACCTTGGCCAAGAATACAGCTACCATTATGTAACTTTCCAGAGCCAAGAGGTCAACTCAGCAGTACCCCATCTTTTACAGGCTAGCTTGGGTGTCCATTCGGCTGAGAGACACTTAATCGGAGAGAAAATCATCTTGAGCTCTCTGGATCCGGATGCGGTTGGCGTCGATGTAACAATAGATGGCTGGGAGATGTTAGGGGACGGGGAGTTTTACAACCTCAAATTTGCTTTAAACGAATATACCCTGGACTTGAAGACTATCCCTACACGACCTCCCATTCTGCACCAGGGTGGATTGGTTAATCTTGGGCCTGCCGGTGACACTTTTTACTACACTCGGACACGCCTAGATACTACCGGTAGTATCAACATTAATGGAGAACAGCGCTCGATCACCGGCGTTAGCTGGATGGACCATCAATGGGGGGATATCTTAGATCTGCGGGTTGGATGGGACTGGGCCGGTGTCCAATTGGACGACGGCAGCGACCTGATGGCTGTGCAAATCTGGGATCCTGGAAACAAAGTGCCATTCTCCAGTTATGGAACTTTATTATTCGCAGATGGCTCAACTCTGACGCTCGATCAATCCGACCTCTCCATCACTTCTGAGAAGACCTGGACCAGTCCAGATACCAGCATTGAATACCCCAGTGGCTGGTCGATTGATATTCCATCCCAAAAAATAAACCTCAAACTAGAACCTATTTTGGTGAACTCAGAGTTCTACGGTAGCCAGTTCACGCCAGCTGCCTATTGGGAGGGAGAGGTGAAGGTAACTGGAACCCGACAAGGAGAAACTGTTTCCGGCAGAGGTTTTGTAGAGTTGGTTGGATATGACCCTAACCAACTAAACGATTCTGCCAACCCAGCTGTTTACCCCAGGCCTTAAAATCAGGCAAGCTGCAATTAGATAACCAAGAGGCAAACACCAAAGATTAGCTAGATAGCTGGTCCTTTATGAGACCCGCTACTCTCTCCTGTTGCGCTAGGATGTCAGCTGGTTGAACCGGAATGGGCAGGGCATTAAGTTCAGCCAATAGTTCTCCTGACAAAAGCGCAGCTTCCTCATCTGAGAGAGACCACTTGCTAGCAATGTCTGAGGCTCCGTAGATCACCGCCTGGCGAAAACCATAGTCAGCCACAGCGCGGTTAGATATATCGATCAATTTATTCATGAATCTCTCCACTTGAATTGGTCAGGCTACGTAGCCGAAGCCATTGCTCCGCCATCGATGATATAGGTGCTGCCACTTACATAAGACGCCTCATCCGAGGCCAACCATAAAACCAGGTTGGCAATCTCATCAGCACTGCCAACACGTCCCATTGGATGACCCTGGTTTCGGTCAGAAAACACCTCCGAGCTGGCCGTGCTACCCCGCATTTGAGGGGTGTCGACTCCACCGGGAGCGATGCAATTTACCCGCACTCCCTGGGATGTATATTGGCTAGCAGCGACAGCTGTCAGATGAATGACTCCCGCCTTACTAACAGCGTAGGGCACGGAATAACCGATGCCACGCAAACCCGACAAAGAAGAGATATTCACGATGGAACCACCACCGCTGACGATCATGGCTGGGATAGCGTACTTACAACAGAGGAACACCCCTTTAAGGTTGGTCTCCATCGTTAGGTCCCAGAGCACTTCATCAACGTCCACCAGCTCCGGAGTGCGAATCAGTATGGCGGCTCCATTAACCAAGATATCCACTTTTCCAAACTGGGTCACTGTCTGCTCAACCAGCCGTTCTACCTGGAAGGTGTCGGACACGCTCACATCTACCATCATGGCGTTATCCGAAGTGGCATCCATCAACGTCAGGGTCTCTTCCGAACCGGCAATATTCCGATCGGCGACCACTACCTTTGCCCCTTCAGCGTTAAAACGACGGCAAATGGCACGTCCGATTCCCGAGGCTCCGCCTGTGACGATCGCAACCTTTTCTTCTAGCCTACCGGTCATTCTTAGCCTCCCTAAACAGCCTGGAATCGGCTCATTGGCGCAGATTGTAGCACAGGAATACTTGATCAAAAGGAGCCTGGATTGCAAATGAAATCCACCGCTGAGGCGGTATCAAAAGCTGCCGCTCCCCTTGCTTGAAATCCGGGCAGCAGTTATCATTCTCTGCGCGCCTGCGCACACCTAGGTTTTTCGCGCTTGAAACACCCGTAAAAGTTGTCAAAATTGACTGAAAATAACCTTAAGACGGCCATCTATGACACCCATGTGACCCTGGGTGGAAGGATGGTACCCTTTGGCGGCTGGGATATGCCTGTGCAATACCCCGCCGGCATCCTTGCCGAAGTTGCAGCTGTTCGTACTGCCACAGGAATTTTCGACGTTTCCCACATGGGCCGTCTCTATCTATCCGGCCCTAAAGCAACTGAGTTCTTGGACTGGGTGCTCACTGGTTCGGCGGCTTCTCTCAGAGTGGGCCGCGCCCGTTACTGCCTGATTTGCAACGAAAAAGGCGGCGTCATTGACGACACCATCTTTTATAGATTGACGGAAGACCGATACCTGTTAATTCCCAATGCCGGTAACCGCCCCGCGGTGGTCGCCTGGTTCCAGCGCTGGATCGACGAGAAGTTCTCTCCCGGTTGCATCATGGAGGATGTCACTGACACAACGGGCCTGATTGCCTTTCAGGGCCCCGGAGCGGTGGATACCATCGATAAGATAGCCGATAACCTGCTATCTGAAATGAGACCATTCTCCTGGGCTGACAGCGCCATCCAGGGTGCGCCGGTGTTGGTCGGCCGCACCGGGTACACCGGAGAGGATGGATTCGAGATAATGGCCCAAGGCAACGATGCTGTAAAAGTCTGGAACATACTCGCCGACTCTGGTGCCGTTCCCTGCGGGCTTGGTGCCAGAGATGTACTGCGTCTTGAGGCTGGCTTGCCTCTGCATGGCCATGAGATAGATGAAGATACCACTCCCATTGAAGCTGGTTTAGAACGCTTCGTGCGCTTCGATAAACAGTACGTCGGTTCTGAAATTTTGCAGAGCCAAAATGAAAATGGAGTTGAGAGAAAGCTGATTGGCTTCACCCTTTCAGGTCGCAGCGCACCTCGGGCCGGATACAAAATTCTGCACGGAGGCGAAACCATCGGTTCTGTGACCAGTGGCAGCTATTCACCAACCCTTGACACCAGCATTGGCATGGGCTACGTTTTTAAAGATTATGTCGAGCCCGGCGACACTCTTGATTTGGATATCAGAGGCCGCACCGCCCAAGTGACGGTGACAGACCTCCCTTTCTACAACCGACCCAGGAGAACCTAGTCAAAATGAGTCCTGAGAACCGCAAATATACGGAAGAACATGAGTGGGTTATGATTGATGAATCCAACTCTGACATAGCCGTGGCCGGTATCACCGACTACGCCCAAGACCAACTAGGAGATATTGTCTTCTTTGATCTACCCAAAGTTGGCGACAGCGTCGCCCACCTTGGCAAGATGGGCGAGGTTGAATCAGTAAAGGCAGTTTCTGATTTGTTCTCCCCCATAAACGGAACGGTCACCGAGATTAACGAGAAACTATTGGACCATCCTGAGCTAGTCAACGACGACCCCTTCGGTGAAGGTTGGCTTATTAAAGTTGCGATGACAGATGTTGCAGAGATGGACGGCTTGATGTCGTCTAATGACTACGACGCCTTCATCGCTGGATTGTAATGACCGCCACTCGACCCAACACATCGGGCACCAACGAGGATCACTTCCAGTCACATTACATACCGAGCACCATCGACGAACAGGCTGAGATGCTGTCCGCCCTTGGCATCAACACCATCGACGAGCTCTTTGCCGATATCCCGAAAGAATTCCGCAATCCCACTTTGGATCTCCCAACACCTCTTTCAGAAATGGAGATTCAGCAAGAACTGGGGCAAATGGCCGCCAAGAACCGCCCCATGGGGAGTGGACCTTCTTTCCTGGGAGCAGGCTCCTACAACCACTTTATCCCCGCTATCGTTAAATCGCTGATAACTCGGGGTGAGTTCATCACGGCATACACGCCCTACCAGGCCGAGGCCAGCCAGGGAACCCTTCAAGTCATATATGAGTTCCAGACGCTGATCTGCAATCTTTATGGCATGCAAGTAGCCAACGCCGGTATGTATGACGGTGCCACTAGCCTGGCTGAAGCCACACTGATGGCCTGCCGTGTGACCAAGCGCGAGAGAGTGGCCTTGGCCAATAGTATCTCTCCGGCCTATATAGATGTGATTCGCACCTACTGCCAGTCCCAGGACATCGAAGTAGAGATTGTCGACCCCTCTAACCCTGGCTTTGCCGACGAAACAGCCTGTTTGGTACTCCAATACCCTAATTATTATGGGTACATTGAAGACCTGAAAACATTAGTGAACACCACTCACGCCCAAGGCGCACTGGCAGTCGTCTCCTGCGATCCCACAGCCATGGGGATGTTGCAGACGCCAGGCCATTACGGCGCAGACATTGTCACCGGAGACGGTCAGTCATTAGGCATTCCGGCCAGCTACGGGGGGCCCTACGTTGGCCTCTTTGCCGCAAAACAGGAATACATCCGCCAGATGCCCAGTCGCCTCTCTGGTCGGACCCTCGATAAAAATGGCAAGACGGGTTACGTACTAACTCTCCAGACCAGGGAGCAACACATCCGTAGGGAACGAGCCACCTCCAATATCTGCACCAACGAGGCCCTCTACGCCCTGGCCTCCACCATTTACATGGCGGCAATGGGTAAACAAGGCCTTCGCCAGATTGCCGAATTGTGTTATCACAAGTCCCATTACGCAGCGAATCAGATTAACGCACTGCCCGGATACTCGCTGCCGATAAGTGACCCCTTCTTCCAGGAATTTGTCGTCCAGTGCCCCGATTCACCATCTAAAATCAATAAAAAGCTGATGGAACTTAACATTCTGGGCGGCCTGGACGTGAATGAAAAAATTCCAAACGGTATGTTGCTGTGCGTCACGGAAATGAACTCTAAAGAGGACATTGACGCCCTGGTAGCAGCACTAGCGGAGTTCAAGTAATGCAGCATGGTGGCAATCGGCAAACTGAAAAATTACTGTTAGAACGGAGCGTACCGGGCCGTGTAGGTGTGGTTCTGCCGGACCTGGACGTGCCAGCCCAACCCATGCTCGACAATGCATTGCTCCGAGATGACCTGGCTCTCCCCGAGCTATCCGAACCTGAGGTTGTCCAATATTTCACAGGGCTCAGCCTGAAGAATTTCTCCATAGACACCCATTTCTATCCGTTGGGTAGTTGTACTATGAAGTACAACCCGAAAATCAACGATGAAATGGCATTCTTACCAGGATTCGCTGGCATACACCCGATGCAGCCTGTAGAACAATCCCAGGGCGCGTTAGAACTTCTGCATAAACTGCAGGGGTTCTTGGGCGAAATCACTGGGTTACCCGCCGTCAGCCTGGCCACACTGGCTGGCGCCCACGGTGAACTGGGCGGCATGTTGATGATTCGAGCCCATCACATGGCCAACCAAGACACCGGACGAACCAAGGTAGCGATTCCCGACAGCGCCCACGGCACCAATCCAGCGTCAGCCGCCATGGCTGGCTTCGAAGTCGTGGAACTGGCTTCCGATGAGAATGGCAATGTCGATCTGAACGCCTTGCGTGACGTCGCTGGTCCCGACCTCGCGGGTGTAATGATTACCTTGCCCAGCACTTTGGGACTGTTTGATACGAATATAGTTGAAGTCTGCCGTATAGTCCATGAGGCCGGCGGGCTGGTTTACGGCGACGGCGCTAACATGAACGCTCTGCTGGGCCGGGTAAAGCTAGGAGACCTTGGTTTTGACGTAGCCCATTTGAACCTGCACAAGACCTTCAGCACGCCCCACGGAGGCGGAGGACCCGGCGCAGGCCCCGTATGTTGCACTGAACAACTTGCCCCCTACTTAGCCGCTCCGATCGTGAACCGAAAGAGCGACGCCTACGAGCTATCCGCCCCGGCCAATAGCATCGGAAAGCTCAGCGGTTTCCACGGTAATTTTGGTGTGCTAGTACGCGCATACACCTATATTCGGACGCTAGGCGACGCTGGCATCAAGTCTATAAGCGGTAACGCGGTGTTGAGCGCCAACTATATGATGAACTCCCTTCGCGGCATCTATCACCTGCCCTACGACCGCACCTGCATGCATGAGGCCGTATTCTCTGCTGACTTACAGATGCAGCGCGGCTCCAGTGGTCTGGAAATAGCCAAGCGATTGTTGGATTACGGCTTCCACGCCCCAACCATGTACTTCCCGTTGATTGTTCATGAGGCGCTCATGATCGAGCCCACTGAGTCCGAAACAAAGGAAACTATCGACGCCTTTATTCAGGCCCTGATCGATATCGACCGAGAAGTCACAGAAGACCCAGACCTGGTGAATAACGCGCCCCATACCACACCGGTCGCCAGGCTGGACGAAGCCAAAGCCGCACGCCAGCCCGACCTGCGTTGGCAACCAGAAGCTGCTGACTAATTTTCTATAACATTAGGCAAACGATAATTATTTTCGCAACGTTCGTCCTGAGCCTCTTGAAGGAACCCCTGCTACTCAGCCATTCTTCTCGGCGTTCAAGATTTCCTGAATAGCAGCTTCATCCGCTCGGACTTCCACTCCGGCCCGTTCTTCCTGTAGTAACATCGCCACACGGGAGTCGCGACCACCCCAACCCCGGTTGATGGCTTCGGTCATTTCCATTAGAGCCAGGTTGGCCAGGCGCATGGGAACATCGTACTCTCGGCCGACCGACACTGCTAAATCCACGTCTTTTCGAGCCAGGTTCAGGGCGAAGTCCGGTGGATCGAACTTGCCAGGCAGCAAGTGTTCAGCCAAACCTTCAAACGTGCCACGTCGGCCTTGTGCCCCTTTACGGACAGCTTGCCACAGGGCGAGGGGCTCAACTCCCGCTTTTACACCCATAGTGAACACCTCAGCCAGCGCCGCCTGAACCACATACCCGGCGCAGTTATGTACCAACTTCGCCACCGCTCCACTGCCAATTGGCCCAACGTAGTACGCTTGGTCGCCAATAGCGTCCAATACCGGTTTACAGCGGTCAAACACATCCTTGTCGCCGCCGACCCAAATTGCCAACCGACCGCTTTCTGCTCCTCTAGGACCACCACTAACAGGTGCATCCAAGACGTTTATCCCACGGGCAGCAGCTTCCGCATGTATCTTTCGAATCATGCCTGGTGTGCTGGTGCTCAGATCAAAATAGACCTTGCCGGCGCTCATGCCTTCCATGATTCCCGACTCACCAAGGGCCACAGCCTCCACCTGGGTAGGACCGGGTAGCGATGTAAATACAATCTCTGATTGCTCAGCTACTTCTTTTGGGCTTTCAGCCCAGGACGCACCAGCTTCTAAATGCCGCGCTGCTGCAGCCTGGTTAATATCGTGAACAACCATCTCATTCCCACCGTTCAGAGCACTGTAGGCCATGTGCCCGCCCATGGTACCAAGTCCGATGAATCCTACCTTCATTGTTCCTCCGCAGCGGGAATTCCCGCGCTTTTTATTCCTGTTTTCAGCGTGGATAACATAGCATGGCTAGGCATCCAGAGGCTACCTGAGTCAGACCCCGCCTCATGCGTTAGAATATTGGTACAAATAATCAGGCTAACTGGAGACTTACTTAAGCATGGTTGAACAGCAAGAGAAACTGTGGACGTTTGACGCTGTGGAAGCCGGTCAAATCGGCAACGAAACTACGGTGGAAATTACCGCCGACAATATAGCCGAGTATGCCCGTATTGCACTTAACGATGACCCCAGATATCAGTCTAACGGCAACGACCTCGTGGCTATGCCAACCATGGTCATGACCTACGCTCCCTTGCTCCGAGAAGAGATCGCCTCAGCCAACGGTTATGTTGCTTTTGAAGTTTCCAAGACCTCCCGAAGTCAGACTCCTTTTGCAAAATGCGAAGCTCGTTGGTGGTTCCCAGTAGTGCCTGGGGATGTGATTACTGGGCGTCGTAAAGTGCTCGAGAAGTACGAGCGCCGAGGAAGCAAATTCGTAACCTTCCGTGTGGAAGCCATCAACCAACGAGGGGAAAAAGCAGCAGAATACGATTACACCTGCATCTTTGAGTACGCAAAGGGACAGCGAACCGTTCCAGCCAAGAGCAACGACTTAGCCTCTGAACCGGATAATCTAAAACCCAATATCTCAGATTTGCTGGACTTTAATTCGGCAAAAGTCGGAGATGTCCTCGCTGCGTTGTCCATTACCGAGAGTGAAGAGATCATGCTCCGGAAGAACGACTTCCGGCTGGCTGGACGTAAGAACGATAGCAACATCCACACGGATGAAGATTTTGCCAAGCAAAACATATTCGCCGGTGTGACCAATTCCGGTCCAGCCACCATGTCCTACGTGGATCAGAACCTAGAAATGTCATTCCCAATCAGCAGTTTTTACGCCGGTGGTAGCCTATTGATGCGGGCCATCACACCATTCCGAGGAGGTGACACCGTGACCTTCCAAGGCGAGATAACCGGCAAAAAAGAAGAAGGCGACAAGAAGATTCTAACCTGCCGGGTCAAGGGTATTAACCAGAGGGGTGAACTGGTCAGTCTTTCCGACGCTACCCTTCCGTTACTGTAATATCTATCGCATTTTCCCGTACACGCGATCCGGTTTGACCAGCACAATTACAGCGTCCTGTTTGACCATAGCCTGGTCGTATTCTTCCCAGTCAGGGTGATCTTTGTCCCCACAGGCTCGGAAAACCTCCCGTAGTTCAACCCGCATCTTTTCCGGGTCGGTGTTGTGGTAATCCATAAGCGTAGCCTGGCCTTCGACCACCGCGCAAGTGCGCCAGTTCTCAGTTACCGACATCACTGTGCATCGGGGGTCTCTCCGAAGGTTTCGGACCTTGGCCGAGGTCCCATTTACGATTACAAAAGCAGCGGTTCCCTGATATGCCCCACAGACCACGATGCTGGAATGCCCGGCTCCATTAGCTTGAAAGGTTGTTATAACCCCTCGGTGGTTGGTCTCGAAATGAGACTGAACGTCTTTGAACTCCATGGCTGCACCTCGCTGGCTTATTCCCAAAAAGTTATTGGTACCACTCTACGGTATCTGGTATACCATAGCAGCCACTGATTCAACACGAGGGCATTCACTTGAAATATCGAGAACTGGGCAGTACCGGCGAGATGATTCCTGAAATCGGACTGGGCACCTGGAAGTACCAAGGCGGTTCAGAACCTCTTCGAAAGGGTATAGAGCTCGGGGCCTATTTGATTGACACCGCCGAGATGTACAAGACTGAAAACGAAGTGGGAGTGGCCATTAAAGACCATCGCGACAAGGTGTTTCTAGCAACCAAGGTCTTAGGCAGTAACTTGCGCTACGACGAAGTGCTTAGAGCAGCTGAAAAAAGCCTAAGCCTGTTGGAACAGGATGTAATAGACCTGTACCAGATCCATTGGTCTAACCCGTCAGTACCGATATCTGAGACTATGGGAGCTATGGAGGAATTAGTTGAACGCGGCATGATTCGCTACATTGGCGTCAGCAATTTTTCCGTCGGGGAGATGAGAGAAGCCCAACAGGTCATGAATAAGAACCCGTTGGTCTCCAACCAAGTTCTCTATAACCTCAAACGAAGAGACATCGAACGCGACTTGATCCCCTATTGTGTAGATAACAACATTACCGTCATTGCCTACACGCCTCTCGCTGACGGCTCACTTTCGGGAAAATCTAATTATCGTTCAGACAAAGGTACCAAAGTTCTCAAGCAGATAGCTCAGGAAATCGGTAAAACACCAGCCCAAGTAGCCCTAAACTGGTGCCTTTCTCAAGCTAATGTCATAGTGATTCCCAAAAGTAATAATGTTGACCGAACTATTGAAAATTGCGGCGCCTCCGGATGGTCTCTTAACTCACAACAAGTTGCAGCTCTTAACGAAGTC